>ERZ761610.472-NODE-472-length-32199-cov-135.918990_pt1 | contig 32199 bp, 23 predicted proteins | sample MGYA00512164_ERZ761610 | MGnify/ENA primary metagenome ERZ761610 (study PRJEB28899, sample SAMN02850038) | bioreactor sludge metagenome | biome: EBPR Sludge; feature: EBPR Bioreactor; material: flocular biomat | place: Australia: Thorneside Wastwater Treatment...
TTGAAAAAAATTTCGGGAAAATTGCCCCACTATACGTGAAGCCTTATACAATAAGAGATGAGGTGAGTTATGAGTATTTAGACAACCACCATTTACCATTTAAATGTAACCACCTGTTCTATATCGGGGTTAATGCTAAGCGCTACTGGGCAGGTTCTGGCGGCGTTTTCCAGTAAGGTTTTAACTTTATTGGTAAACTCGGTTTGGGCAGGCATGGTAATGGCAATTTCTATACGGACTATTTTTCGGGGATTGGCTTGCATGATTTTGGTTATTTGGGCAGTAGTTCCGTCAATGAGGAGGTTGTTTCGTTGTGCTACAATGCCCATTATGGTAAGCATGCAACTTGCCAGGGCGGTTGCCACCAAATCGGTAGGAGAAAAGGCTTCACCTCTACCTTCATTATCGGTAGGGGCATCTGTAATAATGCAGTTACCCGATTGCAAGTGTATGGCTTGAGTGCGGAGCTGGGTGGTATAAGTTACACGGCTGGTCATAATAGCGGCTGTTTAGTTGCCAGATTAAAAAAGTATAGTTTGCCACAGTTGGCTACCTATGTTGTTATGTCGTTTTCCAAAAGCGCAACAGTAATATTTCGGCAAGCAAAAAGGCAAGCGAAAGTATAAGGCACCATTTCCACAGGATAACTCCTCGGTCTATTTGTCCTACGAGAGAGGTGAGTTCGGCGGTATCGTCTAAGAACTTTACGGTGGGTTGGTTGTATCGGCGTTTTAAATCGGCATTAGATTCGTATTCCAGTACCGATTCGGTACGGTTGTAATTAAAGCCCAAATATGCCATCGGCTGGGTTATTGTTTTAAATAAAGCATAAACACCGGCTTGTTTTAGCTGGTTGTTTACCGATAAAAACAATTTAGATCCTACCATTTTTTGCCCGGGTATAAATTCTTCTGCACTGCCTTTTAACTTAAAAACCTCATCGGGGGCAGTGGTGGCGGTGGCAGTTATATCCACTTCGGTATTGTTATCCTTACCTATTATAAGGGCATACACTTTTCCCTTTCCACCCAGCAATGCCATTTTATGTACCATAGGCGGAAAAACAGCATGCGATGGAAGGTTTGAGGATTGCAAATCTAAAGGCACGGCGCACAAATATACTTTACCGGCGCCTACATTGTACTTGCTAACCAGCGATGCTCCGCCCCTAAAACGCAGGAGTATTTCTTCGCCTGTGTTTGCAAAAGCGGTAAGGTCGTAGCTGGAATTGGCAAAGGGGAGGTCTAAGTTTTGGGGTATGCGCTCAAATACATCATTAAATACGTCTTGTCGGGTGTTTATAAAGTCTGTTTCGCGCCGATTTTTGTTGAGTGCGGTATAAGTGTTTACCCGCATAGCCTTGAGCAGGTTATTATAAGAGGCAAGGTCGGCAGTGGCAGATGGAAAGATGAGCAAACTACCTCCACTGTTTACATAGTTTTGGAGTTCGGAGCTTAAACCCGATGAAAGGCTGCGCAACTGGTTTAGTATAATGAGTTGGTTAGTTGGTAATTTGGCGTAATCTAACTGGTTTTCGGCTTGATTAACCACCATAAAGCCGGTAAGTTGTTTAAAGAGTGCATTAAGGTAGGCATTGCCGCCCGATGCGGGGTTAATAACCAATACATTTACGCGCTCGGCAACTTCAAAGGTAAAGAAATAGGTATTGTCGAACTCAACAGTTGATGATTCTGTAATGAGTACTTCGGCGCGTTGCCATCCGGTTTCGGTAACCGAGAAATTGAGGGTATCCGTAGTTTGAGCGTTTGGCTCTACCGAAAAATCGCGTACGGCTTTGGTTTGGTTGTTAATGCGCAGTTCCATGCGTGAGTTTTGCACAGCGCCGGTTCCGCTGTTTTTTATGCGTACCAATAACTGTACCTGTTCGTTAAGTGTTCGGGCAGGCTGCTCAAACCAAACTGAATCGACATATACATTTTGCCCTTCGGCGCTTTGCAGTGGCAGCAGGTAGGTGGTGTAAGCGGTATCAATGGTTAAATTGACGATGTTTTTCTGAAAATCGGAAACATAGAACAGGTTTTTCTGCTGCACATCGGCATCGGCAAGGGCTTGTTTTTGTCGCAATTGTACGTCGCTCATGGTTTGCACTGCCGGGCTTACGCTTACTTCTTCTAAGTAAGCCAAAAACTCATCTTTGTTTACCAACCGCTGGTGTTTACCCTCAAAATCGTTGGTAATGAGTTGAAATTTATCATCGGGACTGTAAGCGGCGGCTATTTCTTCGGCTTTGCGGCGGGCGCGCTCAAATAGGGTAACGCCGCTGCCGGCATTCATGCTAAATGAGTTATCGAGGTAAATACTTACTGCCTTGCTGCCCTGCACAATTTTGGAGTTTGCTGTAGGAATGTATGGCTGCGCAAATGCCAGTACCAGAAATACCAGAGCCAACATGCGGCTCAAAAGTACCAGCAGATGTTTTAATTTATTTCGGGAAGAACGCTCGTCTTTTAGCTCGCGCAAAAATTTTACGTTGGTAAAATAAACGCGCTTAAATCGCCTGAAGTAGAACAAGTGTATGATAATGGGTATAGCAATAGCTCCCAGCGCAAGTAAAAATGAAGGATACAAAAAACTCATGGCTGCAAAATTACGATTAAAAACCCATTTTTAGGGCTGTTTGTTGCAAACATCGGGTTTTTATTGTTGTGCAAGCAAACAAAGTTTGGTTTATTTTTACCGGCAACAGGGTTTAAAAACTACGTTTGGGGTTGTATCTTGCAGCCAAAAACATGAACATCAGACCATCAATTTTACCCGGTTGCTGCATGGTATTTTTACAAAGGCAGGTTGTGTTTATTGTGCTATTTTGGCTACTATTGCCACCGGGCATACCCAAGGCAGGCAGCATACGGGCACAAAATGCTCCCAACCCCTACAGGTTAAGTTGGAAATTAGATGCGCCTCTCAGTATTGGTTCTGCATCGGGCATTGGGGGGGCTATGTGGATAAAAAAGCACAAAAAAATATTTACACCCGAAGATATAGAACGGTTAAATACGCAATCGGTATGGCGTATTGACCGGTTTGCTACCCAAAACTGGCATGTACCTGCCCAAAAAACCAGCGATGTTTTTATGTATGGGTCAATGGCGCTACCCTTGTTGCTGTTTGCCAATGCCGAAATGCGACAACATGCACCCAAACTTGCTCTTATAGGGCTTGAAACGTATATGCTAAACGCTGCTCTTACCAGCCTCACCAAAGAATTGGTGCAGCGAAAACGTCCTTACTTGTATAACCCCGATGCACCTATGCACCTAAAACGAAAGCCCGATGCTACCTCGTCGTTTTTTTCGGGGCATACTTCTGCATCGGCTGCCGCTACTTTTTTGGCTGCTAAAATGTATGCCGATTACCACCCCAACTCTCGTTTTAAACCATACATTTGGATAGGAGCTGCCATATTGCCGGCTGTTACCGGCTACCTGCGCGTTAGGGGCGGCAAACACTATCTGACCGATGTGATAGTGGGTTATGCTGTAGGCGCTGCCACCGGCATATTGGTGCCGCATTTACATAAACAAAAGCAATAACTATTTTACCTTGCGCCTACCCAGTTTTACACAGCCGGTTTGTTCTCCCTACGCCCAGAGATGGAAAATTGTAATCAATATTTAATGATTACCTGATATTCCATGCTGCAAACTGCTATCTAATTCTAAATGACTAACCCTATTAACATTGGCAGAAAAAGCAGTTTATTGCCTTAACTACTTTATTTTGAACCCAATCCTAATTGGTTCGTTTGGTGTTTGAGTTACCCAAATACCAAATTCAAGACAAAATTTCAACTGTAGTATTGAGCAGCCGTTGTAAGGGGAGTATAATATGGCGGTCGCCTGCATCAAGGGTAACAGAGGTGCTGTCTAATTTAATAATAGTACCTTCTACATTATCCACTTTAATGCGCTGTCCTATGCTAAATTTATCGCGACTGTAAAAAGATGCGAGCAAATTAGCCATAATATCTTTGGCAGCAAAACCGTAACCTATGGCAAAGGCAATTACAATGCCTCCTATAACAATGGTGATGTTTTGGGCTATAATGGCAGTATCTATGCCGGCTTGGTTAAGTGAGCTAATGGCAATTATAATCACAAAAAAGTAAAACACAAATCCGCCTATCAGCCTGCTGCCATTTATGTTAAGCGATTCGGCAGCGGCGGTTAAAACCTCTTTAATGATATTGGCTATAAAAACGCCGGCAATAAAAAATATCAAAGCGCTAAACAAACGAGGCAGATAACCTAAAAAGGCGGCTATTCCTTCTGATACAGATTGCAAACCAAGCAATTCGCTGGCGGCGGTAATAAAAATGAGTAGTACTATCCAGTAAACCACTTTTTTACTCACCCTGCTTATTTGCAGGTTAAAGCTGCGCAGCAGGTCTATTTCCTGTAATTTGCTGCTGAGGTTATCGGCTTTAAGTGCAATAAGCAGGCGGTAAATAATGCCCGATAAAATTTTTGCCAAAATATATCCTATCAACAGCAATCCCAAAGCGCCTATTACATTGGGCAAAGCACGGGCAATAGAATCGGCAAATGTGGCAAAAAAATTGGTTATGGTTTCTACGGTGCTGTTCATAACAAAGGAATTTTAGGGGTAGCAGATATTTTATGGCATATCTACTTATGCCGGGCAAAGTTATAAGCATTTTGGGTAAATGAGCATATTGTATGCAAGGTAAATGCAAATGAGAAGCAAATTAGTCAAGCTAAACAGTACGCAGATATGGTTGGCAAAGGGGTGCAGCCCCCGATTTGATGTGTAAATTGAGATATTTCAACCTATTTTCAGCAAAAAAGTACACAGATAAAGCGGAATAAACGGATGTTAGTAGGGGTTAGGGGTTAATTGGTAGTGGGTACTAACACACTCATAACTATTCACTTTTCACTATTTGAAATCAACTCCATCAGCGTTATAGGTATGCTAATTGCCGCCGGTTTTGCGCTCATACAGGCAGCACATACCTTTGAGTGCCATTTTACATCAAACTCAGATACACCTGTGGGCAAAGGGGTAAAGCGTTGTTAATAATTTCTAACTTTGCGGCACATTAATTACTTTACTCCATTTTTGACTGCTGCTTACCGGCAGTTGCTGTTTATTTACTATGCCCTACCGAAGTTATTATACACTCCTTACCATAGGCATTACCTCCTTTTTGCTTGCCACTTTGTGCGTAGTATATGAGGTAACGCCGTTTATTATTACGGAGGTAGAGCTGCATATACTGCTTGCCACAACAGCGCTGAGTCACCTGTTTTTTTACAACCTCAACTCATGGCACAAGTACATATTTAATGTACAGCGGCTGTTTACACGCATCATCATATTTGGCATGGCAGTGGCAATAGTATCAGTTATAGGCGCTACTGCCGATACCATGCAGGCGCTGCCTCCTGCCGGTATGCGGGGGGTAAAAATGCTCATGTTATATGGTATTATGAGCTATTTTACCTACTCCGTAACCATGTTCCGAAAATTGATTTTTGTGCGCCGCAATATAGCCGCCGAGCGGCAATGGCGCGCCTTCATTACCGCCTTAGTAGTGGCAATGGTAATAGGTTTGCCTTTGGGGTTTATACCCAATTTATTGCGCCATGCCATACTGATAACCGGTTTTTTGGTAGGTGTAGCGCTGCTAAACCGCATTAAATGGATAGCCGAGCTGGGACGTACCGAAAAATGGCTGCTCGTTTTTTACCTCCTCATTACCTGCCTCATTAACCTTGCCCTGCTACAAACCCTCATCAGCCTTCAAAATTTGGAGTACGTGTTTCTTAAACCCTTGCACCACAATGTGTTTGGTGCAGTACTGGTAGGTACGGCTTCGTTTTACCCTTTGTTTGCCCTTGTTGCCCTTATTTTTACCCTGCCGGTTTCATCGGTTATTGAAGACCAAATGGCAGAAATTAACAGCTTTCAGGAAATGGGGTTGGCGCTACAACGCCACTATGAAGATGCTACCGAAATACTACAGCAACTGTTTCAGGTTTGCCAAAAGAATACCGCCGCTAATGCCGGCTGGTTATTGCTGAACCCCCTCCAACCCGATGAAACCTGCCATTTTTCGGACATTTCAAGCGACCAAATAGGACGCATAAACGTGTGGATAAACTTTAAAAACCTAATCCAAAAAGAACCCGAATCGGGCTACTGGTATTACCCCAATTTAGACCGTTACCACATTCTGCACGAACCCGAATCGCCCTATAAATCGCTGCTTATATTGCCCATCTTTACCCAGCCCAACTCCTGCGAGGCAGTCATCTGCCTCACCAAGGGGTTTGCCGAGGGGTTCGACAAACATACCGTAAACGGCTGCAAAAGTTTTATTAACCAAGCAAAATTAGCCATAGTAAATGCCCGGTTAGTGCAAGATTCTATCCGCTCGGCACGCTACAAAGAAGAGCTGCAAATAGCCACCGAAGTACAACAGGCATTGTTGCCGCAGCAGTTCCCCCAGTCGGCTTATTTTGATATTGCCGCCTTTAACGAACCTGCCAAAGAAGTGGGGGGCGATTATTACGACTACGCCCAAACCGGCGATAAACTACTTTCGCTCATCATGGCTGATGTATCGGGCAAAGGCGCATCGGCAGCCTTTCACATGGCACAAATGAAGGGCATCTTTCAATCATTGATGCAACTACGCCTTGTCGCTACCGATTTTTTGCTCATGGCAAACCGCTCCGTTGCCCAATGTTTAGAAAAAAACCGATTTATTACCGCCGTTTATGTGCAGCTCAATTTTGAAACTGCCATGCTTACTTATGCCCGCGCAGGGCACCCGCCCATGATTTATTACCAAGCCGCCCAAAACAAAGCCTTTTTGGTAGCAAGCGAAGGATTGGGTTTAGGCATCATCAGAAACAACGATTATGCCCGATTTGTAAAAGTATCTAACATGCGTTTTGCCCACAATGACGTACTGGTGCTTTACACAGACGGACTGGTGGAAGGCAGAAAAAACGAAAGCGCTGCCGAACAGTATGGCTACATAAATCTTACCCGATGCTTAGAACAAAACCACCACCTTAGCGCCGCCCAAATTACCCAAGCCATTTATGAAGATTATGCCCTTTTTACCCGCAATAGCGATTACAGAGATGATACCGCCATATTAGTAATTAAGATAGGTACACCCAATGAACCCTTTGAACCCGCCGCCAATACAACCGCCACGCTGCCCGATGCCCGTATAAAGCCCTCCTTACCCGATGCACTATAAGCCTTACCGCACCCGCCACTCACTTAATCTGCTTCTTTTTGAGCTTCCTGATAGCCATAATAAAACTGCCCCATGCAAAATATAGGCTGATTATAATTACCTTTGTTGCCCGCTGTATTACCTGCACTAACCCATCTTTCACACTTATTTCCGTTACCCCCCAGCTAAAATCCCCGCAAATATGATTTTTGGCAGAAAGAAACTGCAACAAGCCGCCATCAGCCTTCAGGAACAGGCTGCACAAAACAGCCAAAGTTACTGGGCAAACGTAAAACGCCAGTTTGGTAAAAACCGACTGGCTGTGTGGTCGTTGCGCATTTTTTACGTTATTCTGTTCATAGCCATATTTGCCGATTTTCTTTCTAATGAACGCCCCTTGGTTTGCCGCATTGAGGGCAAAACCATGTTTCCGGCGCTAAAACAATACGCCGTAAATATGGGCTTGAGCAAATGGGAAGAGCGTTTTGTTACCAAGCGGTGGGATGAGCATAATTATGACTTTGCCATTTGGGCTCCCATACCTTATTCTTCTACTACCATTGACAAAAAAAACCGAAGCTTTGTGGGTCCTTTTGATGAGCAGCGGGTAAAAAACTGGCGCTGGCGGCATCATTTAGGCACCGATGAGCTGGGGCGCGATGTGGCAGCCGGCATGATACACGGCACCCGCGTAGCCATATCGGTAGGTATTATAGCCATGTCAATAGCTTCCATTATAGGCATCATATTAGGCTCCATAGCCGGCTATTTTGGCGATAACCGCCTGCAAATGTCGCGCATAAGGTTGCTGCTCAACCTTGTAGGAATAGTGGCTGCCATTTTTTATGCCTTTATTGCCCGAAGTTATGCTTTAGGCGTACTATCTGCCGAAACCGGTTTTGGCATACAATTGCTCATAAGCCTAAGCCTATTTTTTGGCATTATCATAGCCGCTAACCTATTGGCAACAGCCCTAAAACGCCTGCCGGCACTTGGAAAAAGGGTAAACATTGCCGCCGATATTTTGGTGATGCGGTTAATAGAAGTGTTTAATTCTATACCGGGTTTATTGCTCATCTTATCTATTGTAGCGCTAACAAAACCATCTATAACCAATGTTATGGTTATTATAGGGTTTATATCATGGACCAGCATTGCCCGTTTTATAAGGGCTGAGTTGCTTAGAGTGCGCAATTTAGAGTACATAGAAGCCGCCCAAGCAATGGGTTTTAGCGAGGCGCGCATTATTTTTAGGCACGCCATACCCAATGCACTAACGCCGGTACTTATTACCATTGCCTTTGGCATTGCCAGCGCCATTTTAACCGAAGCCTTTTTGTCGTTTTTGGGCATAGGCGTAGCTGCCGAGGAGGTTACGTGGGGCTCTTTGCTCAATTTGGCGCGCACCAAGTTTCAGGCTTGGTGGTTGGCTATTTTTCCGGGAACAGCCATTTTTATTACCGTTACCATTTTTAACCTCATTGGCGAAGGACTAACTGATGCCTTAGACCCCCGATTAAAACAATAATCCCGATGGGCGGGTAGAATGCCAATTACCGGTAAATTTTGAGCAGCAATCGGGTAATGCAGTTCAGTTTTTTGGTTTGGTTGGTATGCGCCACTGCAAACTGGGCGTAGGCTACAAAACTGCCCAGCACAATATAATAAAGGTAATAAACCGGTTCTTGAGCAGTTATTTGGTTTAGCAGCCATACTGCCACCGCTACATTAACCACCGCCAACCCAAAAATGCCCCAAATGGTGGTGTAAATACCCACTTTTTTCATTAACCATCTTGCCAGAGGATTGCGCTCCTGTTGCAAGTGTGTAATTTGGGTAGCCGTAGTATAACAATCGGCAAACTTGGAGGCAATAATTAACAACGAAACTATCCACACAGCGTATTCCATCGGGCAGTGGTGCATTTTAGGGCAACTATTATTGCATCGGTTTTTGAGCGGCTAAAAACTGCTTGCTTATTCGCTCAACCGTAGTTTTTATTGGTGTATAATTATAAGGAAGCGCTTTTTGGAGCTTGTCGTTTTCATAATAATACCTATGTTGCGACATTCGGGCGGTTTCTTTGGTTATGAGTGGCGCATTTCGGGTAAATAGGGCTTTGAGCGCTTCCCATCGCCAGCCTATTTCAGCCATTAAAGGGGTAATTTGTTTGGTGGGAGCCGGCTTGTGGAGGTATTGGGCAACTAAGGTAAAAAACTCCTTATAACTAAGGTTGTGGGCATTTACAATAAACCTTTCTGAATGGATAGGGCTGTTCATAAGCCGATACATTATTTGCACCAAATCAAGCACATCAATAAAACCGGTTCCGCCGGCAGGGTAAAACGGAAGACCCTGCCACACCTGTGTAAACAAACGGCAAGAGCCGCTGCTCCAGTCGCCCTCACCCAGTATTACAGACGGGTTAACCATAACCGCCTCTAAACCCTCTGCAATGCCGCGCCACACTTCGTGCTCGGCAAGGTATTTGCTAATGGCGTACTGCGTATTTATGGGGCTTTCGTCCCACTGAACCTGCTCGTTTACCTGCGGTTGGTTCAGTTTTCTGCCTATGGCAGCAATAGAGCTTACATGCAGCAGGCGTTTTACCCCCGCTTCGAGCGCCATATTTACCACATTGGCAGTACCCTCCACGTTGGTTTGGTGCAATTGCCGGCGTTGAGCGGGGTTAAAAGATACCACCGCCGCACAATGATATACCTGCTCTATTCCCTGCATGGCTTGCAGCAAACCCTGCACATCATGTATATCGCCTTCTACCCAATCAATTTGGCGGGCAATATCTGCCACCCATTGCAGGTTGCTTGTAGTGCGTTTAATTGCCCTTACCTTAGCGCCCCGGCTTACCAGCAGCCGCAGCAGGTGGCTACCTACAAAACCGGTTCCGCCGGTTACTAATATGGTTGCAGACTGATTCATGCCCCCAAAGGTAGGTATTAAAACGGAGCCCAAGCATGGTGGCAGGCACTAAAATTAACCAAGTCTGTTAAGTTTTGTTATGTAAGGCTTATCGGTTTTGTGCATACACCCATAACGCTAAACTTATGGGCAATTTAAACACGTGGATTTGGCATACAGTATATTATTTGCTTATTTTAAATTTTTTACAAAAAAATGACACAAAAAATTTGGTTTTTTCGGGGGGGGGGTATTTTTGCGAAAACTTATTTGTTAGCCTATTTTTTGTGAAAAAGGCAATATAATAAGTGGTAAAATGGAGGCTGCTGCAATCAACAGGAACAAGACGCGCGTAGTGCTGCCGGTTGCAAACGCCCCAAGTGGTACTCCCGAAAAACCACTTACAAAAAAATAAGTAGGCGCAATACCGAAATGCGATAATGGAGGTAGTTTTTTATTTTTAATTCACAATTTTATGAAAAAAGCAGCGTTAGTATTTGTAATTGCGGTTTTACTTACCGCCTGTCAGAAAGATAAACATCTTTGTGTTGAAGACATAGACAATTTTAAACCGGCTCCGGCAACTATTGAAGCACGTATTTAATTAGTAGGAGGCTCAAGCGTACAAGGCACATGGAGCGAGGCTATTCATAATTTACCAAACGACAAAATAGGACACTTATTTACCAATAAAAAATGCAATATTCTGGCTGCACCCTTAAACTTAACCGGAATTTATTTTGCAACGTTTGAGTATGATTGGTACACCAGTCATAAAACACTTTGCTTTCATAACTTTCCGGGTGGTGTATTTGCATGCCCAGATGGCAGAAAAAAATACGTTCATGAATGGTATCAATTCCGGTTTATAGACTTTTCACCGGGCAATCAAATTCCGTTTACCGAATTTTCCAAAGGTCAAATTGCCATAAAATGGAACCCATAAACTTTTCACCACTTTTCATTATCCGCGTATTGTTGTTGGTTGTGCTGGCACATCAACACACCTATGCACAGGAAACCGACACAGATACCCCTGCCAAGGGTTACGATTTACACTTAGAAGCAGGCATAAAATACGTGCCCTATTTGGGCGGTTTTTCAACGGGTTTGAGTCTTTACAGCCCACATAAATCATTTGCTTTTACCCTGCGAAACGATGTTTTGTTAGCCATAGGCAGACCCGATGACCCCATAGGCATACCGCCAACTCTGCCCAACCAATTGCAACCTTTTATTCTAACCGATTTTAATACGCAAACCTACTTTGAAGCAGAGTATCGCGTGTTGAAAAAGAAAAACAAGGTACTGGCAGTTCATGCCGGTTATGGGTGGATATACAATGGAATACATAGGAACTATATATTTGATGCCACAAGGGGCTACTCGGTACTTACTACTGCCATTTCCTATAAACCCTCTTGGTTCACACTGGAGTTAAGGGGCGATGTGCCACTCAATTCCGCTTTTCACTCCAAAATGAGCGGTACCACAGAAAGGGTATTTCCGGTAGCAATAGGCATCAAATATCGGTTTAAACCCCGAAAACAGGAGTAGCAGGTTTTTCGTTATTTAACAAATTCCCCCCCCGCAAGCGCATCGGTTTTGCACCAACCCATGCGCTTGCGGGGTTTGTTTTTTTACGCAAGGCTTACCCCAAAATTCAACATCGGGAAGTATGCCACCTAAGCACAGCAGTTGGTTGTGGTATTTTAGGGCATCGGCATCTGTTTTTTTGCTAACGTTTAAGGGTATTAGCCCGTTATCAGCAGTCCGCCGGTAAATTTACAAACTTATGGCAGTGCCGGAGGTGCAACTATGCGCCTTTCCAAACAAATACTCGCTACCTTTGTAGTAGTTCTTGTTTGGCTTTTATTAAACAACATTTTTCCATGATACATAACGGCAAAATGCCCCTTTGGGTGGCGTTCATTTGCATGGCGTTTGTGGGTTTTATACTTACTTCAACAAACGCACAAGCTCAATCCAATATATCGCTGGCTGCACACATTACCTACCCCGATGTAATGAGCAGCGTGTGGGGTTTTACCAAAGGCGGGCGAGAGTATGTGCTGGCTTTTAGAAGAACCGGCACCTCTATTGTAGATATTACCAACCCTACTGCACCCGTAGAGGTGTTTTTTGCGGCAGGAGCAAACACTGATTGGCGCGAGGGTAAGGTATGGGGCAACTATGCCTATATTACCAATGAGGGCAGTGGCGGACTCCAAATTATCAATTTTAGCGCATTGCCTACCGGCAACATTACCGCCGCCAATGTAACTAACTGGACGGGTGGCACCTTTAACTCGCAAACGGTTAGTTTTACCAAATCGCATACCATTTGGATAGACGAAAACGGTATTGCCTATATTTATGGCGCTAACTACGGCGCAGGCGGGGTTATTATGGCTAACGTAGCTGCCAACCCTACCAATCCGCCCATTGTGGGTATTTACAACCAAGCCTATGTGCACGACGGATTTGTGCGCGGCGATACCCTTTGGGCTGCCCAAATAAATGCCGGCAATTACAGGGTAATAAATGTAACCAACAAAGCTAATCCGGTGGTAATGGCTACCCAAAACACTACCCGAAATTTTACCCATAATACCTGGCTCAACAACGCCGGTACCGTAGTGTTTACTACCGATGAAACCAGCAATTCAAGTGTGGAAGCCTATGATATAACCGACCTGTCTGATATTAAACTCATCAGCAAGTTTAATGCCACCGGCAGTACTGCCATACCCCACAATGTGCATGTGCGCAACAATTTTTTGGTAATAGCCTACTACCGCGATGGCGTAGTTATAGCCGATGCCACTCACCCCGAAAAAATGATTCAGGTAGGCAACTATGATACCTCGCCCGGTTACTCGGGCAGTGGGTATAACGGCTGCTGGGGCGTGTATCCCTACTTTGCATCGGGCATTATAGCCGCCAGCGATATTGAAACCGGTTTGTATCTATTATCGCCCAATTATGTGCCGGCTTCTTATTTAAAAGGTATCGTTACCAATGCCAACACTACTGCGCCTATCAACAACGCCTCTGTGCAAGTGCAGGGCATGGCTTCGGCAAATACTACCACCGGTTTTACCGGCGCTTACACTACCGGCATGACGGGCAGCGGCACTTATACCGTTACGGTTTCGGCATCGGGATACATAACCCAAACTTTTACCGTTACCTTTACCAATGGCGTTACCCAAATACTAAATGTAGCATTGGTGCCCAATGTGCCTTTTACCGCCACAGGCACCGTTACCGATGCCCAAACCGGATTGCCCATAGCCAACGCACCGATATTGTTTAATGACGGCACAACAGATTATACCGCCAATGCCAACGCATTGGGCAATTACAGCATTAACCTGCCCGGCACCGCCAACTATACTTGTTATGCCGGTAAATGGGGCTACCAAACCACACAAATTACCAACCAAGCGCTTACCCCTGCCAACAATATCGTCAATTTTTCGCTAAGGCGCGGTTATTACGATGACTTTTTGTTTGACTATGGCTGGACAGTGAGCGGCGATGCGGCATCGGGCGCATGGGTGCGGGCTACGCCCATTGGCACTACGTTTGAAAACTTGCTAAGCAACCCCGATGCCGATTTGCCCGATGACTACGGGAATAAATGCTACGTTACCGGTAACGCATCGGGTAATGCAGGCACTGCCGATGTGGACAATGGCACTACCATTCTTACCTCGCCCGTGTTTGACCTCAGCTCCACTCCCAATGCTACTATAAGCTACTACCGATGGTTTAGAAATGCCGGCGGCAGCAGTACACCCAACGACCAAATGGTGGTTAAAATAACCAACGGCACTACCACCGTTACCGCACAAACCATACCTGCTACCGACCCCAATCAGGCGCAGTGGGTTCCCTACTCCTTTAATGTGGCATCAATTATTGCACCCACTGCCAATATGCGCCTTATTGTAGAAGTGAGCGACCTTGGCAATCAGCATTTAGTAGAGGGTGCCTTAGATAAGTTTGAGGTAATTATTCCGCCTGTTGCCTTACAGGCTACCGCATGGCTTGGCGGCGCTATGGGCGGCACGTTTATGACTACCACCCTGCGCACCACCAACCTGCTTCCCACTGCACAGCCCTATAACCGACCACCTTGGAACTACTACGGCACCGAAACCGTTTCGGCTTTTCCAACCAATACTACCGATTGGGTACTGCTGGAACTTCGCCCGGCAGCAACCCCCGAAATCATAACCGAACAACGCGCCGCCCTTATACTAAACAACGGCAATATAGTGGATACCGATGGCAGCGCCGGGGTTAAATTTTACAATTTGGGGCAGGGCGGCAATTATTTTGTAGTGCTGCGCCACCGAAACCACTTAGCCGTAGCAAGCGCTACTGCCGTTAGCCTACCCAATGCTACGGCTTATAACTTTAAAACCAGCGCTAACGTATCGGGCGGAGCAGCGCAGTTGGTAGCGTTATCGGGTAGTAGTTTTGGGCTTATTCCTGCCGATTTTGATTCAAACGGCGTAGTTACCGTTGCCGATTTTAACTACTTTATCCCACAATCGGGCGGCATTAGCGTATATTCAGATGCCGATGCCAATATGGACGGCGCTGTTACCGTAGCCGACTATAACTTGTTTAGCCAAAACGCCGGTAAAATAGGCATTACGCTTATCCGATACTAACAGTCCACACCAACATGGTATAACTAAAATTTTATCCACAGCCCCAAATTGCATACAATTTGCTTAAAAGCCGTTATCTTTGCATTTTGGTAATTTGTAAGATTAACCGGCTTTATTTCAGCAAACTTAAAGCACAAACAACGGTAAAACAAGTATGGGCTTATCCAAAACGTTTGGCGGGGCAGTATTGGGCGTAGATGCCTCTATGATAGAAGTAGAGGTAAATGTAGGCGGTGGCTCAGTAAGTTATTTTTTGGTAGGACTGCCCGATGCAGCAGTAAAAGAAGGACAACTGCGCATAGAAGCCGCCCTCAAAAACAACAATTACCCCACCCCTCGCCACAAGGTAATCATAAATATGGCGCCCGCCGATGTGCGCAAAGAAGGTTCGGCTTATGATTTAACCCTTGCAGTAGGCATTTTATCGGCAAGTGGCGAGCTATTGGAACGCGAAGATATTAGCCGGTATGTAATCATGGGCGAACTATCGTTAGATGGCAGCGTGCGCCCCATAAAAGGCGCTTTGCCCATAGCCATTGAAGCCCGAAAACAACAGTTTAAAGGCTTTATTTTACCCAAACAAAATGCCCGCGAAGCAGCTATAGTAAACGATATAGAGGTATATGGCGTAGAACACATTAACGAAGTAGTAGGTTTTTTAAGAGGCGAAATCCAATTGAAAAGAACAGAAGTAAATACCCGCGAAGAGTTTTACAACAGTTTAGCACACAACCAATTGGATTTTTCTGAGGTAAAAGGACAAAAAAACATTAAACGGGCATTAGAAATAGCCGCTGCCGGCGGGCACAATGTAATTCTCATAGGTCCGCCCGGAGCGGGTAAAACCATGCTTGCCAAGCGTTTGCCCAGCATACTGCCGCCGCTTTCGCTGCACGAAGCCCTCGAAACCACCAAAATACACTCGGTAGCCGGCGTACTGCCCGGCGATGCCTCCCTAATAGCAGTGCGTCCTTTCCAATCGCCACACCATACCATCAGTGATGTAGCTTTGGTGGGCGGAGGTAATATACCCCAGCCCGGGCAAATATCGCTGGCGCATAACGGCGTATTGTTCTTAGACGAACTGCCCGAATTTAAGCGCACAGTATTAGAGGTAATGCGCCAGCCTATGGAAGAGCGCCGTGTAACCATATCACGCGCCAAGTTTACCGTAGAATACCCCGCCAGTTTTATGCTGGTAGCCTCTATGAACCCCTGCCCATGCGGCTACTACAACCACCCCGAAAAAGAGTGCGTTTGCGCCCCGGGTGTAGTACAAAAATACCTCAACAAAATATCGGGACCACTCTTAGACCGCATAGACCTGCATGTAGAAGTTACACCGGTATCTTTTGATGAACTCAGCAGCGCTAATCCCGGAGAAGGCAGCGAAACCATCAGAGAAAGGGTAATTACAGCCCGCGAAATACAAAAAGTGCGTTTTGAGAACGAAAAAAATATGTATAGCAATGCCCAAATGAGTTCGCGCATGGTGCGCGAGGTTTGCGCCATTACACCGGCAGGTCATAAGCTACTCAAAACCGCTATGGAAAGGTTAAACCTATCGGCAAGAGCCTATGACCGAATTTTAAAAGTAGCCCGCACCATTGCCGACCTTGCCGCAAGTCCCGATATTAAAATTGAACATCTGGCAGAAGCCATACAGTTTAGAAGCCTTGACCGCGAAAACTGGGCAGGTTAAGCCAAAAATTACCCAAAACCACTGCTCAAAAGTAAACGCTGCCTCGTTTTTGCCGTCTTACCCACCATTATCTTACAAAATACCTAATTCACAAAATTAAGCGCTACATGAAATGTACATTCCCCTCTCTGTTTAAACTAACCGGCGTTATGCTGGCACTGGTTTCAGTACTGATTTTTAACGCCTGCGAAGAAACAACCACGCCCGATGACAACTGCTCGCTCACTATGAACAGCTTTAACGTAAACCCTAAAACATTTTCGGGTGGCGCTACGCTCACCGGCACTGTAACCATTACCGAAACCCTCAACCTTAGCGATGCTACCCTTAAAGCACTTACCCGCTTTTACCTCTCTACCGACAACACGTACAGCAATAACGACGTGCAGCTTACCGCTTTTGTTGCCACCAATGGCTTGGTAGCTAATGGCAACCAAACCACCCTTACCTATGACCAAATAGATATACCTAACAATGCAACATCGGGCAGTTATTTTATTTTAGCCCGAGTAGAAGAACGCCCCTGCCCTGAGGGTGGTTCTACTTCTGTGGCGCTTAGGTCGGTTGCCGTAACCATAAACTAAGCCAGCCGTCAATTTTATTTTTTGCGCTAAAAAAACGGCGCTTACTATTTGAAAGTAAGCGCCGTTTTTTATTTTCATTTTTAAGTTTTCATTCCTAAAATTTTAGTTTGGAAACAAAATGAAGCGCAAAAAGCAAATAATTAAGATATTTCTATCGTTTTTGCATTATTTTCGGTGGTTTCCACTTTAATTTTTGGAAGAGTAATGGTTAAAACGCCGTTATTGTGTGCTGCTGCTATGGCATTTGCCTCCACGTTTTCGGGCAAGGTAAAAGTGCGGCGGAAAGAAGTATAACCAAACTCGCGGCGCAGATATTTCTTTTCAGCGTCTTTGGTTTCTGATTCTGTTTTCTTTTCTGCTGAAATACTCAGTTGATTTCCTTCTACGCTTACTTTAAAATCACTCTTTTCGGTACCCGGTACAGCCACCTCAATTTCGTAGGCATTTTCTGTTTCGGCTACGTTTACGCTGCCGGTTTTTGCCATCAGTGCGGGCATACGGGTGTCAAAAAAGTTGTCTAAATTGAAAAAATCGTCGGTTAGTTTGTCAAAAAGGGTGGGAATAGCCGATTTCCCAAACGGATTCCATTTTACTACGGTCATAGCTAATTTAAATTTTGGTGGTTAAAAGCATGGTTCTAATTACATACTTTCAAATGCTGTGCCAGCCGTATTTTTAAAGCTAAAAGTGTCAATTTTACTTTGCATGCTGTCAAAATTTCGGTTCTTGTGCTATATAGGTGTCATTTTGTCATTTTGTTGCAAACAGACAATAAAAAAGCCCGACTTGGTGGTCGGGCTTTTGGGCTTGTTTTTAGGGGTTAAACAAAAGTTTTGCTATGGTTTTCAACGGGTTTTGTGCTATTTGACGGCAATAAAAGAGGATGGTTTAAAAAAGGGTAAAAAAAAGTTGCATTTTTTTAGTTGGGTAGTACTTTTTTAACTGTAAATCTGCTGTTTTTGGTTAATTTTGCAGCAGAATTAAAGACGCTTTGAATACCTGCCAGTTCTTTGACCAAAGCGAGCGTAAAGGAGGAGCATAAGAACCCTAAGAATGCCCAAAATTGGGCGAGTGTGTGCGTGTATAGCTGTTGTGCAGGGTGTTCCTTTATCCTAAAAGGTTTTTCCCTTTATCTTTAACTCCGTTACAATGACCATCAGACAGAATATCTTCATCATATTTTTTCTCATTTTTCTTTTCTTCACCAAAAACCAAGTAGCAACCGCCTGTATTGACTTACCCGAACCTAACCGTTTCAGCATCACCTTCTTTTATCCGGAACTTTCAGCAGATACATCTTATAGGATGTGTTATGTTGATGCGTCCTATTTTAGGAATTGGGTGTATGATATGGCGCCGGAAGCCCGATACAAGCATAATTTGGTGGAGTGGCAGCAATTTTTCAACAATACGCCTACTTTGGCTGATTTGGCTGCCGTTATATACAATACTAACCTTGAAACCCTTCAAAATGAGGTGTTGAAAGGGGTATTAAATGGTAAACCACCCGGACAGGCAGTGCGGCAAAACAAATTTTTGTCGTTACTTTACACAACCAAAAATACCGAAGCGCTACAGTATTTGGTGTTTGCCAAACAGTGCGAACCCTATGTGCAAATTAGCATGGATTACTGGGATAACCCGGAGCGCGATATTGACAACATGCGCCAGTTGGCAATACAAGGTAAGCAGTATTATGAGGCATGTAATTCTCCTTACCTAAAACTGCGTTATGCCTTCCAAATTATGCGTTTAGAGCATTATACCGGCAATTTTGAAGCCTGCCTTGAACAATATAACCAACTTGTGCAGCCTCTTTTGTCTAATCCTGAGCTAAACAATAGTGTGGCAAACGGTTGGATACTGGCTCTTAAATCGGGCGCGCAGCTTCGCACCGGCAGCATTGCCCAAGGCATGTATGGTTTTGCTTCCGTTTTTACCCATTTTCCCGATAGCAGAGAAATTGCTTTCCGAAACTTTAGCATTGAAAATGACGATGTTTGGAATGAAACACTTTCTATGGCTAAAACATCGGAAGAAAAAGCCGTTCTTTGGATGCTTAAAGGAATGCAAACCAATACGCTTGATTTAGAATCCTTAAAGCAAGTAACACTCCTTTCGCCCAACTGGTTTGGAACAGAAGTACTGCTGATAAGACAACTAAATCTGCTGGAACGATATTGGCTTACACCTGCCATTACCAAGCCTGTAGAATTGGAAAACAAAATTGATAAATCGGAATTGACATATCCCACTGAAATAGAAACGGAAACGGAAACGGAACAAAAAGGTTTCTGGCATAGTTTCCGAAACTTTTTTGCCCGATTGTTTTCTTTTTTCCGAAACCTGTTTAGCCAAAGCGCTCCACCTATTGTTGCTGATGAGATGAATTACAAGGAGTTGCTTGCCACGCTGCAAATCATAACCTCAGAGGTGGCAGAACAAAACAAATCTAATAATCCCGACCTATGGTACACCGCCGCCGCTTATACCGCTTTTTTAGATAGCAATTACCGGCAGTGCTACCGGTTTTTAGATAAGGTAAGTGGCGCTAACAAAAAAGTGCAAAAGCAGGCTAACCTTATTTACGCCTTAGCTCGATTATCGGAAACGCAAAAACCCGATGCCGACTTAGAAAATGCTCTTGTCTTTGCCTTGCAAGGGTTGCCCCTGCCCAATGATGAGTACGACAACTACAGCGTAACCTCCAGAGCCCTAACCCAAATGGCAAGGGCGTATTTGGTAAATGGTAATGTATCAAGAGCTATTTTGTTTTTTGATAAAGCAAAAGAAACCACAGCAGCTAATATACTGCTCGATTTTTATGCTACCCAAGAAGACCTTGACGAGTTGGCAAGGTGGGTAAATACCCCTAAAAAAACCGATGCCGATACGTTTTTACTCAATAACAGCCGTTTTACCCAGCCATTTATATTTGATGTAAAAGCTACTAAAATGATGCGCAAACTTGAGTTTGCCGAAGCCCTGCGTTGGTACAATAAAATACCTCCTGCCTATTGGACAACAATAAACAAAGAAGACAGTTGGAGTTATGAACAGTATCGGTATTTTACCTGCCACTTTAACTTAAACAATGAAACAGACTTGTTTGAGGCTGATACCTGCCATAAATATGGGTTTGTACAAAAAGTGCTTGCCCTGCAAGAAATGGCAAATCAAAACCCGCAAAATGCCGCACCATACTACCTCCAAATTGCTAATGCCTTTTATAACACGCCTTTTTGGGGTTATAATGGTATGGTATGGCAAGGCACATTGGTTGCAGCGCTCAACTATTACAAAGATTATGCGCCGGGGCATTACCCGTTTAACCTGCCCACACTTGCCCAATCTATCTATAATGCCGAGCTTCAGTTTTTAAATGAATACGGCACCCGCCATGTAGCCGAAACGTATTACCAAAAAGTTATGGACACAGCCACCAATCCTGAATTGGCTGCCGAAGCTGCCTATTGGGCAGCATTGTGTAAGCAAGAGCCGCTATCTACCCTACACCAAGGTAACTACAAAGACCGCACCTACCTCAAAATGCTGAAACAACAATACGGCAATACTGCTTTTTATAAGAATAAAAAACTAACCTGCCCCGGACTTGCCGATTATTAAAACCCCCAGAGCTATAATACCAACTCTTGGGCAGGATCCCAAAAAAGACGGTCAAAATCTTGCACGCGGTCATTCACCACCTGAATACCCTCAGCCTCTAACGCCTCCTGCATGGCAGTAAGGCTGCCAAAGTGGTGTTTGCCGGTTAGTATGCCTACTCGGTTTACCACTCTGTGCGCCGGAACAGGCGGCGCTTGGGTATGAGAATAATTCATAGCCCAACCTACCATCCGCGAGGAATTGCCTGCCCCCAAACATCGGGCAATAGCGCCATAAGTGGTTATGCGCCCATAAGGAATTAACCGTACCACAGCATACACTTGCTCAAAAAAGGGCTGTTCATTTGGTTTGATAGTAGTCATTTGCATTAAGTAGTTGGTTTGCCGTGCAAAATACCGTTTAATTGGCAGATTTTGGGTTAATTTGCGCCTTTTTTCACACATTATGCTCACACTACCATGCGCATTGCAGTAGTCATTCCTACACTTAACGAAGCCGGTAATATAGGCAAGGTAATAGCAGCCATTCCACCGGAGCTGAACGCCGTTACCATAGTAGCCGACAATGGCTCTACCGATAACACCGTAGCAGAAGCTACTGCCGCCGGTGCCATGGCGCTGCACCAACCCCAACGCGGTTACGGAAGCGCATGTTTAAAAGCCCTATCTTTTTTGGCAAATTTACCCCACCCAAAACAACCCGATGTAGTGGTATTTATAGACGGCGACTGCTCCGATGACCCAACTGAAATACCCCTGTTACTTCAGCCCATTGTAAGTGGCAAGGCAGAGTTGGTTATTGGATCCCGCACAAGAGGTAATGCCCAACCCGGCTCTATGACCCTGCCACAGCGGTTTGGCAACTGGTTGGCTACCCGGCTGCTATACCGGTTTTACGGCGTTAAATTTACCGATTTGGGTCCGTTTAGAGCCATTACCTGGCAAACCCTGCAACACCTGCAAATGCAAGACCCCAATTTTGGCTGGACAGTAGAAATGCAGCTCAAAGCCGCCAAAGCACGTATCTGCTGCACCGAAGTACCGGTATCTTACAAACGCAGAGCATCGGGTAAGTCTAAAATAAGTGGCACAGTTAAAGGCACCATTTTAGCCGGTTACATTATTTTGCGTACTTTATTCCGCTACCGGTAGTGGGTAGTGAAAAGTGAAGAGTGAAGAGTGGATAGTAGTCGGTAGTTTTGGTAGTTGATAGATAGTAGTCGGTAAATTTGTAATTGATAACTCATCACTCATAATTCATAACTCGCAACCATGGCAGAACTCTTATTGCTAACATCGGTATTGGTTTGTTTGGTGTTTATCACCTTGTATTGCTTAGCTGAAATGTATTTAGCATGGCAATATCAACAGGCTAAACAGCCCGTTTTACCCCTCCCGCCTCTGCCGCGCCACCAATTGCCTTTTGTTACGGTTCAGCTTCCGGTATATAACGAGCAGTATGTGGTGGAGCGACTCATTGATGCCATTGCTGCTTTTGACTACCCACTCCACCTTTTTGAAATTCAAATTTTAGACGATTCTACCGATGTAACCACCAACCTCATTGCCGCTAAAACCCGATTTTATCAACTAAAAGGGCTGCAAATTTACCACTTACACCGCACCAACCGCACCGGATTTAAGGCAGGCGCTCTGCAAGATGCTTTGCCTATAGCAAAAGGCAGCCTCATAGCCATTTTTGATGCCGATTTTTTGCCACAGTCCGATTTTTTACAGCAAACAATACCCTATTTTACCAACCCACAATTAGGTATGCTGCAAACCCGATGGCAGTTTATAAACCGCCGGTACTCTTTGTTTACCCAAGTGCAGGCTTTTTTTATGGATGCCCATTTTACCGTAGAACAGGGCGGACGAACTGCTGCCCATGCTTTTATGAATTTTAACGGTACAGCCGGCGTATGGCGAAAACAAACCATAACCGATGCCGGCGGCTGGCAACCCGATACCCTTACCGAAGACCTTGACCTTAGCTATAGGGCACAACTTAATGGCTCAAAATTTGCCTATGCCCCGCATATTATTGCCCCATCTGAACTGCCGCCCGATATGCCTGCCTTTAAAGCACAACAGTTCCGCTGGATTAAAGGCGGAGCTGAAACCGCCGCTAAACTGTTGCCCCGGTTATGGCATACGCCACTGCCATTTACTACAAGGCTACACGGAACAGTTCACCTGCTTAGTAGCAGCGTGTATATTGCCGTGCTGGTGTTTTACCTGCTCAGCCTGCCCCTGCTAATGGTTAAAAACCGTTTTTTTTCCTTTAATTACTTACACCTTGGCTCTGTTTTTATGGTGAGTATTGTGGCTATGATTTATGTGCATTTTATAGCAGCTAAACATACCATACAGCCGGCAAGCAAGGCTTACAAGCGCGTAGCCCTTTTACTTTTTCCGTTTTTAACCCTTACTTTGGGGCTGTCTTTGCACAATGCACACGCTGCCCTGCAAGGCTGGCTCAGAAAAAAAACGCCCTTTGTGCGCACCCCTAAGTACAATATAACCCAAAACCACCACCGGCTACAAAATAGGTACGCGCCCCAAAAGCTAAATATCACTACCTTTGCCGAAGCGATAATAGGTATGTATTTTGCATTTGCCGTAGTGTATGCTGTGGTAAACCAATACTGGGGGCTTGTACCTATGTATATCATGGCTTCGGCAGGATTTTGGTGGGTGTTTGCTGCCACCATAGTGCATACATTAGCAGCCAAATACAAATTACCACATACAAACAAATAAATACACTTTACTGCTTATACAATATGCGCCATTCACCCATTAACCCATGCTTCTGCATTATGATTACCTACTTACCTAAATGGTGTTATGTTTGGCTGTGTGGTTGGTTTTGCCTATGCCTAAGTATGCTGCCCGCTTATGCCGATGTGTTCCGAATTTTAGATAACAACCGCGAATCGCTCCAAGCCCGAGCCGACCTGATAGAACAATCGGAAAAAGAAATCTTACTATCGTATTACATAGTAAACGATGATTTGGTGGGCAAAGCTCTTTTTCAGTTGCTCATAAATGCTGCTAAGGAGCGCGGGGTAAATGTGCATATAATGATAGATGCTCTCCGCAGCCGCATATCGGGCAATGTGTTGGCTTATTTAAAAGAAAATAACATCTATGTACAGGTGTTTAACCCCGGCAGGCTATTTAAACCCCGAACCATTACCCACCGGCTTCACGACAAGATTTTTTTAACCGATGCCCAAAACCTCATTACCGGCGGGCGTAACCTGAAACGCGACTACTACCAACTGGGTGAAGACATTAATTTTACCGACCGAGATGTGCTGATACAAGGTGAAAAAGCCGTAACGGCTGCCCGAAATCATTTCTTTAACATGTGGAACAATCCCCACTTGTCGTTTACCCGAAAAACGCCACAACTCACTCCCGATATACGTCAACACATAGCCGCCCAATTGCAGAATGCCTTAGATACGCTGCAAAAAATGGGCGTTATACACTTGCAAACTCATAAAAACTGGGCAGCAGAAGTGCCGCCTACCGCATCGGAAGTGTTTTTTGAGCACGATGATTTTTTTATGCCCAAAGGCGATAAGTTTGTACAAACAGGTATTAAAGACCTCCGAAGCACCAATGCCTTATTACATCTGATTAACAACGCCCGGCAAAGTGTAATTATAGAAAATGCCTATGTAATACCCACTCTAAAAATGAACCGCGCTTTAAAAAAAGCCCTTCGGCGCGGGGTTTCTATACGCATACTCACCAACTCGGCAGCTACCAATGATGTTATGATTGCGCAGGCAGCCTACCTCATAAAGCGCAAAAAACTCATCCGCATGGGTATCGATATTTGGGAATACCAAGGTCCCAATACCCTGCATACCAAAGCTGCCGTAATAGATGATACTATTTCGGTGGTGAGCAGTTATAACCTGCACGCCGTTTCGCAAAAATGGACTACCGAAGTGCTGGCATGGGTAGCCGATGCCAACATTAGCCGGCTGCATACTGCCATGATGAATAACAACCTCAAAAAATCGGTTAATATAGGCAAAAACAATAAACCCACGCCTCAAACACGGCACAAGGTGGTTAAAGCCTCTTGCAGCCGGCTTTTGCGTTTATATTTGGCACGCTACACCGGTGTGGCTTATTTAATGTCTGTTTTGTAACGGTTGGTTATGTTTGTGCAAAAATGTTACCCTATGGCTAACCATAGGTTTAATTGGCAAGTTAGGTTGAAATCAATGGGGTAACAAAAGGGCATTAATTGGCTGCTTCACTGCTAAAACCTTGGGCACTGTATAGCGCCCGGCTTAACAGGGCGCACCCTGCCGGTGTAAATAAGGGTAATTTCGGGTCCGCCTCTGCCGTTGTTGGCGTTCATGAGTGGGGTAAACAGCGTAATGTCATAACTAATGCCAAGGCTAAACTGCTCATAATCTATTTTTGTGGCAAGCACTAAGGTATTTAACCCCACAGGGTTGTTTACATTGGCGGCAGCCCGCAGCCAAACGCCCATATTTAAGGCTTTATCGTAACCGGTATAGCGGTTGGTGGCAAAAATGTATCGGGCAAAACTGCCTACATCGGTTTTAAACTGTGCGCCTTGCCAAATAAAGTAAATGCTGGGCAGCAAATCCCATTTTTTGGCAATGGGTATGCTGCCGCCCGCCTGGGCAGATAGTTTGTTTTTAAACCGGTCTTCGGCATCGGTTACCGCTATGTTGGGTTTATTTAGGTGGTACATGGCAGCGCCCACAAACACATTTTTTCGGGCGCTGAGGGCATGAAAAAACAGCGCTCCGCCGCCTATGTGCAACCTCAGCCGGTTTTGGGCTTCAAGAAAATCGTTGGTAGGAATAGCAGGGTTAAAGCCGTTGCCGTCTGCTTGGTCGCCAAACTGGGCATTAGTGAGGTCAAAATAACGCTGGTTTATGCCGCCTTGTACGCCCAATGATAAAAACGACTGCGGCGCAAGGGCAAGGTTGTAGGCAAAGGCAGCATCGGCATAGTTGGTTGTCCAGTTAAGGTCGCCGGCGCGGTCGTTATACACCACCAATCCGGCGCTGAGGCGGTCGTTTTCCATAAACCCGGGAAACGCCATATCTGCCGATGCGCTAATGGTTTGAAAAGAAGTGCGAGGCATAACCGATGCCCACTGGTTTCGGTAAATAGCCGATACACGCAGGTCGCCGTTAATTAACCCGGTCATGGCGGGGTTTATGAGCAGGGGTGTGGCGTAGTTTTGCGAAAAATGCACGTCTTGGGCGTGTATGGGCGTTTGCAGGGCGACACAGCAGCAAAGCAGTAAAAAATATAGGAAACGGGTTGTTTTCATGTGTGTAAAAAATCGGGATATAAAAGAAGTTTGGGGAGTATCAAAACGGTTAAGGCGGCAAATACCCCGATGCAGTTAATCATCGGGCAGAGTAGGCTACCTTGCCAGCGTTACATTGCCGGTAAACAATCGGGTTTGACCATCAAAAAAAGTAACTTGCAGCGTATAAACAAAAACACCCGAGTTAAGGGCTTCGCCATTGAGGGTGCCGTCCCAGCCATCGTTTAGGTTGGTAGCGTAATAAACCTTGCCGCCCCAGCGGTCGTAAATTGTCCACTCCATCACATCAATACCGTTGCCTAAAACAAAAAGTTGGTCGTTTCTGCCATCGCCGTTGGGGGTAAAAATGTTGGGTACAAAAATGTTTCGGTCGTCAATAACGGTAATGGTAACCTGTGCTGTGCCGGTACAGCCCAGTTGGTCGGTAGCCGTTACTGCATAAGTAGTGGTTTGCTGTGGCAGGGCAATGGGGCTATCGCAATTGGAGCAGGAGAGGGTAGCGGCTTGGCTCCACAGGTAGGTTAAACTGCCGTTGCCGGTGGCGGTGGTGGCAAGGGTAATTTCCTGCCCTTTTTCTAAGGTTTGATTGGGAATGGTAGTTACCAATACTGCCCCCACATCAATGGTTTGCGAAACAGGCGGAATAGAACAAGGCAAGCCCGATATGCTGAGGCTGACGGTTTTACTGCCCGATGTGTTCCATTGAATAACTGCTGAGGCATTATCGGCAGTAAGGATATTACCATCGGCAACTGTCCAGTTGAGGATAGCGCCGGCGGGCAGGGCAGCGCCGGTATAAATAAGGGTGTCGTTTTGCCCTATGCAAGCGGCGGGGTTAAGGCGGGTAAACGATACATTAAGGGCGCTAACTTCAAGGGTTTTGCTCACCGGTTGGTTTAAGCAGGGTACACCGGCAATAGTGAGGGTAACGTTTTTACTGCCTTGGGTAGCCCAGTTTACCACTATGGTATCGCCGCCGTTGTAGGTAATATTGCCATCGGGCAGGAGCAGCCAGTTAAACGCCGGCGAAAGGGCAGCCGGTATGGGTGTGCCGCTATATATTAAGGTATCGGTGGCGCTAAAATTGCAAATGCTGCCAAGAGAAGAAAAATCGGGCGTAATGTTAATGTCTGACACTTCTACCGATACGGTGAGCGAATTGGAGCAGATGCCCGAAAAATCGGTATAGGAGTGGGTTATTTGGTGCATACCCGGACCGGCTAATGCGGGGTCAAAAGTGCCCAAAGCCGTTACGCCGGTTCCCGAAAACGTGCTTTGCCCGGGTGCAAAATTGGTTGCCACCAGCGCCGAGGGTTCATCGGTAAGGCAGTACTGGTTTTGTAAGCCGGTAAAAGCCATATCGGGCGTAGGCAACACGTTTACTATCAGGTTATCGGCGCTTACACAGCCATTGGCGGGGTCAATGTAGGCGTATTGAATTTGATGCACCCCGGCGCCCCACACCGCAGGGTCAAAGGTATTGGTTGGTGTGCCGTTTACCACAAACGTAGCGGCAGGGTTAGCGCCCAAGTTGCCCACCAACGGCACGGGAGCGCCGTTTTGACAAAAAAAGGCAGTAGCGGGTTGCAGTATTTGCGCCGTTTGGCTGGGAGCGCTTACTATTACAATTTGGGTGCAGGCGCTTCCGGTAGGAGTAGTATAAGTAACCGGATACGAACCCGGACTAATGGGGTTAAAAGTAGCGCCTATAACCCCCGCCGAGGGCGAAAACACCCCGCCCGGCGGCGAGCCGGCAAGTTGCAAGGGCAACTGCGACAGGCAAATAAAAAACGGCGGATTTTGCCCGCCAAGGGTTATGCTGCATTGGGCGCTGAGATAAGCGCTGTAAAACGCCAGTATCAGCAAAAGGGCTAATTTTTTCATGAATTTATTAGGCGATATTTAATAGGTAAGGGCATTGCTTGACCACTTTGAAACAGCCGAACACAACTTGCTATTGGGCAGAAAGGCAACAGGTAAAGCATTTTAACGCAAAATTACGGCTCAATCATCTGAAAACAATCAATTTTTGTGCCTAAATACTTTTATGCCCCTATTGCAAACAGTACAGCCATGCCGATTGGGTTTTTTTAGCGCATTTTAGAACCATTTTTTTCGTGCCCACAGCCTATTTGTTGGGCGCTTGTTTGTGCTTACACAATAAGTAGATTTTATTTTTTACCCCAAAGTACCCGCGCACTTGGCAAACCCATTGCACCCCAAAACACCTCCCCCCCACAAAAAATAAAAAATATTTTTCCCGATGAGTTGTAAAATTGAAAAAAGATGCTTAACATTGACCCGCAATGGGAACACAATTTTAAACAAAGGGTATTATTGTTATTTTTCACCCCCCCATAAATTTCTGAATTATGAAGAAAATGATTTTCTTCCCATTTTTGCCATTGTTTGCCTCCCCGCAAGCAACCGAAGCAACCCCCAAAATCCTCCTGTTATACCTACTCCTTGCCCTACATATATGGGGGGGGTAATGTGTTAATGGGGCAAAACCTGTGCAGCGCCTACCCGTATAGCTACAATGTGTATGAAGATTTGGAAGGTGCAGAAGACCCTACAGGCATAAACATGGGCTCTTATGACTGCACGGGCAGAGCTACCCCTTATACCGGCGCTTATGTGTTATTTCCACCCATGCACTGGAGCAGCCCAAATAGTGTGTTAGTACAAAGCGCCAATCCTCCAAATTGTTTGAGTACACCCAATACCCAACCCAACGCCCAATTATATATTCTTCAGCACACTGAGTTGCTTTCATTTCCCTTTACCCCCAACCTGAGCAGAACCGATGCCTTACCGCCAAACACTGCAAGAATTTTAACCATAAGCAACGAGTACAATCACAATGTGAATGCAAACCTCCAAGTACTCTCCTCCGTAAAATTTATAGATAGGACTAACAATCCGGCAGACGAAGACGCTAAAATACCGCATACCATTTTTAGGCATACGAATAACCTGTTTTGCGACCCTGATCAGAGTTATTCTTTAAGTAATAACGAGTCTGTATTGGTTTCTTTGCCGGTAATTGTAGATAATACCAGAGGGCGCTTGCGCTACTACCCTTATTTAAATGAAAATGCCTCCGAAGCACAACCGTTCTTGCCGGCAGGCAATCAAGTATATGACATTGCCATTCAGCCTTTTTTTGAGTTTACCCCATCTGCTACCGATTTTGCATACATAAACTACTTCCCTCATGATAAAACCCTGGCAGCCCTAAGCAATGCTGCCTGCGAAGGAATGGCAAGCAGCGTTATAGAAAACTGTATTTACCCTCAAACCGAAGCTGAAGCAATGTTAAATCCGTACAATTATCTGCATCCGGCTCCCTATGCCTTGCCCGGTTTTTATATAAAAGGAAATGAAAAAGCAACTGTGCCGGCAGGATACACCGAAATTGCAGCCGCCCCCCCTACAGGCATTTTAACCAAACAACCCGGCATTAAACACACCTATATTGTGGACAAAAACTACGATATTACCCAAGTTAACCCACGCGAGCGAATCTTCTACAACCCCGAAGAAGTAGAAATTGAAGCCGACAACCTCATTTTTCCCGGCGGTTATACTTTTGCTACTGTGCGCGGATTGCCCCCCAAAATAGACGAGCTTCCCACAGCAGGGCAATGCCCCGAAGTGGAAAACTTAGACCCCCGATACCTGCCTACCGATACCGACCTGCCCGACCGCACTTATACCTTTGACAACGGAACCACCGTATCTACCAAACCATCCGTATATATTCTTAAAGCCGGCAGCCAACTCACCATTCAGCCATGTGTGTATCTTTATGGCGTTACCTTTATAGTAAAAGAAGGCGCTACGCTTATCTATTATCCCAACCAAATTTACGGCAACTACAACATCATTAAGGAAGATGATTACTGGCTTGAAAACAACCTACTCGAAGAAAGTAAAGTAATCCCAATATGGTTGCATGGCGAGTGCAACGACTGCCGGTGCCAGCAGCATTATGACATAAATTCAGACGCCAACATTACCACCGATACCGAATGGACAGAGGAAATCAAAAATATAAGAGGCATAGTAAGAGTTACCAACGGCGCTAAATTGGTTATCACTAAAAGCATACTTTATTTTGCAGACGAACTCATTACCGGCACTCCATCGGGCATAATCATAGAACCGGGCGCTAAGGTTATTGTTAATCACTCCACCCTTACCGCTCATGCATGTCATAACATGTGGAACGGCATCACCATAGAAGGTAATAAAGCATTACCTCAATCACCCGAATCCAATCAGGGTGTATTACAACTCAACCACAGCATTATAGAAAATGCCCGCATTGGCGTAAGGGCATTACAACTCAATTTTTTGTCCAATTCCGGCGGCGGTATTATACGGGCATACAGTACTACCTTCCGAAACAATTATTTTAGCGTACAAATAGGTTGGTACCAGCCGCCCTCGGCAAGTTATTTTCACAATTGCCTGTTTGAACAAACCAAACTCATTAAAGGCTACGATGCCGACACCGCCAACGAAGGCATTTTTGCTTATGCACAGGCATTGTTAATAGGCAGTAGAAATGTGCAGTTTAAAGACTGCACCTTCATCAATCGTATTGCCAATAATGATTACACCCAAAGAGGAATAGCTATTTTAGGCTATTTAGCCGATTTTTATGTGGGTAAACCCTACGGCATCACGCCCACCCCGCCCGCCCCCGATGCCCTTAGCAAAAAATCCGAAATACAAGGTTACTACAAAGCCATTGATACCTACGCCCCCTGGCAGTGGGCAAGCCGAGCTACCATTTGGCGAACCCATTTTATTGATAATGAATACGGATTTGTGGGCAATGGCACCAATTTAGACCAAATATCTGAATCCCGATTTTACAGCAGCCAACCCTACTGGAACGGAAAACATGTGTTTTTTCAACATTCCACTAACTATACCGTTGCCGGTAATATATTCCAAAGCGACAACCCAAACGAAATAGAACTACCCGAAGAGAACGGATACGGCATTATTGCGCACAGCAGCGGCGAAAGTGGCAGCCGTATTTTTGAAAATGATTTCACCCGCCTATACCAAGGGCTTACCATAGAAGGCAACAACAGCCACCTGCAACTGAAATGCAACCAGTTTAGCCAGTTTGCACCAAGCCTTGACAATGAAAAGCGTTACCCATGGTATATTACCAACATCACTACCGGCACCCTCGAACCGGCTTTATTAGGTAATCAAGGTACTGCTTGTTTACTCGGAAAAACAGCAGGTAATTTGTTCTACGATGAAATACCCGACCAAAAGCATATTTATGCTGCTACGCCGGTAGCATTTAGGTATTATGCCGGTGGCACCCCGGCAGAAACTGTGCCGCAAAAAGCAGGCAATGCCACACTAATAATGATTGATGAATGTGAACTTCTCGAAGCCGACACCAATACCTGCCCTGCCTTACCCAATTTGAATGGTTTTTCAGTAGGTACCGATTTGGGTGATGCACTTGCCGACTATATCAAAAACAATGCCCTTAATGAGATAGATTTGTCTGCCCGAACCGCCCAAGCCACCCAATACCTGCTTCAGCAAGACACTACCGGCTTACAGGCTACCCAATTTTTAACCGCCATAGATACCCGGCAGGCACACCGCATGTTATTTAGCGCATATGTACACTTATCTGATACTGCCCATATTCAACCCTATAATCTTTTAGTGCAAACCGATACAACCTTACATCCGCAACTAAAAGAGTATTACAAACTGCTGCATGATGTTATTGTAGATAACCGAAACATATACAGTCTGCTGCCGCAGGAGTTTACAGATATAGAAATCTTAGCCAATAGCAGTGGTGCTGCTGCTACCTATGCACAGTCTTTATTGGCTATGATGCGCCTACAAACTTGCCGCCGTAATCCGCAGCCTATTGGGCAATACAAGCGAAATGATTATACAGATAATTCTCAAAATACATTGTGGGTTTTTCCCAACCCTGCCACTACCTATATTAACATAGCGCAGGGCTTATTGTGGGAAAAAGCAACTCTTTTTAACTTACATGGGCAAAAAGTAGCAAGCTACAGCTATAATAATTAT
>ERZ761610.476-NODE-476-length-32058-cov-29.762710_pt1 | contig 32058 bp, 27 predicted proteins | sample MGYA00512164_ERZ761610 | MGnify/ENA primary metagenome ERZ761610 (study PRJEB28899, sample SAMN02850038) | bioreactor sludge metagenome | biome: EBPR Sludge; feature: EBPR Bioreactor; material: flocular biomat | place: Australia: Thorneside Wastwater Treatment...
GCGCGGTGTTGGGAGCCGTGAGTGTGTTGGTTGCGGCGCTGCTGTGGGGATGCGCCGCCCCGCCCGCCGATACCAAACAGGCCGCCGCGCCCGCGCCGCCGGTCCAGCCGGTGCCATTCGATGAAGCGGTTTTGAAAGCCGCGAACGATTTGTTCAGCCGCGCCCAATTGCCGGCGGCCGACGGCCGCGCATCGGGGCGGTATACCTTGGTGATCGACCCCTTGATCGACGGCGTGACCGGCGCGCAATCGGCCGCGACCCAATCGATGGAAGCCCGCCTCGTCGAACTGGTGAAGGAAAAATATCCCCAGTTTGAGGTGCAACCGTTTTCGACGGCGGCGGTGGCGCAATCGCCCATCGTGCTGGTCGGCACTTTTACCGGCGTCAACCAGGAGGGCAAAACCGAAGGCGCGCGAGAAGCCTATCGGGTCTGTCTGGCGCTGGCCGACCTCAAATCGGGCAAAATCGTGTCCAAGGGGACCGCGCGGGCCAAGCCCGAAGGCGTTGACATCACCCCCACCACCTATTTTCAGGACACCCCGGCCTGGGCGCCGGATAAAGCGACCGAGGGTTACATCAAAACCTGCCAAGGCACCAAGGCCGGCGATCCGATCAACGCGGCCTACGCGGATCGCATCCTCACGGCGGCGCTGATCAGCGAGGCGATTGAAGCCTATAACAGTCGACAGTATCCGACCGCGTTCGATCTATATCAAAGCGCGCTCCGGTCGCCGGGCGGCGAGCAACTGCGGGTCTACAACGGCCTTTATCTGACCAGTTGGAAGCTGGGCCGTCGCGGTGAGGCGCTTGAGGCGTTCGGCAAGATCGTGGATTACGGCCTCGCCAACCAGCGCCTCGCCGTCAAATTCCTGTTCAAGCCCGGTTCGACGGATTTCTGGCCCGACCGGCGGGTGAGCGGCCCCTATCCGCTGTGGTTGAAGCAGATCGCGCAACGGACTTCATCGCATCAGGGCTGTTTGGAAGTCGTCGGCCATACCAGCCGCACCGGTCCCGAGCCGATCAACGAACGTCTGTCCGCCTTGCGGGCCGAACGGGTCAAGACCAGGCTCGAAGCCGACGCGCCGGCCCTGCGCAACCGAACCATCGCCAACGGGGTGGGTTCCAAGGAGACGCTGATCGGAACGGGAACCGACGACGCCAGGGATGCGCTCGATCGCCGGGTCGAGTTCAAGGTGGTGCAGTGCCGCGCGTCCAGTTAGCGGAGCGGGGATAGTAAAACCACGGTTGTCCTGGAGCGGACATCCCGTTTTAGAAGCGGGTCGGTCGGCTCTTGCGTTCCCACTCGGCGGCTTGGTTCGGGTCGGGGGGCAAGCCCAACTCGCCGTGGTGATAGGCCCGCGCCAACCGGCGGGCCGCGTCCGCGTGGCCGCCCGCGACGGCTTTTCGCAGCCATCCAACGGCGGATGATTCGTTTTTAGCAACGCCCCGGCCGTCGGCATACGCCAGCGCGACTTGATATTGTGCCGGCGCGTAGCCGCGTTCGGCCAGGCGCTGAAACCACTGGAACGCCAGTTCCGGGGAAGCGGGCACGCCCTCGCCGCGCCGGTAGGATTCGGCCAGCCAATACTGGCCGCCGACCTCGCCCTGCCGCGCGGCTTTTTCAAACCAGTAGATCGCCAAGCGAGGATTGCGCGGCACGCCAAAACCCAGCCGATACAAAAAGCCCAACCGAAACTGCGCCGGCCCGTGGCCGTTGTCGGATAGCGTCGCCAACAGCGCGGCGCCCGCCGGATAATCGCGCTGGAATAAATGCTTCATCGCCAGCCGGTATTGCGCCTGCTGTTCGTCGCAGCCTCCCAGCAGCAACAGCGATCCCAGAAGCAGCGCGCGCGGCTGAAAGCTCATTGGTTGGCATCCGCGGGCGGCGAGGGGGACGAATCCGCTGGAGCTAGGGTCCTCATCCTGCGTTGCAGCAAGCCGCCCAGGATGATTTTGCGCAAGTACGCTTGATGCAGCAGCAGCCACGCCAGCAGTGGAGCGACGATCGGCAGCACCAACACCGCCAGTTGCCGGCCCAGACCGATCAAGTAATACGGCGCCGGCGAATCCGGCAAGGCCAGGGCGTACTCGGCGGGCGGGATTTCGGTCATCAGCGGCAGGTGGCTGCGGTACAAGGCCAGCTGGAATTGCGCGTCCAGCGCGACCATCACGCCAATCACCGGCAACAAGGCCAGCGTGCCGCGCAGCAGACGACGGAGCAGCGCCCGCCCCGGCGTCGGCAGGGTCAAGGCCCAAAACAGCGGCAAAATCACGCTGGCCCGGTCCAGCGGCAAGGGCAAGGCCATGAACAACTGAGCCGAGTCGGTCAGCGGAGGGATCAAACTGACGATCAAGCCCCGATCGCCATCCAAGCCCACGCCCAGCACGGAATCCGACCACAGCCATTGGCTGAGAAATCCCGCGCCGTGCGCCAAAATCGCAGCCAGCGGTTCTCGAAGCCACCACCACCACAGCACCAGACACAGCGGCAGACAAAGACTCCCACCCAACAACAGACGCAGCAGGAGCGGGTCAACCCGCGCGTACATGCGGGATCGGCCGCGTGGGTTCCAGCGGCAGCCGGCGTAGCCACAACAGAAAAATCAGCAAAACATCCATCAGGATCAACGCATCCCAAACGTACCAATGCACCCAGTGAAACCACATCGGTTTCCAAGCGCCCAGGTACACCAGGCTGATGATGCGCGCCATATTGAGCCCCTGCACCGCGATCCAACCGATCAGCAGGCCGGCCAGCCGATGCCGCCACGGCGCGGGAAACGCCAGCATGGCGGTCCACAGCAGCAAGGTCGCTTCCACCCCGTTGCATAAATCGAGAATGCGGACGCTGGAGCCGGGAATGCTCAATACGTTGCCGTACACCCGCGCCTGCCCGCCGAACAGCGTGATCAATCCGCCGGCCACCGCCGTCAAACTTTCGGTGAACGGTTCGATCAGCTGTTCCCGCACCGGCGGCAAGTATACGGTTCCGTACAGTAAAAGCCCGATTCCGATGAAAGCCAGCAGAAAGCGTCGCACGGCAAGAGCCCCTGGTCAGCGTGTTTCAACATCTTGCCATAAATCCGCCGGGCGGTTGAGATCAGACTTTGATATTTCCACTTGGAATAAACAAATAAATTTATATTCCTTTTCATTGTATTTCCATTCGATAAACTGCTGGTGAAAACCGACTGCGCAACTCGGATATCCGTCCGTGTTCAGCGGCGATTCGAAACGTGATTCAACCCCTAAAGGACTGAGCGCGATGAAGGCCAGCGACAAATATACCGTCGAAACCATTACGGAAATCCGCACGTGGGCGTCCAATCTGTTTTCCTTCAAGACCACCCGCAGCCAATCCTACCGCTTTATCGCCGGTCAGTTTGCCCGGCTCGGCGTGGAAGGCGACGGCGGCGAGTTGGTCTGGCGGGCCTATTCGATCTGTTCGGCCCCTTACGACGAGTTTTTGGAGTTCTATTCCATCGTGGTGCCCGACGGCGCGTTCACCTCGCGGCTGGCCCAATTGCAGATCGGCGATCAAGTCCTGGTCGAGAAAAAGAATTACGGTTATCTGACCACGGACCGGTTCGAATGCGGCAAGGATTTATGGCTGCTGTCCACCGGCACGGGGCTTGCGCCGTTTTTGTCGATCCTCCAGGAGTTCGATACCTGGGAGCAGTACGAAAACATCGTGTTGGTGCACAGCGTGCGCTACCGGCACGAACTGGCTTATGAGGAATTTATTCAATCGTTCCAGCAAAATGCCTTATTCGCCGATTACGCCCACAAATTAAAATACGTGCAGGTGGTGACGCGCGATTCGGTCGAGCGCTCGCTGCTCAACGCGCGGATCACCGAGCTGTTGAACGATGGTCGGCTGGAAGCGCACGTTGGCTTGCCCATCGAACCGGAACGCTCCCGGATCATGATCTGCGGCAATCCGGACATGGTGCAGGAAACCCGGCAACTGCTGATCGAACGCGGGCTGAATTTGAGCCTGCGCGGCAAGCCGGGCCATCTGGCGGTGGAGAATTATTGGTGAACGGTGATGATGTGTTGCTGGAACAGTAGCGGTCCTAGAGGCTTTCGAGCGTCCGATTTGACCCGTGTCGGGTTCATTTGAACTGCCGCCGCCGCTGTCGCGCTTTGCGCCTTGAGCGGCAGCGGCAGTCGGCCATGCCCCTGTTTTTCGGCCGCGCGAACCACTTTCAGCAGCGCAGCCATCGCCGGCGTGTAATCGCCGGCAAGCCAACTTCTCGGGCCTTTCCTGGCGGTCCCCACGGTTTTTTCCAGCAACAACGCCAGTTTTCCGGAAGCGGGATCGAAGATCACGGCGGCGTTATTGCCGCAATGATGAGGTTGGCAGCCGCTGATGTAGATGAACTCGCCCAGCGGCGTGCTGATAAAGCGGTTGAGCGCGGAAGTCATTTTCATCGGGGCGAGCCACGGTCCGTCGCCGCGCTTGATCGCGGCCGGCAACTCGTTGATCGCGTTTTGGTAAGGGCGCTGGAACGCTTCCTGATCGAGGGTGTGGTAGGCGTAAACCTGATAGTTCGCCCATTGCTGCGGAAAAGGTAAATCCCTGGCGGAATTCAACAGCGCGCGGGCGAGCGCGTTGATGTCTTCAACCGCCCAACTGACCGTGCAAACCAGCGCGCCGAGCAGGCAAAACAACGCTCTCCAAACCGGGATCGTCATGGCGGTGCTCTTTTGAAACGAATAGGGCGTCATTCAACGACCCGGGCAGCCCAGTCTCGGCGCTTGAACCAGTAGTCGTGACGCTCCTTCAGCCAGCCGTCCTGCTGGCGCAACAGAATCCAGTTGTTGAAAAAGTTTAGCGCATCCGGATCGCCCTTGCGCAGCGCAAAGCCCTCCGCGCCTTGCACGAACGGTTCGGCGATAGGCAAAAACAGCTTGTCGGGATGCTTCAGCGCTTCAAACGCCGGGGTCGGAGTGCTGGTGACGAAGGCGTGCGCCTTGCCGTTTAGCACTTCCTGCAACGCCAGCGCGTCTTCGTCGAACTGCCGCAAGGTGGCGTCGGGCATCAGCCGTTTGGCGGCGGTCGCCGGAGTCGCGCCGCGCCGCGCCGCCAGCACCACCTCGGACTTGTTGAAATCGCTCAGCGACTTGAATCCCGCCGCCAGTTCCTGGTGAGCGACCAAGTGAATCCCGGAATTGGCGTAGGGCAGCGTGAAATTGACCGTAAGATTGCGCTCGGGAGTGATCGACATGCCGCCGATGATCAGGTCGAACTTGCCCGCCAGCAGCGCGGGGATGATGCCGTCCCAAGCCGTCGGCACGAATTCGGCCTTCACTTTCATGTCCTCGGCCAACTGCTTGGCCACATCGATTTCGTAACCGATCAGTTCGCCGTTTTTGTCGCGCATCGCCCAAGGTACGAAAGTGGACATGCCGATCTTGATCGAACCGCGTTTCTTGATGGTTTCCAACACCCCATCGGCGGCGATCTGTTGGTTGGCGTTCTGGGCGCGAGCGAGCGGCGACAGCAGAACCGACGCCAGCAGGGCGGTCGTCAGGAGAGTCAACAGGCGTTTGGACATGAAGCGCCTCGTTCGGTGAGGGTTTGAAGTGACCGACAGATATAGCGAACTGTCGGGGACGATGCAATTTTTACCGATTCATTGACCGACGATCTTGAACAGAACCATCGAAAAAATTCGCATTTTTAAATTAGCAATAGTACTTATTATGATACAATAATAATTTATTTGTCCTATTGAGTGATGATTGTAATGGATTATGTAACTCGTTACCGTCAGCCCAGTCAGATCGACGCGCAAACCGGTTGGATACTGGTGTTCATGGCTTCGACGGCGCAGGCGCGGGCGCAAGAAGCGAAAGTTGGCGCGCCTTCGATTTTTACCGGTCGGATCGCCCAGCCGTTGATCTTTCGCAATCTGTTGCTCGGTTTGCGGCAAACGGTGGAATCGCGCTTTTACCGGCCCGATCTGTGGCGCTTGCTTGACCCGGTGATCACCTCCGGCCAACACTTGCTGCGGCTGGAATGCTTCTCCAGTTGCGCCAGCGTCTACGCCCGCGCCGATTTCACCGAAAATGCTTTTGAAGACGGGACATTCCATCGCAACGGCACGACCAACGTCGATTTCAACGGCGCCTTTCTCAACCATCTGGCGCAGCTGCGGCCCGGCAAGCCGGCGCATTTCGAAATGGGCGAACAATCCGTCGCGCTTAAAACCCAGCACGGCGAGTCCATCGAGCATAAGGTCAAGCTGCCGGAACGTTGGATTAAGGGTTTCTTGCAGGTGCAGGCGGTGCAGCGTCAAGCGCGACCCGTGTTCGAGTTGGACCGGCTGACCGCCGGTCAGGTATTGACTCAAATTCCCGCCAAGATTCGGGGCGCGCTGTATCTCGTTCCAAAACGGCACAAGCCGGAAATCCTGCATCGTCCGCCCGCCGGCAAGGGCGGTTTCATCGCGGTCACGGACGGCCATCGCTTGCGGTTGCTGCAAGCCGTCGCGCCGGATGTGCAAACCTTGCGGATTTATCAGGCCGAGGCGACCGGCGCGTCGGTATGGGTGGCGGACACCGGCGCGGCCCAGTTCACGTTGGGGTTGTCGGGCGCGGCGGCGCACGGTTTTTCCGGCGATGGCGACGCCTTGCGCCAGCTGCGCGCGGCGGAGATCGACGAGGTGGATCTGGCGCTGGCCCGCGCCGCCGCTCACAGCTTGAACCAGTTCACCATTGCCGAACTGGCCCAACATCAGGACGTGTCGCTGCCCGACGCCACCGAGTGGGTGGATCGCTTAGCGCAACAAGGCTTGCTGGGTTACGACCGGGATCGCGATGGCTATTTCTACCGACAACTGCCGTTCCTGTTGGCGGCCGACAAGCGGCCCGGACGGCTGCAAGGCTCCCAGGCGCTGCTGGCGAAACAGGCGGTTGAGATCGAACGGCGCGAGCGGCGCGAGGGCGAACTGACCGCAACAGGTTGGGTGCGCGGCGACAGCGGTTATTATCAGGCGAGCCTGCGGGTGGACGCGGACGGCTATTTGCGGGACGGGCGTTGCACGTGCCCCTGGATTCAAAAGCACGACCTGCGGCGCGGGCCTTGCAAGCATTTGTTGGCGCTGCGCTTCGCCGCCGAGCGGGACGCATGAGCGACGGCAGATTCCAAACCCTGCTGCGCGAACTGTTTCAGGGCGACGACGACCGGCTGCGCGAGATCCTGCGGCCGCTCACCGCCGAGCAGCGCAAGGCGCTGTTTTGCGAGTTTTCCGGCTTGCTCGAAGTTTTTCACCGCGCGTGTCGCTATGAGGCGGAGGCGCGCACGAGCAATTTGAGCGATCTTTTTCAAGCGGTACGGGACGATCCGGTCGGCTTCCTACAAGATCGGGCCGCCTCGCTCGCCGCGCCAGGGGCGCTCAACAACCCGGACGTTTACCGAGGTTTCTTTAAACTAGGTGCTAATGGCGGTTTGATGGCGTTTTACAGCCGCTTGAATGTGCTGCGGGCGGGATTGGCGGGAAAAACTAAAGTGCTCGGCGCTTTTAAAACCAGTTCCCGGCAACCGGCGCGAACCCAAAAATTCGTCCTGTACGCAGGACGGGTGTTGCTGGATCGGCCGGAACCTTGGATCGGGGAGGCGCTGGCGCGGGTCTTTGAACACAGTTTGCGCCGGACGCGCTTTGCCGGGGGCGATCAAGGCGTGGCCCGGTTGATGCTGGAAGCGCGCCAGCGCCATCCCGAGTGGGCGGAGACGCTCGCGCCATATCTCGGCGTGGCGATGCGCCGAGACGGCTTTTTCAGCCACGCGCTGAAGGATTTCGACGCCGCCATGATCGTGGCCGGACTGGACTGCGAGCCGACGTCGCAAGAAGCGATTTTCGAGCCCCTGTTCGATCACCGAGTCGTCGAAAGCCTGCTGCGCCGGCTCGCCGACGGCAGCCTGCCGCGCGCCGATCTGCTGGCGCTGATTTTGCGCAAGTTGCAAAGCCCGCTGAGGCCCAGCGTCGCCAAATGCTGGATCGATTTATTCGGCCGTCTCGCGCCGACCGCCGCCGAACTTCGAGAGCGTTCGGGAGCGCTCGTCGATCTTCTTAACGCGCCCGCGCCAGCGGCGAGCAAGCTGGCGTTTGGGGTAGTGGAACAGCATTTTTTGGAGGACGCCGACCGGGCGTTGGAGCTGCTGAGCGCTTTTGAATACGGTTTGCGAAATCCGGTGCAAGGGTTGGCGAAAGCCGCCTTGCGCTTGCTCAAAAAGCAGATCAAGCACGCGCCCGGCTTGGTCCCGCTCGCCGTCAAGGCGGCGGTGGCGGGATTGAGCGGCCCCCACGCCGTATTGCGGGCCGATTTGCTGCGCTGGCTCGGGACATTGAAGCCAGAACAGCTTGAGGAAGACGCTCGCCGGCAGTTACAGGAAGCGGCGGCGGGGTTGCCAGCGACTGAACTGAATCCCATCGCCCACCTGCTGGCCGAAGGATCGGCCACGCTCGAAACAGACGGAGCCGATCCTCGGGATGGACGGTCTGAACTGCTGGCGGCGGTGGCGGCGATCCGCAAGCGGGCGGCGGACCATCCCGAAGATCGCCTGGTGCGGCAACGGCTGGATTTTTTGGAACACTATTTGGCGACCGGTCAATGCGGGGAGCTGGCCGTTAAAACGCCAGATCATGCGGATGCCTTATCGCCGCCCGATTTCGCGTTGCACGAGACGGCCGAAGCGGTGGCGCTGGATATCGCCCGCACTCTAAATCGCGGCTTCGCTCAAGCCGACTACGACCGCATTTTCGCGGGAATCGTGCGTTTCGCCAACGCCGCCCGCTCCGAGCGGGTCAGCGCCATCCTCGCGCCGCTCTTGGACAAGCTGGAAGGCTGGCGGCAAGGGTCGTTGGACACCGGCGGATGGTGGTGGGGGCAGGGCGGGGAGATGGCGGCGCTTTGGTTGGCGCTGGCCTGGCGGCGGGAAGCGCCGCCACGGTTTCCCAAGAACAGTCGCGGCGCGCAGGTGCTGGACAGTCAGTTTCGACCGGCCCAACAGCGGCGGTTGCGACACGTCGCGGCCCTGATCGCGGCCGGCCACGAGACCTTGCTGTCCACGCCGACCCACGCGGCGGGCTGGTTGTCGCCGGGCGCGTTTGCCGAACGCTTTAACGCCTTGCCGCCGGCTTTGCTCTACGCCGACGAATTGGGCGCGGCGCTTTATCGGTTGCCGGCGCTGCCCGAGCAGCGGGCCGACGCCTGGGAAAAACTCGCGCCCCGCATCAGCCCACTCGATACGGTAATAGCCGACAGCCTGAAGCTGGCCTTGGCCCCGGAGGCGGAAGCGCGTGCCCCGCTCGAACGGCTGCTGCAACGCTTCGACCAACGACCGCCGACCGAACCGTTATTCCATGCCCTCTTCAGCGATTCCGGCGATGGCGGCTTGGTAGCGGCCTTCAAGGCCAAGATTTTTCGACACGATCCCGATTCGGTCGAAAACGCGACATTCCGCCTGTTCGGCGCGGCCTTGCGGTGTCGTTTCGGTTTGAGTGACGCAGGGATCGCCGGACGCGCTCCCCGCTTGCTGGAGCGGCTATCCTCGGCGCGCGGTTGGTTCAGCCGGATGTTTCACGAGTCGCAACTGAACGCCGCGCTGCTGGCGGAATTGCTGTTCGCGCCCCAGCCCGTGACGGAGTCCTTGCTGGGCCACTTCTCCGCCGCGTTTCCTTCGCCGCTCAATCAAGATACCGCGCATCCTTGCCTGTGGCCTTATCTGTTGGCGAACACCCGTTATCTCGCGACGCCCGAGCTGATCGCGGATCAGGCGTTTCGGTTCCCGCCACTGGCGCAGCGCCTGTTCGAGGCCGGATTGTGCCGTCAGGGACGTCGAGACGATTTCTACCGCGAATCGACCCTGAGTCTCTTGATGCAAGGCAGGCGGCCGCAGGTGGATATTCGCCCGCATTTGGCCCCGCTGACGCGGATGCTGCTGGCGGCGCAACCGATCCAGCGGGAAAGCGGGGTCGATCTGCTGGCGCAAGGGCTGCAAGACGGTCGCGTCACGCCCGCGGATCTTGCCGGAGCGTTAGTCGGTCGGATCAAGGACACGGAACCCGGATTCGCGCCGCTCGATCAAGCCTTGGCCTCGCTCTGCGCCACCGGGGCGGCGGGGCAGGCGACGGTAGGGCTGGCCCTGGAGCGGGTGGTGGCGGACGCAATGGACGGATTCTCGCCGAGGAAACAGTCCTTGCTGTTGGATCGGCTGGCCGGCGTTTTGGAGGAAACCGGCCGCGCCCCGCACGACCCGGCCGCCCGTCAGGCGCTGGAAAGCCTGGCGGCGGCGAAGAAAAAGTCCGTCGTCCGCGACAAGGCGCGCGCGCTGATCGCGCGATTCAAATCGCCCGCGCAACCGCCGCCGCAGGTTTTGGCCGTGGCGGCGTTGGGGCAATGTTGAGCCGCCTCCAAGGCTTCAGCCGTGAGAGCGTGACAAACCCTGCTGTCCTTTTGGTGAAACTGTGGGAAAATCCTATTCGTACCGTCGCGCTAGCTTTGTTCGTCGGATTTCCTGATGGCCCGATGCTCCCATCGTCCGCTACTTGAACAAACCCGCGCTGCCTGATGCGGCGCGCGGTCGAAACTCCGCCTCAAACGTCGAGAAAAAAGTTTTAGCCTTTGAATCTCTAAGATAACTCTATGTCACTCATTCAAATTTACGATACCACCCTGCGCGATGGAACCCAGAGCGAAGGGTTTACCCTGTCGGGCCACGACAAGATCCGAGTGGCCCAACGGCTGGACGATCTGGGCGTGGCCTTCATCGAGGGCGGCTGGCCCGGCTCCAATCCCAAGGACGCCGAGTTTTTCGAGCGCGCCCGCGATCTGGAATGGAAGACTGCGCTGATCGCCGCCTTCGGCTCGACCTGCCGGGTCAAAGGCGGCCCGGAGGATGACGCCAACATTCAGGCGTTGATCGCCGCGCAAACGCCGGTTTGCACCCTGTTCGGCAAGACCTGGAACCTGCACGTCACCGAGGTGCTGCTGACCACGCTGGATGACAACCTGCGGATCATCGAGCAATCCATCGCGTATCTTCGGGCCGCCGGCCGCCGGGTCATTTACGACGCCGAGCATTTTTTCGACGGTTATCAAGCCGATCCGTCCTACGCGCTGGAAACCCTGAAGGCGGCGATTCGGGGCGGGGCCGAGACGGTGGTGCTCTGCGACACCAACGGCGGCAGCCTGCCCTGGGACGTGGAAACCATCGTCCGCGAAATGAAGGACGCGATCCAGCACCCGTTCGGCATTCACACCCACAACGACGGCGAATGCGCGGTGGTTAACGCGCTGACGGCCGTGCGCCAGGGGGCCATTCAAGTTCAGGGCACCATCAACGGTGTCGGCGAGCGCTGCGGCAACGCCAATCTGTGTTCGGTCATGGCCAATCTGGAATTGAAGATGGGCCGCCGGTGCTTGCCGGAAGGCGGCGTGCAAAAGCTCTACGAACTTTCGCACGTGGTGGACGAAGTCGCCAACGTCACCCCCAACGACCATCTGCCCTACGTCGGCAAGAGCGCTTTCGCCCACAAAGGCGGCGTGCATGTGGCGGCCATGCGCCGCTGCGAGCAGTCCTACCAGCACGTCGCGCCGGAGCAGGTCGGCAACAAGATGCGGGTGGTGGTTTCCGCGCTGTCGGGCCGGGCCAATATCCTCAGCAAGGCCGAGGAGCACGGGGTCGATGTCAGCGACGCGGCCGGGGTGGTCGGGGTGCTCAACGATGTGAAAGATCTAGAAGCGCGCGGCTTTTCCTTCGAGGCCGCCGAAGCCTCGGTCGCGATGATGCTCAAGCGCCAGCAGCCCGATTACCGGCCGTTGTTCGAACTGATCGATTTTCTGGTCAACGTCGAACATCGCCAGGGGCGCGGCATCTTCGCCGAGGCCATGGTCAAGGTGAAGGTGGGCGCGAAAGTGATGCACACCGCCGCCGAGGGCAACGGTCCGGTGAACGCGCTCGACATCGCCTTGCGCAAGGCGCTATTGGACGACTTTCCGCAAATCGCCTCCTTCCATCTCGCCGATTACAAGGTCCGCATTCTGGACGGGCAGGATGGCACCGAAGCCATCACCCGCGTGTTGATCGACACCCGCAATACCACTCGGATGTGGAGCACGGTCGGGGCCAGCGCCAACATCATCGAGGCTTCCTGGCAAGCGCTGGTCGACGCGGTTGAATACGGCTTGTCGGTCGCCCATTGAATCCATTGATCGGAGCGCGCTCGCCGCGCATCCTTCAGGAATAACTCATGAAAGCGAACATCGTCTTACTCCCCGGCGACGGCATCGGACCGGAAGTGGTCGCCGAGGCCGTCCGCGTGCTGGATGCGGTTGCCGGGAAATTCAAGCACGAGTGGAATTACCGGGAACGGCTGATGGGCGGTTGTTCCATCGATCGGTTCGGCTCCTCGTTGACCGATGAAACGCTGGCCGATTGTCAGGCGGCCGACGCGGTGGTGCTGGGGGCGGTCGGGGGGCCGAAATGGGACGATCCGAACGCCAAGGACCGTCCGGAGCGGGGCCTGCTGGCCTTGCGCAAGGGTTTGGGCGTGTTCGCCAACCTGCGGCCGGTCAAGGTGCATCCCGCCCTGATCGACTCCTCGCCGCTCAAGCCGGAAAAGTTGAAAGGGGTCGATATTCTGGTGATCCGCGAACTGACCGGCGGCTTGTATTTCGGCTGGCCCAAGGGACGAGACAGCAAGGACGGCCGCGAGCGCGCCGTCGATACCTTGGAATATTACGATTATGAAATCCGCCGGGTGATGGAGCTGGCGTTCAAGCTGGCCCAGGGCCGCAAAAAGAAAGTGACTTCGGTGGATAAAGCCAACGTGCTCGAATCCTCAAGGCTGTGGCGGCAGATCGCGGTGCGGGTCGGCCAGGATCATCCAGCCGTGGAGCTGGAGCACGTCTTGGTGGATACCGCCGCCATGCGCTTGATCACCGGCCCGGCCTGGATGGACGTGGTCGTGACCGAGAACATGTTCGGCGACATCCTCACCGACGAGGCGTCGGTGCTGGCGGGGTCGATGGGAATGCTGCCTTCCGCCAGCCTGGGCGCGGGCCGGGTCGGCTTGTACGAACCGATTCACGGTTCGGCCCCGGACATCGCCGGCAAGGGCATCGCCAATCCCATCGGGATGATTTTGTCGTGCGCGATGCTGCTGCGCCATTCGCTGGATTTGGAGGCGGAAGCCGCCGCCATCGAAAAAGCCGTGGATGAAACGATCACCGCCGGGGCGCGCACCGCCGATCTCGGCGGGAAGCTGACTACCCGACAGATGGCGGACGACATCATCGGGCGGCTGTAATCGGCCGAGGCAAGTTGGACTCGCTTTTAGCACCGGCGGGGCGCGGTCGCTCATTCAGCCGCGCTCGCGCCACGCCGGTCGCGGTTGCCCTCAATCCTCCGCCAGCGCCTTGAAGCGTCGGACCAAATCGTCGATCAAAGCGCGCACCGACGATAGCAGGCCGCGACGCGACGGGTAAACGGCGTGGACGATCTCACGTTGGGGCGACCAGCCCGGCAGCACGCGAACCAAGGTCCCTTGCGCCAGCTCGGCGCGAACCATCATCGTCGGCAACTGTACAATCCCGACGCCCGCCTCGGCGGCCGCGCGCAACGCGATCATGTCGCGGGTGATCAAGCGCGGCGCGTGGCTCACGATGGCTTGCGCGCCCGCTGGTCCAAACAACGTCCAAGCGTGCTCCTGTTGGGGCGCGCCCAAGGCCAAACTCGGCCAACTCGCCAGCTCGGTCGGCGATTGCGGTAATCCTCGGCGGGTCAAGAGCTCGGGGCTGGCGACCAAGGCTTGGCCGCGCTGGGCCAAGATCCGCGACACCAAGTCGCTGTCCTCCAGCGGCGGCGGACGGACTCGCAAGGCCAGGTCGATGCCTTCACCGATGGGATCGACCCGGCGGTTGGTCGCTTCCAGATGCAAGACGACGCGCGGATACGCCGCCAAAAAATCGGCCAGCATCGCGCCGACCTGGGCCTGCAACAGCGCCACCGGACAGCTCATCCGCACGCTGCCGCACGGCTCCACCTGGGCGGCGGCGATGGCCTCCTGGGCCGCGTCCGCCTCGACCAGCATCGCCTTGCAGCGTTCGTAATAGAGTTGCCCGATCTCGGTCACCGCAAAACGCCGGGTCGAACGTTGGAGCAAGCGCACGCCCAGCCGGTGCTCCAGAAGAGCGATCCGGCGGCTCAGTTTGGATTTGGGGATGCCGAGCGCGCGGCCGGCGGTCGAGAAACCGCCGTGTTCGACGACGCGCGCGTAGTAGTAAAGATCGTTCAAGTCTTGCATGGGGTTTAATCGTTCTTAAAATGGAACGATGAGGATTAATTTTAGCGGCTTCTGCTGAGATTGTCCTGAGATTAAACTGTCCGTCAACAGAGTCCATAGCGGCTCGGCAACTTCAGGAGACGGCCATGAAAAAAGTGACCGGGGTGTACAAGGCCCCTCATCCGCATTGGGTCGGCAACGGTTTCCGGGTGCATTCGATGTTCGATTACAACGGCCTCGGCAAGCTGCTCAGCCCGTTTTTATTGCTCGACTACGCGGCCCCGACCACCTTCGAACCGAACGACGGCCCGCCGCGCGGGGTGGGCGAGCACCCGCACCGGGGTTTCGAGACCGTGACCATCGTTTACGACGGCGAGGTGGCGCATCGCGATTCCACCGGTCAAGGCGGGGTGATCGGTCCCGGCGACGTGCAGTGGATGACGGCGGCGGGCGGCATCCTGCACGAGGAGTTTCATTCCGAAGCCTACTCGCGTTCCGGCGGACCGTTTGAAATGGTGCAGCTGTGGGTCAATTTGCCCGCCCGGCACAAGCTGGACCCGCCCGGCTATCAGGCCATCGTCAACGGCGATATTCCCGCCGTGACCTTGCCGGATAACGCGGGTGCGGTGCGGGTGATCGCCGGGGTCTACGAGGGTCGAACCGGCCCAGCCCGTACGTTCAGCCCGCTGAACGTCTGGGATTTGAGGCTCAAGGCGGGGAAGGCGGCGGAATTCAAGCTGCCGGATGGCTGGACGACCGCGCTGGTCGTGCTGGACGGCAAGGTTCGCGTCAACGGCGAGGCAGACGCGGGTAAGGCGCAACTGGTGACGCTGGATCGCGCGGGCGAGACGGTCGCGGTCGCGGCCGAGACCGATGCCAAGGTGCTGCTGCTCGCCGGCGAACCCTTGGCTGAGCCCGTCGTCGGCTACGGCCCGTTCGTGATGAACAGCCAGCAGGAGATCGTTCAGGCTATCCAGGATTTCAACAGCGGCCGGTTCGGACGGCTGGGGCGTTGATGGAAGGTCGCGTCGGTCGTGCGCCGGCGCGACCGATGCGCGCTAACCGCGAGCGTTCGCCGAGGTCAGGGCGTTCGGGCAAATCCCGATCATGAGCACCGGCGAGGCGATGGTTAAAAGTAGCGCCCAGGCTAGCGGAATGCCTGAGGCCACGGCGGCGACCGCCGCCAGCAAAAAGACCAGCGCTCCCGCCAGCACGGTGAAAATCCTCGAATTTTGATCGATCGCGCGGGCTCGCATCAGGGCGATGCAGCTCAGATAAACCGCGACCGCAATGGCGACCGCGCTGATGCCGAACAAGGGCGAAACGCCATGCGCCACTTCCGCGCCATGACCGGAGACGCGCGCTTCATGCCCGAGTTTCACCACGTCGGCCACCACTTCCAGACAGGCTCCCAAACCGGCCAGCGAGGCAAAGATCAGATAATGGCCGTAGCCGAACAAAAACCCCACGCTGCGATTGCGCTGGCGGGCGAGCACCTCGCCCCAGGGCATTTCGAAATACAACCACCACAGCGCGAACACCAGAGCCGTGACGCCGAAGCCGAGCAGGAACAGATCGAGCGACCAGCCCTGCGCTTGCAAGATATTGTTGATCGCGTTGGTGACGCCGAGAATGCATTCGCCCAGCACAATGATGGTCAGCAAGCCGTAACGCTCGGCGATATGGTGCGGGTGCCACGGCGTGAGGGCTTTGTGCTCGGCGAAGACCGGAACCAGCAGTTCGGCGGCGATCAACGGCACTAACGAGGCCACCCGCCAGTCTGGCGGCAAGAACAGACGCAGAATCCACAGCGCCTGGACCAACAGGATGCCGCCGGCGTAGCGATAGCAGGTCGTGCGATGCGCGAGGTCTTCTCGCCCCGCGCGCAACCACTGCGCCGCCATCGACAGCCGCATGACCGCGTAACCGACCACGACGATCGTGTATTGGGGGACATCGGCGAATAAATCGGAAATGCCGACCGCCAGAATCAGCGCGCCAAACATCTGCACCAAGGTGGTCAGGCGGTAGCGGGTGTCGTCGGTATCGTAGGCGGACGCGAACCAGGTGTAATTCATCCACGCCCACCAAATGGCGAAAAAGGCGAGCGCGAATCCCAGCAGTCCCTGAGCGACATGGTGCGCGGTTAAGGCGTGGTGCAGTTCGCGGGCGGCGGCGGCGATCGCCACCACAAACACCAGATCGAAAAACAGTTCCAGAGTGGTGGCGGCGCGGTGGTGCTCGTGGATATCGCGCCCTTGCATGGACTTTGTGGGACGGGTCGCCATGGGAGCTTGATTCGAAACAATCGACGGTTGCAACAAGCGGTGACAGGGAGTCAATTTCGCCGATCCGACGGCTCGGGGCAAGCGATTTTTGGCGGCCCCGGCCGTCGATCCGCCGGGGCCGGATGCTCTTAACGCACCAAGTTCGCTGCGGTGGGAATCATCCATTGCAGGTAATAAGCCTGAATGTAGGTGATGATGCCGATGATCACCGCGAAGAACAGACTGTGTTTCAAGGTAAAGCGGAACAGATCGGATTCCTTGCCGACCAATCCGGTCGCCGCGCAAGCGACCGCGATGGACTGCGGCGAGATCATCTTGCCGGTAACGCCGCCGGTGGTGTTGGCCGCGATGGTCAAGGTCGGATCGACCCCGATCTGCTGGGCGGTCACCTGTTGCAAGTTGGCGAACAGCGCGTTGCTGGAGGTATCGGAACCGGTCAGGAACACGCCGAGCCAACCCAGGAAGGGCGAGAAGAACGGGAACAGCGCGCCGGTCGCGGCGAAGGCCAAGCCCAGGGTCGAGGACGCGCCCGAGTAGTTGGCGATGAAGGCGAAGCCGAGCACCAGGCCGATGGTGAAAATCGGCCGGGCTAGCTCCACCAAGGTTTCCCAGAGGGTCGAGAAAAAGGTCTTGATGTTGACGCCGAGGATGAAGGCGCTGATCACGGCCGCCATCAGGATGGAGGTGCCGGTGGCGGACAAGACATCGAACTTGTAAACGGCCTCATACGGCGTGACCGCCTTGACGATGGGCACGTCTTTCAACACCTGCTTGTCCAGACCGGGGATGTGGAAGCTCATCACCCAAGATTCCAGCGGCGCGCCCTTGGCAAACAGCGCCTTGAAGGCGGGCAGCGTCCAGATCGTCACCATGACGGTCAAGACGATGAACGGCGACCACGCTTTCAAAATTTGACCCAGGCTGTATTGCGATTGGGCGCGATGGTCGGCGGCGCTAACACCGCCGCCGCCGGTTCCCTGAAACGCGAAATCCTGTTGGGGTTGCCAGACGAAGCGCAAGAACAGGGTCAACACGACCAGGCTGACCAGGGCGGAGGTGATGTCCGGCAGCTCGTAAGCCCAGTGGTTCGAGGTGTAATACTGGGTCAGGGCGAAGGCCGCCGCCGCCACGAAAATGGCCGGCCAGGTTTCGCGCACGCCGCGCCAGCCGTCCATGATGAACACCAGCCAAAACGGCACGAACAGCGACAACAGCGGCAGTTGCCGGCCCGCCATTTGGCCGATCAGGAAGGGATCGGTGCTGGTGACTTTGCCGGCGACCGTGATCGGGATGCCCAACGCGCCGAACGCCACCGGCGCGGTGTTGGCGATCAAGCACAATCCGGCGGCGTAGAGCGGATTGAAACCCAGGCCGACCAGCAGCGCGGCGGTGATCGCCACCGGCGCGCCGAAGCCCGCCGCGCCTTCCAGGAACGCGCCGAAGCAAAAACCGACCAGCACCATTTGCAGGCGTTGGTCGCCAGTGATGGAGAGCACCGACGAGCGGATGATTTCAAATTGGCCGGTCTTGACCGTCAGCTTGTAGAGAAATACGGCGGCCACGATGATCCAGGAGATCGGCCACAGGCCGTAGAGAAAACCGTAACCGGTCGCCGCCAGCGCCATCGACACCGGCATTTGATAAATCACCACTGCGACGACGATGGCGAGCGCCACGGTGATCAGGGCGGCGATGTGCCCCTTCATCCGCATCACGGCGAGGGCGATGAAGAAAAAGATGATCGGAATGGCGGCGACCAGCGCCGACAGCCAGAGGCTGCCCCCGAGCGGGGCGTAAACTTGAGTCCAGGTTGGCATCGTGAGTAAAACTCCTCGGTTGGTGGTTGATGACCTAAACGCCAATATTTTTTCTTCCTGAAAGCCTTGCCGGCGGAATTGCGGGCGCAAAAATCCCCTACCCACCCGCATGGGTATCCTGTAATGCGTTGAAGTGGCTAGGAAACTAGCTGGTGTTGGGCTGAGAACAACGATCCACCAGATAGACGATGGAACGGTAGTAACGGCCGCTGTGGAGCGACAAGCCGATTTCGCAGGTCCGGCTGGTGGAATAGCCGGACTGGCACTCCGCCGGCAGCGCCGCCTTTAAATCCCGCAGCGCGCTGGCGTTGAGTTCCGGGAGGGTGAACCCTTTATCGCCCGCCCAGCCGCAGCAGGACACCCGGTCGGGAATGACGACATTTTCGGCGCAGGCTTCGGCGATGGCCTTAAGCTTGGTTTGCAAGCCCATGTTGGTGGTGCTGCATGTTGGGTGTAGCGCCACGGTTTCCGGCAGCTTGCGCAGGGTCAGCCGCTCCAGCACAACATCGTGCAGGAACTCGGTGATGTCGTAGAGCTTCAGCCCGGATTGTGTTTGATTGTATTTGAGCCGCAGCGAACAGGGGCTGGTATCGACGACGATGGGATCTTGACCGTCGCGGCTGGCTTTGCGCAACGCCCCTTCGACTTCCCGCTGCTTGGCCTCGGCCTGTTCCGGCAAGCCCTTGCTGGCGAACGGTTGGCCGCAGCAGAGCGACGCCCGCTGGTCGGGCAAGATCACTTCAAAGCCCGCTTTACGCAGCAGTGCGGCGGTTTTTACCGGTAAGGCGTCAGTTTCAGGGTCGCCCTTGGCCGGCCCCATGTTCCGGCTGGCGCAACTGGGGAAATAGACCACGCGCGGCCGGTCGGAGGCCGGGTTCGGCTCGATCTCCGGCAGCGCGCTGGCGGATGGCATGTAGCGATTCCACAGCGGCAACCGGTCGCCTGAGAGTTTGCGGAAGGTGCCGGTGATCGCGCCTTGGATGTGGCTGCCCAGCAGGCGGTGGGAGAGGTTGGCGGCAGCCAATCCCCAGCGCGTGGCGGCGGTGACCACGCTAAACTGACCGGCCACCCGATTGCCGACCCAGTTACCGAGCGCGCCGCGCTCGCGGGCGCGGAGTTGCAGCATCATGGTCCCGGTGTTGATGCCGACCGGGCAGGTCAGGGAACACAGGCTGTCGGCGGCGCAGGTCTCCACGCCCTGATACTCGTAAGAATCGCTGAGCGCTTGTAGCCGTCCAGCATCCTCGCCCGCCGCCCGCAGCCGCGCTATCTCGCGCAGGCCGGCGATGCGCTGGCGCGGCGATAGGGTGAGCGCGCGGGACGGACAGTTCGGCTCGCAAAAACCGCACTCGATGCATTTGTCCACCAGCGGATCGACCGCTGCCATCGGCTTGATATTTTTTAGATGCGCTTCCGGGTCGTCGTTCAAAATCACGCCGGGATTGAGTAGGTTTTGCGGGTCGAACAGCGCCTTGATCTCCCGCATCAGTTGATAGGCTTGCTGGCCCCATTCCAGTTCGACGAACGGGGCGATGTTGCGGCCGGTGCCGTGTTCCGCCTTCAGGGAACCGTCGTATTGGTGGACGATCATTTTGCAAACATCGTCCATGAAATTTTTATAGCGTTCGGTTTCCGCTGGATTAGCGAAGTTGGGGGTGATGACGAAGTGCAGGTTGCCTTCCAGCGCGTGGCCGAAAATAATCGAGCCGGTATAGCCGTGCCGGTCGAACAGCCGTTGCAAATCCAGGGTCATCGCCGCCAGTTGCGGCACCGGCACCGCGACATCCTCAATGATGACGGTGGTGCCGGTCGCCCGCGCCGAGCCGACCGAGGGAAACAAACCCTGACGGATTGCCCACAATTGGGTGAATTCTTCGGGGCGGTCGGTGAACTGAAACGGCAGCAAAGTCGGGGTCGCGGTCAGGCTGGCCGTGATCGCCGCGACCTGAGCGCTCAGGTTGGCCGCGTCCATGGCGCGGGTTTCCACTAGCAGCGCGGCGGCGGTTTCCGGCAAGGTCTTGAAGTAAGCCGGCATTCCGGCTTTATCTTCCACCGAGCGGATCGAGGCGCGATCCATCAGTTCCACCGCTGCCACCGGCTGGCTTTTCAAGGTCGCCACCGCTTCGCAGGCGGTTTGAATGTCGGGGAAAATCATCAAGGCGGTGGCTTTGTGGCTGTGTTCTTCAACCGTCCGATAGGTGATCTCGGCGATGAAACCCAGCGTGCCTTCGGAGCCGATCATCAAATGCTGGAGAATCTCGAACGGGTCTTCGTAATCGACCAGCGCGTTGAGGCTGTAACCGCAGGTGTTTTTGATCTTGAACTTGGCGCGGATGCGCTCGGCCAGCATCGCATCGGCGCGGGTGCGCTGGCCGAGTGCATCAAGCTGGTCCAGCAATGCGCCGTGGCTGGCGCGAAAGGCGTTGCGGCTGGCGGGATCACCGGTGTCCAGCACCGCGCCATCGGCCAGCATGACCCGCATGGATCGCAGCGTCTGGTAGCTGTTTTGGGCGGTGCCGCAGCACATGCCGCTGGCGTTGTTGGCGGCGATGCCGCCGATCTGACAGGTGTTGATCGAGGCGGGATCGGGGCCGATCTTGCGGCGGTAGGGGGCGAGATAGCGGTTGGCGTGACCGCCGATCAGTCCCGGTTGCAGGCTGATGGTGGCGGCGTCCGGGCCGATGTTCCAGCCGCGCCAACCGTCGCCCAGTTGCAGTAGCACCGAATCGGTAACGGACTGCCCGGACAAGCTGGTGCCGGCGGCGCGGAAGGTGACCGGCGTTGCGTGCTGGTGGGCCAGCGCCAAAATCCGCCGCATTTCCTCCTCGCTTTCCACCCGCACCACCAGCTTGGGGATGAGCCGGTAGAGGCTGCCGTCGGTGCCGTAGGCGAGGGTGCGCAGCGGGTCACTGATCAGGCGTGATTCGGGAATGAACCCTTGCAGGTCGCGTTGCAGACTTTCGTAGGCCGTCGGAGACATCGGTGGTTCAGCCTCGCTTTGGTGGTGCGCGCGCCGATCAAGGCGGAACGCTGGTTTTTATATTGCTTGTGGCTCCCGCTTCCTCCGATTGGAGGTCGGAGGCCGGATGGGGTATGAGCTGAGGTTGGAAGGCTCAACCATCCAGTACCAGCACCACCAATTCCTTGGGACCGTGCACCCCAAAGGTAAGTACTAGCTCAATGTCGGCAGTTTTGGAAGGGCCAGAGATCAGTAAGGCGTTGGTCGGCATCCCTTCCGCCCAACGTTCCCGGCGCATGGCGGACGCCAGGGATTCGTGAATCTTATCGGCCTCCAACACCGCGATATGCAGCGGCGGGGCCAGCGACATCAGGCGCGGTTCGTCTGCTGTTGGCCATAGGATCAACGCGCCGACATCGGCCAGGCCGCCTTGCGTGGAGGTGATGCCCGCGTCGATGGAAAACAGCCGTTCCTTGCAATCCTCGACGCTTTGCTCGTAACCGACCAGCGGCGGCAAATCGCTGTCCCAGTCAGCCGCCAGCGCCGCGCCGACGGCCGTTTGTGGCCCGTATAGCAGGCCGTTGAGCTGCCGCTTGCGCAACACCTCCTTCAAGGTCGCCAGCCACTGCCGCCGGTCGGTGACGATCACCTCGGCGTGCATCGTTTCCATCCGCTGTTTCAGTTGCGCGATCTTATCGGCTTGACTCAGTTCCGGGACCGGCGGCGCGTCGGGTTCGGTGTCGCCGACAACCGGCCGGGCGGCGGCGCGCAAGCGGGCGAGAATGTTGGCGCGAGCGTCACTCATCGGCAATCCCCTTTTCTTTGGCCAGTACATGCAGGCTCTTGGTGGCGAAGGAGGGCAGGGCGCGGGATTGGCTCCACTGCTTGACGATGCCGACCGCCGGCAGCTTCGGCAATTGCGGGCCGACCAGTCCCAGCAGCTTGGCGCTGACCGCGTTGATCCACGGCGTCGCGTTGCTGAAAGCCCAGCCCTTCCAGGTCATGTTTTCGGTCGCATTCGATTTGTAGCCGTGTTCCTTGACCGAATTCGGGGTTTCGTCCTTGTCGTAGGATTCGGTGCGCAAGCGGCGCAGGATATCGGTGATCGGAATTTTGACCGGACAGACCTCCTCGCAGGCGCCGCAGAAGGTGGACGCGGTGGCCATCGCGCCGGCGTTTTTCAAGCCCTCGATTTGCGGGGTCAGAATCGAGCCGATGGGGCCGGGATAGACGTAGCCGTAAGCGTGACCGCCGAGGCGGGTGTAGACCGGACAATGGTTCAAGCAGGTGCCGCAGCGGATGCATTTCAAGGTGTGCCGCAGCTCGGGATCGGCCCAAATCTTGGAGCGACCGTTGTCGAGCAAGATCAGATGCACTTCCTTAGGGCCGTCCTTTTCACCCGGCTTTCGCGGCGAGCTGATCATATTGAAATAAGTGGTGATCAATTGGCCGGTGGCCGAGCCGGTCAGTAGCCGTAGCAGTGGCGGTACGTCTTCCAGCCGCTCCACCACTTTTTCAATGCCCATGATGGCGATGTGCACCGGCGGCGCGGTGGTGCACATCCGGCCGTTGCCTTCGTTTTCCACCAGACACAGCGTGCCGGTTTCCGCGACCGCGAAATTGACCCCGCTGACGCCGATTTCGCCGGCAAAGAACTTTTCGCGCAACACCTGTCGGGCGATGGCGTTCAGTTCCTCGACCACTTCGGTGTACGGCGTATTGGGGATTTTTTCGTGAAACAGCTTGGCGATTTGATCGCGGTTTTTGTGGATGGCGGGAACGATGATGTGCGAGGGCGTTTCGTGTTCCAACTGGATGATGTACTCGCCGAGATCGGTTTCCAGCGCCTCGATGCCGCGTTCGTGCAGGAAATGGTTGAGGTGCACCTCCTCCGACACCATCGACTTGCCCTTGATGACGCGGGTGGCGTGGTGGCGCTGGATGATCTCCAGGAAGACCGCGTTAGCGTCCGCCGGAGTTTCGGCCCAATGCACCTGAATCCCGTTTTCGGTGCATTTTTGTTCCAGGCGCTCCAGCAGTTCCGGCAACTGGCGCAGCGCTCGCTGGCGGATGGCGTCGCCGCGCGCGCGCAGCTGCTCGAAAAGTTCCGGATCGGAAAACAGCGTGCGGCGGCGCAGCCCCAGGGTGTCCATGGCCGCCCGCAGATTGCGCCGCAGTTGCCCGTCGCCCAACGCCTTTTTGAAATTCTTGGGAAAATCGACCGCGATCTCAGTCATTGGGTGCGCTCCAGCAAGAATTCGGCGACATGCTTGGCGGGAATCGGGCTGTTGCGGTGTTTCAGCGCTCCGCCGATATGCATCAGACAGCCGTAATCGCCGGAGAGCACCGCCGCCGCGCCGGTTTGTTCGATGTCCGCCACCTTGTCGGCGACCATCGCCGAGGAGATGTCGGCCTGCTTGACCGAAAACGAGCCGCCGAAGCCGCAGCATTCGCGCTCCCGCTGCAATTCGATCAGTTCGACGTTTTGCAACTGCCGCAGCAGGGATTTGGCGTATTCGATCACCTTCATCTCCCGCAAGGCGCTACAGGAGGAATGCCAGGTGACTTTGGTCGGCGGGCCGCGATCTTCCAGTTTCAGATCGAGCGCCTTGACCAGAAATTCGCTCCACTCGAACACCCGGTCGGCGAAGCGGCGCGCCTCGGCGGCCTCGGGCTGATCGGCGAACAGTTTGGGGTAGTGGTGCTTGAGCATTCCGCCGCAGGAACCGGACGGAATGATGATCGGATAATCCTTGGCGAAAGCCTTGAGTTGTTGGCGGGCGACCTTGCGGGCTTCGTCCGGAAACCCGGAGTTATACGCGGGCTGGCCGCAGCAGGATTGACTCTGCGGGTAGACGACTTGGATGCCTTGGCGTTGCAGCAGCTCGATGCCGGCCATGCCGGCTTGGGGGTAACACAAGTCGATCAAACAGGTGCCGAAGAAATACACCTTCTCTGGACGGGTGGGCATGTCGCGTTCTTCTCCAACTTTCGTGGTACGGCCGTTTCCGCTGAAATCCGCGTGCGAACAGGAAGCGGTTTCTTATTGTATTTATTGTAGTTGCCGAGACCGAACCTCTGCGGGTTCTCAATCTTGGTAAGATGGTCTGACCAATTTATAGCAGCTTGTTTTTTGGATTGCAATGTTTTGGTCATGTGGTCTGACCAAAAAATTTGCTACTCTGTAACCAGAAGCGTGGGCTGCTTTTGCGACACAGTGTCTTAAAGGGATGTTGGATGGCACAATTGAGCGGTGTATAGGATTCATTGAGCTTGGGTAAAGTCATGCACTACGAAACCATCAATCCGCCGAAAGTCTCGGACGCCATCGTCAGTCAGATCGAGCAATTGATCTTGGAAGGGGTGTTAAAGCCGGGCGAGCGCTTGCCGCCGGAGCGGGAACTGGCGCAGCAGTTGAACGTCTCCCGCCCGTCGTTGCGCGAGGCGATGACGACCTTGAAGTCGCGGGGCTTGCTGCAAAGCCGGCGGGGCGGGGGCAATTACGTCATGGATGTCATCGCGCCGGCCCTGACCAATCCGCTGGTCGAACTGTTGCGCAACAATCCCAAGGCGATGTTTGACGTGCTCGAACTGCGCCACGCCTTGGAGGAAGTGGCGGCTTATTTCGCCGCGTTGCGCGCCACCGATGCCGACCGGGAAATCCTGCGCTGCCGGTTCGCGGCCTTGGAGGATATCCAGCGCGGCTCGCGCGAGCCGCAGCACGACGCGCTGGCGGATGCCAGTTTCCATCTGGCCATCGCCGATGCCTCTCACAACGTGGCGCTGATCCACGTGATGCGCGGCTTGTTCGATTTGCTGTTGAGCAATATCTGCCGTTCGCTGGAGCGGCTGTACACCCGCGAGGGCAGCTACGAGGTGATCCATTCGCAGCATCAAGCTATTTTGTCGGCGGTGCTGGCGCGCGATCCCGAAGCCGCCCGGCAAGCCGCGCACATCCATCTCTCCTACGTCGAAACGACCTTGCAGGAGATCGACGCGGAAGCGGGCCGGCAGGAATGGTCGAAACGCCGACTGGAAAGCTTGCGGGATTTGGAAGCCAACGCCGCATCGTAATCCGGCGCATCGCAACCGTCCGAAACAGTGCTATTTACGGCCGATACCAAGCGGCGACGCCGGGCCGGCGCGCGCTGGCGCGCGGCGTTCGACGCGCTGGCGTTTTCGTTGCTGGTGCTCGGGTTGGGCGGGTTGCTGGTCGCGGGCGCGGATGCGTTGCACTACAACTGGCAATGGTATCGGGTGCCGCAGTATCTCTATCGGATCGAAGGTGGCGAGTTTCATGCCGGGCCGCTGTTACAAGGGCTGGGCGTGACGCTGGAATTGAGCGCCTTGAGCCTATTGCTGGCGCTAGTTTTCGGACTGACGGCGGCGCTGTTGCGGCGGTCGAGTTCGTGGGCCGGTCACGCGGTGGCGCGGATTTATGTGGAAATCGTCCGCAATACCCCGATGCTGGTGCAGCTCTATCTGGTGTATTTCGTGCTCGCGCCGATTTTGGGCCTGGATCGGTTCGCGGCGGCGGTGCTGGCGCTGGCGCTTTTCGAGGGCGCCTACGCGGCGGAGATTTTCCGCGCCGGCATCGAGGCGGTGCCGCGCGGTCAATGGGAAGCGGCGAACGCACTCGGCCTGTCGCGGTCCGCCGTCTACCGTCGTGTGATTCTGCCGCAAGCGGTTCGGGTGGTGTTGCCGCCGCTGACCGGTTTGGGCGTGTCTCTGATCAAGCATTCGGCGCTGGTCAGCGTGATCGCGGTCGCCGATCTGACCACCGAAGGCCGCAACCTGATCGCCGATACCTTCATGACCTTCGAACTATGGTTCACCGTCGCCGCGCTGTATTTGGCGCTGACCACCAGCTTGTCGCTGCTGGTCGGCTGGTTGGAGCGGCGGGTGGCCGTCGGCGGCGCGGGGCGCGGCTGAGTGGCGCGTTCGCGCAAGCGTCACTTCGGCTGGCTGGACGCGATCGTGCTGGCTGTGGCGTTCGGTCTGATCGGCTACGTCGTCTATCGGGCGCAACATCATTTTCATTACCGCTGGGATTGGCGCTTGATTCCGGGCTATTTCGTCCGTTACGACGCCGAACAGGGCCGCTGGGTGCTGAATTTGTTGTCGCAAGGCTTGCTGATGACGGTGCGGCTAGCAGTTTGGGGCAGCTTGCTGGCGGGGCTGATCGGGGGGTTGATGGGCTTATGCCGGGTTTCGCGCAGCGTGTTCCTCCGATTGCTCGGCCGAAGCTACGTCGAGCTGATCCGCAACATGCCCCCGCTGGTATTCATCTTCATCTTTTACTTTTTCCTCAGCGGCCAACTGCTGCCGGCGTTGGCTGTGGAAAGCAGTCTGGCTGACGCGGCTCCGGCAACGTCGGGGGTGTTGGCGTGGCTGTTTGGCCCACCGGAGTTATTGCCCAACTTTCTATCGGGGCTGCTGTGCCTGGCCTTGTTCGAAGGCGCCTATGTCGCCGAAATTGTCCGCGCCGGCATTCAAGCGGTTCCGCAAGGGCAATGGGAAGGGGCGGCGGCATTAGGATTGCATCCCCAACAGACCTTGGCCAACGTCATCTTGCCGCAAGCGTTGCGGACGGTCGTTCCGCCGCTGGCCGGGCAATTTATCTCCTTGATCAAGGATTCCTCCTTGGTCTCGCTGATTTCCGTTCAGGAGATGACGTTTACCGGCACCGAACTGGCGGTGTCGTCAGGACGGGTGTTTGAAGTTTGGCTTACGGTGGCGGCGCTGTATTTTTTGCTGTGCTTCGGATTGGCCGGGCTGTTTCGACGGTTGGAAAGCCGCTTGAACCGCCGCGGCTCTCATCCGCATTAAACTGATCGTTCGGGCAAGCGCGGATAAAAATGAAAAAGTTGTTGAAAATATTCACGATCATTCTGTTGTCGTTCCTCGTGGCGCCCGCCGGGTCCGAGACGCTGTACAAATCGGTCGGTCCGGACGGTCGGATCGTCTACAGCGACAAACCGCCCGCCGGAAGCCGGGTTGAAAAAACAGTGGAGTACGCGCCCGGACCTTCCAGCCCGCTGCCTGAGTATGTCTTGCGCTTTAAGGCGGAAATGGAAAAGCGGTTGGGGCAACAGAGTTCCAGCGCCTCAGCCTCGGGCGATTCAGTGCGGTTGTTTACCGCGTCCTGGTGCGGCTTCTGCCGCAAGGCCAAAGCCTATCTCGCCAAGAAACAAATCGGTTTTACCGAATACGATGTTGAAACATCCGAGGGCATGGAAGCCTTGGCCCGTGTCGGCGGCGGTCAGGGAGTGCCAATTTTGGTGTGGCGAGACCAGAAACTTTACGGATTTTCCGAACCGAGTTACGAGGCATTCTTGCATGACCGGCGTTAAACCCGCAGCGGCGGACAAAGCGATTTGTTTTTGTGGCTTGCGGGATACTCTGTTATTATTTTCAACAGATTGTTTCAAAATTGCTACATTCGGTATGAACCAGTCACCACTGAGGTCAATCCGACAACTGGAATGATCGATAATAAGGGGCGAAAACGATGTTGAGTACTAAAAGCAACAAGCTCGTGGCGGTGGTTACTGGGGCCAATCGCGGATTGGGGCTTGAAACGGTCCGGCAGTTGGCCAAGCGCGACATTCGGGTGATCGCCACCAGCCGCAACGCGGGTAAAGGCGAGGTCGCGGTGGAAAAACTGCTGATCGAGGGCTTGGATGTGGTCTTTCAGGCGCTGGACGTCAATTCGGAAAGCAGCGTCGCCGATTTGGGCGCCTTTATCCATAGCCGTTGCGGGCGGGTCGATATTCTGGTCAACAACGCCGGCGTCTCCCTGGACAGCCACGGCGCCGAGGACACCGGCGGCGCGAGCGTGTTCAACGCCAGCCTGAAAACGCTTTCGGCGACCTTGCAAACCAATTTATACGGTCCCTTGCTGCTGGTCCAGGAACTGGTGCCGCTGATGAAGCAGCAGCATTATGGCCGCATCGTCAACGTCTCCAGCGGCATGGGCCAATTGAGCGACATGGAAGGCAAATCGCCGGCCTATCGGATTTCCAAGACCGCCTTGAACGCCTTGACCCGGATCTTGGCGGCCGAAACCCAGGGGTTCAATATTTTGGTCAACTCGGTTTGCCCCGGCTGGGTGCGCACCGACATGGGCGGTCCCGGCGCGGAGCGGAGCGTGGAACAGGGCGCGTCGGGCATCATCTGGGCGGCTACTCTACCGGATGGTGGCCCAAGCGGCGGTTTCTTCCGCGACGGTCAGCCGATTCCCTGGTAACGGCGATTCCGGGCGGCGGGCTTGGGACCGCCGTCCAGTTCCCACGCCGTCAACAGCGTTTCCAACTCGGTCAAGTCGCGGATTTCCGCATCGGCGCTGGGGCCACCGGGCCAAGCGCGACCGAAACGATTGACCCACACGGTCCGCATTCCCGTCTCGGCCGCGCCTTGAATGTCATGTTCGGGGTCGTCGCCGACGTGAACCACCTGTTCGGGCCGCGCCGCCAAGCGCTGGCACGCCAGTTCGAACATCAGCGGGTCCGGCTTGGCCGCGCCCGCCTCGATGGCGTTGAGCGAAAAGCTGAACACATCGTCCAACCCGATCAAGCGCACGTCGGCGTTGCCGTTGGAGAGCGAGGCCAGGGTATAGCGCCGGGCCAGCCGCTCCAGCGCCGGCCGCACTTCGGCGAACAACTCCACCGCGTTGCGGGCGATGAAAAACACCGCGAACGCCGTTTCCACGTCAAATTCGCGATAGCCCGCCCGCGCCGCCGCCAACCGCAGCGCATCCTTGCGCAAGCGGGTGCGGTCGTGCGCGATGTCCGGTCGCAGGGCGGCCACCTCCTCGCTCATCTCGCGCAACTCCAGCGCCGTGAACCGTTCCGCGATGCGCGGGTAGCGCGCCGCCAGCCAATCGTGCAGCAGCTGCTCGGCGCGCTCGACCACCGGCCAGATGTCCCAGAGCGTGTCGTCGAGATCGAAGGTGATGGCTTTGATCATCAACTCAAGCCAACAGGCGCAAGCCGCGCTCCAGATCGCGTTGAATGTCCGCCACCTCTTCCAGACCCGCCGAAATCCGCACCAGACCCTCGCCGATGCCGGCGGCCGCGCGTTCCTGGGGCGTCAGCCGGCCGTGAGTCGTGGTGGCGGGATGGGTGATGGTGCTTTTGGCGTCGCCCAGGTTGGCGGTGATCGAAATCATCCGGGTGGCGTCGATCAAGCGCCAAGCCGCCTCCCGCCCGCCGCGCAGGTCGAAGGAGACGATGCCGCCGAACCCGCTTTGCTGGCGGCGCGCCAAGTCGTGCTGGGGGTGAGAAGGCAGCCCCGGATAGTAGACCCGTTCGATGGCCGGTTGCGTTTCCAGCCAGCGCGCGAGATGCAGCGCGGCTTCGCTGTGGGCGCGCATCCGCAGGTTTAAGGTTTCCAAGCCTTTAAGAAACACCCAGGCGTTAAAGGGGCTCAGGCTGGGGCCGGCGGTGCGCAGAAAGCCGTAGATATCGGTCCCGACCCGCTGCTGGTCGCCGATCACGGCTCCGCCCACGCAACGGCCCTGGCCGTCCAAATATTTAGTGCCGGAATGGATGACCAAATCCGCGCCCAGCTTGAACGGTTGTTGCAGGGCCGGCGTGCAAAAGCAATTATCGACCACCAAAAGGCAATCGCGAGCGTGCGCCAGCTCGGCCAGCGCGCGGATGTCGGCCAGTTCCATCAGCGGATTGGACGGGGTTTCCAGAAACAGCAAGCGGGTTTGCGGGCGGATCGCCGCTTCCCAGGCCGACAGGTCGCTTAAAGGCACGTAGCTGACCGCGACGCCGAATTTGCTGAGATATTGATTGAACAGCGAGACGGTGGTGCCGAACACCGCGTTGGCCGAGACGATATGATCGCCGCTTTTCAAGAGCGCCATGCAGGTCGCCAGAATCGCCGCCATGCCGGAGCTGGTGGCAATGCAAGTTTCGCCGCCTTCCAGCGCCGCCAAGCGATCCTGAAAAACCCGGACGGTCGGGTTGGTGAACCGCGAATAGATGTTGCCGGTGGCGGTGCTGAAGCGGTGGGCGGCTTCGGCGGCGTCGGCGAACACGAAGCTGGAGGTTAAAAAGATCGGCTCGGCGTGTTCGCCTTCCGAGCTGCGGACTTGGCCGGCGCGCACGGCCAAACTGGCGAAGCCGAATTCAGAATCTGGGTCGAAAGTCATGTCCGGGCATCTCCGCGACGGATGAATCGTGATCAGAGGGTCGCCGGACGCCCGATGCGGCGTCGGCGGTGCGCGGGCATGAAAAAACCCGCTCGCGGATCATCCAGGGCAGGTTCGATCCGCTTTAGCAACATTTGTTAAGCGCCTGCAAGCTGAGAACTCAAATCGGCGCTGGAGCAAATTTTCACCCTAGCTTATAAATCGTGCAAGGTCCGGCCGTCAACTTCAGCCCAACGTTGAAAGCTCGTCACGAGGAGCCTGCTTTAGCCAATATGGCTGGCTCTGAGCGTTTTATCTTATCATTTCAAAGTTATATGAGTTACATTTATTTCTGTATTGACAGAAATTTAAGAATGAATTATTGTCTGTTGCATGGAGTTAAAGCCGGTTTCAGAACGTTTTGTGTTGCACTGGGGCGAGATGGGTTCTCGGTGGGGAGTCAATCGCACCGTGGCGCAGATTCATGCTTTGCTCTACTTGGCGGGACGGCCGATGGAGGCTGATGAAATCACCCAAACGTTGAGCGTGGCGCGATCCAACGTCAGTACCAGCCTAAAGGAATTGTTGTCGTGGAAGTTGGTTCGCATCGTCCACCTGCGCGGTGACCGACGTGATTACTTTGAAACCTCGACCGATATTTGGGAGCTGTTCCGGTTGATTGTCGAGGGCCGTCGCCAGCGCGAAATCGATCCGACGGTTGAGGTATTAAAAGCCTGTCTCAGCAATCCCGATCTCGAACAAGAAACGGCGGACACGCGGCAACGGATTCAAGAAACCTTGGGTTTTATTGAGATCTTGACGGCTTGGGCGGATGAGATGCTGCGTTTGAAGCCGGAAACGTTGATGAAAACGCTCGGTTTGGGAGCGAAAATCAGCCGTAGCTTGAGGAAGAATTCGTCGGATTGATCAGAGCCTTGAAGAGGATGAAATCGAAGAAAAGTCTGCCGGAGACTTTTTTTTGGATCGTTTATTTCTTTTAATTCAGAAATATCTGTAATTAAGAAAGGAGGTAATCATGCTCTCACTGATTGTTTTACTGTTTCAAATGATGATTCCCGTAGTAATCGGATTTATGGTCAATCATTATTTGCATGATGTTGTTTATCGGTTGCTGGTGGAGTTGTGTGGGACCGAAGACCGCGCGGAGTTTTGGTTGCGCGCTACGGCGGTTCTCACCATCGGAGCGCCGATGATGCTAGTGTTTTTATTCGGGCACTCCATCAGCGATCAATCATGCTCCAATCTGGTTAAATTCTCCGACATCATTCAGCGCACCATCGCGTTGAGTTTGGGCGGAGTATTGCTTGCGGTTGCATTTGTTTCGCGGGTGATTTGGAAACAGTCGCTCGGCGGAGTCAAAGTAAATCGTTCGGCTAAAGCGAGCGCCTGATGCGTGTCTTGATCGTGGGGGCTCGCGGATTTGTGGGGCATGCGCTGGAGCAACATCTCAGCGCTATCGATCATACCGTTATCCGGGCGTTGGGTAGTGCCCCAAGAAATTCTTCCATAAGAAGTCAAACTGAAGAGACTTTTGAGT
>ERZ761610.480-NODE-480-length-31937-cov-48.723763_pt1 | contig 31937 bp, 22 predicted proteins | sample MGYA00512164_ERZ761610 | MGnify/ENA primary metagenome ERZ761610 (study PRJEB28899, sample SAMN02850038) | bioreactor sludge metagenome | biome: EBPR Sludge; feature: EBPR Bioreactor; material: flocular biomat | place: Australia: Thorneside Wastwater Treatment...
AATTTGCTTCGCAAATTCTCCTCGCAAAAAGAGATGTTCTTAAGGAGACGTCCCAGCGGGACGTCTGTACAAATGATTCAGCAGGCTTCGCATTTATGAGACGTCCCGGCGGGACGTCTGTACAGGAAATTTATCAATCAATATATGATTAAGTAACCCCGCCCTTTAGGGCGGGGATCAAAGCTACCCACACTTAAGGGCTTTAGCCCTGATTAAATCTAGTGTAAGATTGCCGCGTCAAATTTGCTTCGCAAATTCTCCTCGCAAAAAGAGATGTTCTTAAGGAGACGTCCCAACGGGACGTCTGTACAGGCTATAGAGCAAATCCTCTTCGCAAAGAATAAAATAAAAAAGGGCGCCACATTAGGCGCCCTTATAAAACCGATACAAAAATGTTTCTTTTTACTTTATCAGTGTCATTTTTTTAACATCAGAAAATTCACCGGCTGAAAGCTTATAGAAATATATTCCGCTTGGAATGTTTACAGCATTGAAATCATACGTATAATTTCCGGCTGCGAGATTCAGGTTATTCACCAGCGAAGCTACTTCTTTGCCCAGCATATCATAGACCTTCAATGTAACAAATGAACCCTTCGGCAAGCCGAATTTGATGTTTGTTACAGGGTTAAACGGATTAGGATAGTTCTGCTGCAGTGTATAAACTTGCGGTACTTCTGAGCCTGTCTGCTGAATCCCAACAAAGTTACCAACTCTGATCTGATATGTCCTGAAATGTGTCCTCGGACCGCCTGTTTCAGCACCTGTTACGGTTACTGTATAAAGTCCTAACGGCACATTTGCAGTTGAAGTTGTATTTATTAAAACTGAATCTGATACACCTGTGAAATTCCTTACGTTGCCCGGTGAAAAAGATGGTGTTAACGTGCCGGGTGATGGTGAAGGAGAGATGCTTGTATTGTAAGTCACTGTACCGCTGTATGGACCCATAACAGGGTTTCTCATCCTTACAACTGAAGTTGAGCCTGCGTTTATACTATCTATAGTTTTGTCGAATGAAATACCATAATCAGGCAGGTATGCAGTGAAATCCTGAAGTGTATTGTTCTGTCCTGTATAGAATGGGAAGGTAATTGTCCTGCCTGCTATTCCCTGGTAATCACCCAAATAATAATGGTCACCCTGGTTGACTTTTATTACAGAAGGATTGAACGCGCTTCCTATTTTGAAATTGGTGAAGGTTAATCCGCCATCAGTTGAAACTGCTCCCCATGTTTCAGTTAAATTGTTTGTGGGGTCATCATTTCTTGAATCCCACCAGAAAGCCCAGACTCTCCCTTGCAGGTCAACGCTTACATCGCTCATCCACTGATCCATAAAGCCTGCATCATTGTTTACTCTCACAGGACTTCCTGTGCTCCATGTAACACCGCCATCGGTTGAACGGGTACAGAAAATATCTGCTGCATCCGGACCGGGAGGATTAGTAGCGTAAACATTGTATATATAACCTCTTCTCGAAGTCGATGACATGTCTACAGCAATTTGAGGCATTGCATTCACACGGATATTTGTTTTCAATACATATCTGCCGCCGGCACCTACAGTTCCCGGAGTTGAATGTGTTGAAGCCTGTACGTTCGCGCCAAATGTTGCGCCGCCATCTGTTGATACTTTTACCACTGTCCCGCCATTGTACCATGCTAAATAAACTCTGCCGCCCGGACCAACAGCGATATTCGGTCCCGGGTTAGGATTGCCTGTACCCATGTTTCCAACAAAGCTCCATGTAACTCCGTTATTGGTTGACCTGTGGAAATCAACGCTTGCGCTTGTTGCGAAATTCACGTAAGCCATGTAAACATGATTCTGGTAAGGGCCGCCAGTCTGGTCAGCTGCTATCCATTCTTTATCTGCATTGGAATTGTTAACAATATTTCCCAAACTTGTCCAGCTTGCTCCTTTGTTTGTTGATTTCAGCAGCCTGATACCGTTTGAAAGTACGGCGCAGTAGAAATTGCCCAAGCTATCTGCGCAGAAAACCGGGTCACCCTGGTTTGATGAAATGGATGTGCTTAACCAGCTAATTCCGCCATCGGTGGTGTAGTAAATTAATGGCGTACCGGCGAATCCTGTAACCCTGTTATCTGTAGCAACAAAGTTTAACGGGTCCCTTGGGTTTACTGCAATATCTGTTTCCGCGAAGCCATTGGTTGATGATACCTGGTAGTTGTCAAATGCTCCAACCTGAATTGTAATGAGATCAATTCCATAAGGCTCAATTGGATATACTTTCGGCATAACAAGTTTTAAAGGGTAAGTGTTTGTTGAAGTTTCTTGATTTGGATCTATCTGAGAAAAAGCATTAATACAAATAGAAAAAAACAGCAAAAACAATAAAATAGTTTTACTTTTCATTTGTGATTTTTATGTTATTTTTGGAATATAATCTATAATAATATTACTAATTATCGGCAAAATCAATCATTAAATATCTATCTTAAGTAACTAATATTCTTAAAGAATAATTTCCATTTTAAGCAGTTTAATTGAAATTAAATTGAAGTAATTTACGTTTTAAATACAAATAATCATTGTAATTTCTATTTTAAAAGCTTAATTTTAGCTGATGAAAAACCCCATAATTACTAAAATACCCGTTTTTTTGCTGCTTTTGGCTATTTCTGCCTGTTCAACTTTCAATTATAAAACTTACAAAGAAGAACCCAATAAGGATATTGATGATCCTGATCCTAATTATGATATAACTCTAACCTCAGACTTCCAGGATTTTACAGGTTTTATGTTCATTGGAAACAGAATAGAGAACTTCAGTACTTACTTCAATACTTTCTTTAACGCTAACGAGAATTTTAATGAAGCTTACGATGATTATTCAACACGCGTGCTGGCTAATTACAATGAACGACAGGATTCAATTTTTGCCAGGCCAAGGCTTTCTCAGGAATCGATAGATAAATTCAATATCGCAATAGAAAAAGCTTCAAAAGTGATACAGTATCATAAAAGCAGCGAATATATGGATCGCTCGGTGCTGCTTATAGGCAAATCATATTTTTTTCTTGGAGATTACCTCAAAGCAGAGAGAAAGTTCAGTGAATTCATTTCAAAATTGAAATCAAGCCGCTATCTGGATGAAGCGCTGTTGTATCTTGCCAAAACCCAGATAAGACTCGAAAACGAAAAACCCGCGCTTGAAAGACTTAATGCTCTTATAAAGAGTTCCGAAGAAAAGAATGTTGTTTCAGAAAGCTACCAGTCACTGGCGGAGTACTACCTGAACAGGAAAGACTATGAAAACGCGATCAAGAATTTCAGGAGTGCAATTGAATTCTCCAATGACAGCGAGTTCAAAGCGCAGATGCAGTTCCTCGTCGCATCAGTAATTTCGAGATCAAACTCAAAACTGGCCGCAAAGGAATATGATAAGGTGCTTGATTACAATGCTTCATACGACCTGGAGTATCTGGCCCGGTTTAATACTGCGAAGAACATGGTAGCCAGCGGCAATTTCAGCGAAGCTGTAGATATTATAGAGGACCTTGAGATCAAATACAAAGATATACCTGCAAATCTTGGACAGGTGAACTTCCTGAGGGGTGTCTATTATGACGAGAAGAAAGATAATAAGTCTTCAATAAATCAGTTCTATTCTGTAATTCAGAATTTCCCGGCAACTATACCTTCTGCAGATGCCAGTTACAAACTGGGGAAATATTTCGAATCCAGAAATGAATATCTGAACGCGTACATGTACTTCAAATATTCTACAGAACAGAGCAACGCGGGAACATTTTATAAGGAATCTCTGGCTAAATCGAATATATACAAAAGATATTTCGAGCTCAGATCCACTATTACCGGTGAAACGATCAATACAGACTATAACGAAGAATTCAGAAAAAAAACCACAAAAGATTACGATAAGAACACTGACCCTAACAAGCTTCCAAACAAAGAAGGCGATAACGGTAAATCGGGGGGAAACTTCGGATTTGAATTGGCGGATAGTATATTAACCGGTGAGGATTCTACATTCACAATTGTTGATACATCCCGCGCTAAAGAGCGGCAAATTTCAGCTGCCAAATTTGAACTTGCGGAACTTTTCCTATATGATCTCAATAGGGCAGACTCTTGTGAGTTTTATCTTAAAGAGGCTTATAGTGAATCGCTGGATTATGATTTCAGCGCGAAAGTTCTGTTTGCGCTTTCAGCGCTTTACAGAAAGCAGGAAGATATTGCCAAGAGTGAGGAAGTACTTAACACTATAATCAAAGATTATCCGCTTTCATCTGTAGCGAATTCAAGCAGAAAACTCCTGAACCTCTCAATTGTTGACCAGGCGGGTGAAGATATTGCCGATTCACTTTATAACGAAGCTGAAAGCAAATTTGTACGGCAGGATTACCGAGCGGCGCTTGATGATTTCACTATCCTTATTTCATCCTACCCTTCATCAATACATATGGAAAAAGCCTATTTGGGAGCAGGTTGGATATACGAGAACATTGTGAATAATAACGATAGCGCCTATTATTACTATTCAATGCTAGTGAAAGAAAAACCCAATTCCGAAGCTGCTTCTATTGTGATGCAAAAAGTGGGTGAGTATGAGGAATTTAATAAAGTGAATAATACCGATACTTCAGGTGTTAATTCTCAAACCCCTGAAACCGGTGATCCCAACACTAAGCAGCCTGAAGAACTGAAAAAACAAACTGATCCGGAAGTAAATCCGGAAGGCACAGAAAACAATAACATTGACCCCATGCAGCTTCTGAAAGAGCTTGAAGAAAATAACAAAGATAGATCCGGGGAGGAAAGTAATATCCCCGAAAATACAGAAGAAAACCCCGCTCCTTTTGACCCGGGAAAACAGGAACCTGTTCAGCAGGAACCCTGATGAACTATGATCGTATGCATCAAAAGGAGAAACTGTTTCAGGTAAGGTATCTTGTATCAGAAAAAAATTTCACACATTAATGGATAACTGTTTATTCTGCAAAATAATCCGAAGGGAAATTCCTGCGGAGATTGTTTTTGAAAATGAAGAGATCCTCGCTTTCAGGGATATAAACCCGCAGGCACCGGAGCATATTCTGTTGATACCCAAAGAGCATATCAACTCTCCAGCTGAAATAAATGAAGCAAACAGCCGGATAGCGGGTTCGCTGGTATCGGCAGCTGCTGAAATTGCAAAAGATAAACTACCTGATGGCTACAGGCTTGTTTTTAACTGCGGAGAAATTGCGGGTCAGACTGTATTTCATCTGCATCTGCATTTATTGGGCGGCAGATCGTTAAACTGGCCGCCGGGCTGAACTTTGCGATTACTTTGTAAATCTAAACAATATGTATATTGAAAATATTTAAAAATTGTTTTTTTCTTTGGTTCCTTTTTCTAAGTTCTGCAAATTCCTTACTATCTCAGCAATACAGCATTGAACAATATCTCAATATCAGAGGCGCGACTTCACCGAAGTATTCATTTGATGACAGCCGGATATATTTTACCATGAATATTACAGGCACTAGCCAGCTTTGGTACGTTAATTCTCCGGGTATGTGGCCCATTCAGGTTACATTTTTCAAAGATAGAATAACAGGTTATCACCCAAATCCCAAACGTGATCTTATATTGGTGGAAAAGGATGAAGGCGGATCGGAGTACGACCAGTTTTTCTTAATGAAAGGCGATGGCACAGAAATTAAGATGATAACAGACGGCGCCCCGAAGGTTCTTTATGGCTTTGGCAGATGGTCTGATGATGGCAGTTTTTTTACATACTATTCCAACAAACGATCGCCGTATTTTTATGATGTTTATACGTATAACATAGAATCGGGAAGCAGCAAAATAGTCTTTTCAAGCGATCATTCCAACTATCCATCTGCTCTTTCAGCCGATGGCTCTAAACTTGTTCTTACCCGTTCATATTCAACCTATGATAACGATCTGTACCTGGTTGATCTGCATAGCGGAAAAGAAAAGCTGATAACTACTCACGATAATTTTAATGACCCCGCTCAGTTCTATGCAGCGTCTTTTGACGCTGCCGGCAGTAAATTATACCTGGTTTCAAATGACAAAAGTGATTTCTTCAGGATCGGTATCTATGATATGAAAACTGAAAAGATCTCATATCCTGAATATAGTTTCCTCAGGGAGTTCAGGAACAATGATGTTTCAAGGCTGTACTTCCCCAAAAATAGAACCAAGATGCTGGTTATGATAAATGACAGAGGTTATGACAGGATCTTTTTGCATGACCTGCTGCTCAATAGTGAAATTACTATTCCGCAAAAGCTGAACAGCTCTAGTATAACCGCAGTCAGTTTTTCAAACAATAATGATAAGATGTTAATTGGAATTAATTCGTCATCAAATCCTTCAGTGTTATACCAGTGGGATATGGTCCCGGGGGTTGTTGAGCAGATAACATATCCAACCCTTGCGGGTGTAGAACCTTCCAGTTTTGTTGAGCCGGAACTGATCTCTTACAGTTCGTTTGATGGCCTTGAGATACCGGCATTCATTTATAGACCTGAAAATTCAGAAAGTAAAAATCTGCCATGCATTATTTCAATTCACGGGGGACCCGAAAGTCAATCAACCTATGGCTTTGCGCCAATTTACCAGTATTTCGTAAACGCCGGATATGTAATTGTAGAACCAAATGTGCGAGGCAGTACAGGATATGGTAAGAAATTCGCAGCCATGGATAATGTGAAGAACAGAGAAAACTCTGTGAAAGATATTGCCTCGCTTGTAGAATATCTTAAATCACGGGTTGATATCGATCCCGGAAGAATTGCAGTTTACGGAGGAAGTTATGGCGGATATATGGTGCTTGCTTGTTTAACGCTTTATCCGGAACTTTTCGCGGCGGGAATAGACGTTGTTGGTATTTCAAATTTCGTGACTTTCCTTCAAAACACCGGTGATTACAGACGTAACAATCGTGAAAGCGAATACGGAAGCCTGGAAAAAGACCGGGATTTTCTTGAAAGTATATCGCCGCTCGGCAGGGTAAAGAATATCAGAGCACCGCTCATGATAATTCACGGAAGGAACGATCCCAGGGTCCCTGTTGGTGAAGCAGAACAAATGCACAAAGCTATTATTGATAACGGGGGAGTTTCAGAATTGCTCATTTACGAAGATGAGGGGCACGGTGTGGCTAAGCAGAAAAACAGGCTGGATCTTTATCCAAAGATAGTGAAGTTTCTGAATGAAAATTTAAAAAAATAAATAAATATTTATATATATTTGGGGGTAAATTATGAATAAAAATGTAAAGATCATCATTGGTGCAATTGCTGTGCTTTTTATAGCATATGTTATATATAATGTATATAATACCGCGAAAGACGGAACTGAATCATTTGGTAACTTTGATACTAATAGTACTGCTAACAAGCATATTAAAGTTGAACTGCTTAAAGAAAAAGGAATTACACCTTCAGCAGGCGGCGGAGCTTCGTTTTTTGTGAAGGATAGGGCTGGTATAATAAAAAAAGTTACGATCGAAAAGGAATTGCCGCCCGGATTTGAAAATGCAGTAAACATCACTCTGATGGGGCACCTTCATGGCGATTATTTCCACGCGACAGAAATTACACTGGAATAGAAAAATCCGGATCTTAACAAACGAAAAAGGGAGCAGTGCTCCCTTTTTCGTTGTAACTGAATATCTGTTCTACTTTGTTATCATCATTTTCTTAGTCTCTGTGAATCCGTTTGCCTGCAATTTGTAAAAATAAACCCCGCTTGAAAGGTTTGAACCATCAAACTGAACGGTATATGTACCGGGTTTCTGGTTTTGGCTAATGATAGATTTTAACTCTCTTCCTAATATATCATATACTGCAAGTTTCACAAATCCTTCCTTTAGAATATCGTATTTAATAAAAGTCATCGGATTGAACGGATTTGGATAATTCTGATTTAAGGAAAAATTCACCGGAATTTCGCTGGAATAATTTATTATTCCTATAGGATTACCCAGTTCCCATACTCCTCTGCCATGTGTTGCTACTCTTATCATATTTGAAGATAAATGATAATCAAAATTCAGAGCAGCGGTATTTGGCAAACTATCAGCCAATTCAATCCATTCAGTTCCATAATCATTTGTATAGAAGACCCCAACATCAGTGGCTGCAAAATATATGCTTGAAGCATAACCAGGGTAGTATATTAAAAGATCATTTGTTTGTGTATCAGGTAAATTACCGCTGATATTCTGCCACGATGAACCACCGTTCGTTGTTTTATATACTTTGCCGGCACCAAAGCCTGCGTAAGTTATCAGCACCGTATTGGAAGAATCAGGGTGTACGTGGATACTTGTAATTATCCTGTTTTGCAGACCGGTTGTTACGCTTATAAATGTATTGCCGCCATCCAATGATTTGTATATTGGTAATCCGGTTGAAACATACATGGTTGAAGGGTTACTCCGGCTAATTGCCATTTCTCTTATCGAACCGCTTGTACCGGTAGAAATTGGCGACCAGTTTTCACCCCAATTAGTGGATTTAAAAACTTTTTCGCGGGCTGTATAAAATACCCCCGGTGTACTGGGATGTGAGACAATGGGCGCTATCCATGCCGCAAAGCCTGTTAGTCCGTCCATGGCTGCGATCCATGAAGTGCCGCCATCTGTGGACCGAAAGATCTGGTTATATTGCTTTTCCGCTAAGATAATAGAAGAATTTTGTGAATGAAAACAGACTTCACCACCATCACCTCCCAATATTGAGTGCCAGTTAAAACTACCTGTAGTTCTTTGTGTTCCGTTATCCTGTGTTCCGCCAATTATGTGACTTAAATTAGAGGGATCTGCTGATATTCTGTAAAACTGGGTGATTGAAAGGTTTGAATTTAAATTGATCCAATTGGTACCTTTGTTGGTTGATTTCCAGATTCCGCCGTCGTTCACTGCAACTAGTTCATTTTGATTTTGTGGATGGAAATCCATATTATGCTGGTCAGGATGAACGTTCCCGCCTAAGTAGCTGTTGGTGATATTCTGAAAACTTGATCCCCCATTTGTTGTTCGCCACACGTCGATTACTCCAACATATGCGAAATCAGGATCAAAGGGGTTTACATGCATATAGAAATTATACCATGCCTGGTCGGGGTAGAAGTCATGTCCTGTTGAAACCTGGGCATAATTATATCCTGCATTTGTTGATTTGTAAACTTTTATCTGGCTTCCTGTATATACAGATATATATAAGACCGAAGGTGTACTCTTGCAGATGGCAATATGATTTCTTATGCCCATTGTTGGGCCGGCTGCGGGTGAAAAAGTTACACCCCCATCTGTCGATCTTCTGTAGCCGGATACACTTCCGACAAGGTACCCTGTATGCCCGGTCGGTTCAAAAACTATATCATCAACTCTGCCTGTAACGTGAAGTGACCATGAAGTACCGCCGTTGGTTGACCAGTATAATCCTTCTGTGCCTAAAGCTGCAAAAACCATGTTTGGATTGCCGGGCTTTACAAGGATTCTGGATGTATGCATAAATGCCGGCAAACCCTGAGTAGAATTGACCCAGGTATTACCGTAGTCGGTGGATATCAGAATGCCCTTCCCATAGTAGGAAACACCTGAATATGTAGCTTCGCCGGTACCGTAAAATATTCTTCCCGGAGTTTCAGGATCAATAAAAATCGATCCTGTTGATAAAGTTATTTCTCTGTCAGTTATAGGATAAAAACTTGCGCCGCCATCTGTTGTACGCCATATACCACCGAATGCTCCACCAACATATATAATATCCGGGTTTACCGGATCGTATTTCACGGATGTGATCCTGCCGGAAACATTATTATAACCAAAAAATGCTGCGGGAGTTGGACCAATATTATTCCAGGTTGTGGATGGATCACTACGGAATCCGTTTAGTTCCCGCAAAGCATTTTTCTGCTCCGATGCCTTACCATATGCATCTTCCGGGAGATGATTATTAGGATACATTCTCTGTTCATAGAACCATCTTTCACGGTTGAATGACTTTTTTGATTTTGTGTAATCATCCGCCTTTTCATATGGATTGTTCTTTATGTCTAAATGCTGTGAAATGGCTGGAATGGGTTTCAAAAGAAGGACTGTAAGAAGTATAAAAAGTATTCTTATCATAATTTTTTCAATTGAATTTACTTATTATATTTTAATATAAGCACAATTATCAAAATAATATATATAAGAATCAAAAATTATTAATTCCATGAATAGACTGCCATAAGAAACTATCTTTCCTCGGTATAATAAAAAAGGGAGCTTATGCTCCCTTTTTCGTTATAACTGAATATCTGTTCTACTTTGTTATCATCATTTTTTTAGTCTCTGTGAATCCCTTTGCCTGTAATTTGTAAAAATAAACCCCGCTTGAAAGGTTTGAACCATCAAACTGAACGGTGTATGTACCGGCTTTCTGGTTTTGGCTAATGATAGATTTTAACTCTCTGCCTAATATATCATATACTGCGAGTTTCACAAATCCCTCGGTTAAAATATCATACTTAATTGTTGTAACAGGATTGAACGGATTCGGGTAATTCTGCTGAAGCGAGAAATTAGAAGGAACCTGGTTATTGTAATTTATTAAACCAACCGGATTGGATGTTTCCCATACTCCTCTGCCATGAGTACCAATTCTCAGCCTGTTGGTTGCCTGGTGATAGTCCAGATGCATTGCAACTGTATTTGGCAGACCATCAGCAAGCTCAACCCATGAAGCGCCGAAATTGCTTGTAAAAAAGACTCCAACATCCATTGCCGCATATAAAATACTTGTTGAGGTACCGGGATAGTAGATCAATGCGTCGTTTACCGGTGAATCCGGCAGGTTGCCGCTGATGTTGTTCCACGTAGTTCCGCCGTTTGTTGTCTTGTAAACTTTTCCGGCGCCAAATCCTGAATAAGTTACTATGGCAACCTGTGATGAATCTGGGTGAATACTTACGCTGGTGATTGTTCGGCTTGGTAAACCTGTTGTAACATTTGAAAAGTTTACACCGCTGTTGGTTGATTTGAATATCAAAGAACTGGAGGTGGCGTACAATAAACTTGGATCGGTCCTGCTGATAGCCATTTCTCTTATGGTACCGCTTGTTCCGCCTGAAATTGCTGACCAACTGGCTCCCCAGTTTGTACTCTGGAATACCTGCTGTCTTGCAGTATAGAATATCCCGGCTGTTGTTGGGTGCGCGATAATTGGTCCAACCCATGCCCCAGAACCTGTTAAGCCCGATGTCGCGCTTTGCCATCCGTTGCCGCCGTTCTGCGAACGCTGGACGCCGTTATTCTGAGTCTCGCCAAGTATGAACTGCGAGCTTTGCGGATGGAAGCATACTTCGCCGCCATCACCACCGAATGCAGCTGTCCAGTTCACCGTTCCAAGTGTACGCTGGGTGCCGTTATCCTGTGTGCCGCCCATTACATGGTTAACGTTTGATGGGTCTGCGGCTATTCGGTAAAACTGGGTCAAAGTTAAACCGGCGTTCAGATTTATCCAGGTTGTACCCCTATCAGTAGATTTCCATACACCGCCATCGTTTACCGCCATAAGTTCGTTTGAGTTTACAGGATTAAAATCCATATTATGCTGATCAACATGAACTGAACCGCCTGAATAACCGTTTGTTATATTCTGAAAACTTGTGCCACCGTTTGTTGTGCGCCATATATCGATGGAACCAACATAAGCATAGTTTGGATCAAACGGATTTACATGCATGTAAAAATCATACCAGGCCTGTCCGCCATCGAAATTATGACCTGAGGCCACCTGTGAAAAATTCAGACCAGAGTTGGTTGATTTATACGTTGTAATAGTGCTGCCGCCATGAACCGCGCAGTAAAGTACTGAGGGCGTATTTTTACAGATCGCAATGTGATTTCTTGTGCTCATTGTGAGAGTAGCGTTCTGCACAAATGTTGCTCCGCCATCCGTAGAAGTCCTGTATCCTGTACCGCTGCCTACTATGTAGGCGTTGGTGCCGTTTGGAGCGAAAATAACGTCATCACATCTGCCTGAAACAAGCTGAACCCATGTTAATCCGGCATCAGTTGAACGATATAACCCGGATGTTCCCATTGCTGCCAAAAGCTGATTTGAAAATCCAGGTCTGATAACTAATCTTGAGCAATATGTTAAACTGGGGAGACCGGAGGTTATATTTACCCAGCTGCTGCCGCCATTTGTCGATTTAAAAATACCTCTACCATAATATGAAGCGGCACTGTAAGTCGCTTCACCGCTTCCGTAATATACTATGTTTGTGTTGGAAGGGTCAACAACTATAGAACCTGAAGACATAGACAATTCATTATCAGTGATTGGTGTAAAGCTATTACCTCCATTTGTTGATTTCCACACACCTCCAAAGGCTGCGCCAATGTATATGATAGATGGATTCACCGGGTCATACTTCACTGTTGTTACTCTGCCCGAAATATTGGAGTATGAAAAATAAAACCCTGAAGTAGGTCCGATACTTGTCCAGGTAACCGCATTATCGAAAGCAAAGCCATTGATATTTCTCAATGAATTTCTCTGTTCAATTGCCTTACCGTAAGCGTCATCGGGAAGATAATTGTTCGGGAACATTCGCTGCTCGTAAAACCATTTTTCGCGGTTAAACGACTTCTTGGTTTTGGTATAGTCATCAGCCTTCTCATAAGGATTATCCTGTATGATCAATTCCTGAGAGTAAAGCTGTAAAAAATTAATGGAGAGGACAAGAGTTAGAATTTTGATAATTGAATTCATAAATAATGTCTTTTTGTGATTAGTTATTGAAATGTTTAGTGATAAAAAGGGAATTTAAGTGTACAAATTTGAAAAAACTATGTATAACGCTGAGAATTATTAACTGAAATTATTAGTACTTAATGAATCTGGCAAAAAAAAAAGGGGCTAATTCACACAATCTTAAAAGTTAACCCCGGCTTTTAAGCCGGGGTTATTGAGATTCTAAACTGAAATTGGGCTTTAGCTCTGATCCCTTTATGTAAAATTGATGTTTTGAGTCAGACCGTATTAGCCCATCTTCAACTTCAGGATTTCAGGTTTATTTCAAACCCTGCTTAGTTACTTTTTCAATCTTATTCATCACCGGTTTTTGCGCCATTAAATACTCATATATTGCCGAAAGGTCATCATCCGTAGAAGTTTTCGCTATGAAATTCCATGCCATAGGTGTGTTGAAACCGCGGGTTTTGGGGTCAAGATTCGAATCATCCCCGCAGGATTTGAATCTTGCAATAAACATTTCTTTGGTCATGTTACCGATGCCGGTTTCTTTATCCGGAGTAATGTTAGATGAACGGATAGTAGTGCCGTCCGGCATTGAGAATTCCATTCCGCCTGCAAATTCCATGCCGGGTATGATCTCTCCTTTTTCACTGGGCGAGTGGCAGAATTTACATGCGTAGCCCAGGTACTCACCCTGCTTAATTTTATCAAGACCGTCAGGTCGTTTTCCGTATTCAGTTACATCGGATGGGATCGTTCTGAAGATCAGGTTAACGGGGAATTTTAATTCCTTTTTGGGTACTTTGTTATTTATTGCAGGAAGCGTCCTTATATACGCAATAATTGCATAAAGGTCCTCCTTATCCATCTTACTGAAAAGTGTATATGGCATCATTGGAGCCAGAAAGCTGCCATCTTTACTTACCCCCGAAGTTAACGCGCGAAGTATTTCGCCGTCTGTCCAGTTGCCCAGACCTGTTTCTTTATCGCCGGTAATATTTGATGCAGGCACAAAGCCGGCGCCTTCACCGTAATCATCTCCGCCTTTACCTTCAGTTCCGGGAATTACAGGCAAACTGAATTTACTCATATCCCGGCCGCTGTGGCAATCAATACAGAAAGCGTAGCTGTTGGCAAGGTACTTGCCGCGTTCGAGTCTTTCAGGGGTTGGTTCAATTTTGATATCAGGTGCCGCACTCACCTTTGGAAATGCCGCTTGTAGGTAAATATATCCCCCAGCCGCAAATACAACTACAATAATGAGCAATATGCCCAGAATCTTAAAGACCTTTTTCATGCTTACCTCCTTTAGGTATTCCTAAAGTTAGTTTTTTTGAATTAATAATACAAGGGTTTAATAGTGTGATTAATAACAGTTTAGAATGAATTTTGTTTTAAGACCATTATAGAATTGACTTAACCAATTGAAGCAGATTTTTTTCCCGGTTACTATAGTTGAAATTCAGGATAATATGCTGCCTGGCTTTTGCGGCAAATACTTCAGTTTGATCTAATGCTTTTAGAATTGTATCTCTTACATCTGCGGTATCTTTTTTTGAGATGACATAACCGCAGCCGTTGATTATCTTCGGTATGCCGTTAACATCAGAACCAACCGGAATGCATTCACATAACATTGCTTCGCAAATAGAGCTTGGCATTCCTTCAAACATTGAAAACTGCGCATAAACCTTTGCTTTGGAATATTCTTCAACCAGTTTGGCATAGGGAACTTTGCCGTGAAGCTCAACATTAGGAGTAACGGAATTTTTAAGTTTACTTAAATGCTGTTCATCAAAACCAATCAATACAAATTTTACCTCAGGCATTTCTGCGGCAGCTTCAATGAGCAAGTCAAACCCTTTACGCCTGAACTCATCATCGTTCACAATAAGTCCCGCGCTTACTACCGATCTTTCTTTGATTATATTATCCGATTTCCTGAAGAAATCAGAATCATAACCCAGGTACATTGTACGGAATTCAGTTTTGATACCGGGGATAAAATGTTTAATGCCGTCTCTTAACGGAGCTTTGCCGGGGATATTTGAATATATGTAATTATTGGTATGTTCTATCAGAGTTTCATCAACAGGCAGAATGCATGTACAGTTCTTGAGACTGTAGCGTACGCAAAAAGCTCTCACTTTTTTAGAAATTGATGCGTTCGTGAACACACCCATATTAATTTCAGGTATGTACGTTGCTTCGTATCCGCCAGCGCAAATTATACTTTTTTTACCTGCGAGTTTGGAAAATAGCACAGGGTAAAACGAAAGATAGTCGGCGAACCATATATAAACCAGATCAAACTTCCATATATTGAAGAGCAGGTAAAAAAACTGGTACATCAACGAAAATATGATCAGCGCGTTTCTTCTGCTTTTGAAATTGAGGAGTTTTACATCGTACTGCTTTGAAAGTATTTCAAGATCATTGGTAATGAACTTAGGGTTCTGGTAAAGATTTTTTATAAAAAGTATTTTCTTTTTATCTTTCATTCAGATATTTACTTTTTCCTGGCGATAAAAAGAAATATAGCTGAGTCGCGTTTCTTAACTCGGGCGGGAGTCACAGCATCCTCTATCATCATCTTAAACTGGTACATTAACGCAAACGGCGCGAGCAATATCCTGCCGGCAGCTCCGATCATATTGGCAAATGAATCGAAAAAACTCAGCCTGAGCTGTGATGTAACCGCTAATTGACCAAGTATCGGTTTGTATTCCAACACTTCAAAGCCGGTGCGCTCAATCAAATATTGCAGACCCATACAGGTCCAGCGGTTATAATCATATGGCGAAGCGTGGAATTGCCATGTGCCGTGGGTTGAAAGCAGCAGAATTCCGCCAGGCTTTAACACACGCAAGCACTCACCCATGTACTGGTCAACATCCTGCACATGCTCTAAAACCTGCGAGGATAGCACAAAATCGAAGCTGTTATCTTCAAACTTCAGCCGCTCACCGGGAACAATGGAAAAATCAGCCTTTGGATTGCTGCCTACATCAACACCAATATATTCGGCAATATGACCCTCAAACAAATACTCATACGGCTTTGCTCCGCAGCCGTAGTCAAGGATCCTGTAATTTTCGCCGCCCTTTAACAGCGCGGGAATTGTAGCCTCATACGCTTTGCGCGTAAGCACGCTTACGTAGTGGTATGAATCCCACATCGGCGGAGCAATGACCCTCGTTACATCTTTTGGTAAATTTTTGTATCCCATATGTTACATTATTATTAAACTTTTATCCGGAACAAATACTTGTTTATAAAGCCTCTGAAAGACTTGATCTCAATTGGTTCATAGAAATTGAACATATACAATATAAAGGGGTAAGAAATAACGGCTAAAAACTTTAACGCAATTTCCAGTACTCTGTTTTCGAAAGTGAAATAAAAGAACGGTGCGGCTAAAGCCGCATATACGAACAGCATCAAAAAGATCTTGTACCATTCATATTTAAAAAAGTAATTCTTCTTCGAAAAATGATATATCACCATGCAAAGCACAAAGAAACTTCCAAGGTTTACAAAACTTGCCCCATAAATACCAAACATTGGAATAAAAATGAAATTACATATTACATTCACAACAAGTGCAATAAAGTAACTTATAAAAACATATTTAGTTTTTTTTGTAACATAAAAACTAAAAACTCCCACGAAATGTATTCCATAAAACGGCATTGCGAGAATTATCCACGGAACGTATTGAGCAGCAAGCCAATAATCGGTTTTCATTGCGAAGACCTTTATAAGGTGAGGAGTGAAAAGAGCAATCATAAGCGAAATATAAGTAACGCCTAAAAATAAGTAAGTTATGGTTTTTGTGTAAAAACGTTTTGCGTTCTCGTCCTTTAGTTTTTTCCAGGAGATCACTGTAAAGGCGAGAGAAAATGGTGAGACAACAAGAAAATTCACTAATCCTGAAATGTTATAGGCAAGCCCATAAATTCCAACATCCTTCAGCCCGCTAAAATAGCCCAATATATATCTATCCACCTGGTTCAGCAGCGTAATTACAAGGCTGGCTATCATAACCGGGAAAGAGTATTTCAGAAGGTCGGTAAGAAGGGTACGTTCAAATCCAAACTTAATATGCCTGATAAAGTAGGGCAGTAGAACAAAAATGATCAATGCCGGCGCCGCAATTTTCGCAATGAATACGCCTTCAAGTTTAATTAAAGTGTATTGCAGGAAGTATATCTGAAGTAACAGCGAAATTAATGTTGAAAGAACAGCAAGCGCGGAATATAGTTTCGCTTTTTCTTCAATTCGCAATAGCAGAAAAATTATGAATGAAAATGATTCAACGGCTGCTATCATAGCGGCATAAACTACAAACTTGGAAAGTCCTGTGTTTTCATACACCAGCCCTGAAAGCTGCGGGGAAAGCAGGTAAATGGCTATAAACAATACTGCATTAAACAACAAAAGAAAAGCAGCCACCGAAAACAGGAATCTTTTTCGTTTAAGTTCATCTGTAATTTCCAGGTACCACCTTACGACACCCGATTCAAACCCGAATAGAAAAATAGCCCATAAAATTTGCCATAAACTTTCGGTAAGAACATATACGCCATACTCCTGAACGCTGAAATTTAACGTTAATAAGGGCAGCAGAATAAAAGCAATTAATTTTGTTGAAATACGGCTTAAACCGTAAACCGCTGACTGCCTTATGGTATTTTTAATGTCTTTTAACAATCAGCAATTATATAAACTTTTGTTTTCTATTAAAATTCAATAAAAAAGGCGAGGCATAATATGCCCCGCCGGTTGTTAAATTTAGCTTAACTTTATTTTACCAATACCATTTTTTTAGTGTCTGTGAAATTGCCTGCAATTATCTTGTAAAAATATACACCAGAGCTCAACGAATTACCATTGATCTGATAAGTATAAATCCCTGCACTTAAACGGTCATTGATTAAAGTAATCACTTCCTTACCCGAATTATCATATAGCTTTAAAGATACGTCTGAGACTGTTGGTAAATCAAATATGATATTGGATGTTGGATTAAATGGGTTTGGAAAATTTTGTTTCAATGAAAAGCTAGTGGGGATTTCTGAATTATTTGAAATTAACCCTACAAGGCATTCATCAACAAGAATATATTGATTCGCATTTACATTGGCTAATTTTTGGATGTTTCCTGTTGTCCAATGTACAATTACGGAATCAATTACTGTCGCTGAACCTATTCCGAAATGCTGAAACATCATGTTTTGCGATAAACATCCTTGTCCGCCGGTTAATTCTCTTATATATGCGTTTCCGCCGGTTTTTATAGTTACCCTTGCACCAATTCCGCTCTTATTAATATTACACCCTTTCAATTTTATGCCAATGTAGTTTCCTACAGTGCAGTTTAATTGGTACAGTAAGTCGTTTTGTGGATTTCCATTAGGTCCGTTATTCGCGCAAAATACTTCAAGTTTTCCATCAAGATTAATATCTGTATGCGAGGCAGAGATACCATAAGAATTCTCGGCAATAACTTCATCTGTAATGCGTGTAAAATTGCCGTTTCCATTATTCTTATAAAGGAAATTGAGACCCCAGTTTACCACATATAGATCAAGCCTCCCATCATTGTCATAATCAAACCAAGAACTCCCAAAACTATTGGAACCGGTTTCATTGTTCGGCAAAGAAAAATTAGCAATCGTAAATGTTCCATTTCCATTGTTGCGATACAACCTGTTATTGGCACTATTGTTTGTTACGAACAGATCTAGCCAGCCGTCATTATCATAATCACCAAACGTTCCCCCGGATCCGTTGGCATTATCACTTGGAATTACGCCGCTGGTTAATGTAAAAGTACCGTTACCATTATTTCTATAGAGCAAATCATTCTGACCGCTGTAACACGCAACAAATAAGTCCGGCCATCCGTCGTTATTGTAATCGCCAACTGCACAGCCTCTTCCGAAAGCGCCATCATTTACAATTGAACCTGAAGTAACTTTGGTGAATGTACCGTTGCCGTTATTACGATACAGAAAGTCGTTTTGGTTGCTTCCATTTACAACAAACAAGTCAAGCCACCCATCTTTATCATAATCCAGCCATGCACTTCCGGAGCTGCTACCAGGATCATTGACTATACTACCGGAAGTAACTTTTGTAAAATTGCCGTTTCCTTCATTGTGAAACAATAAATTGTTTAGCGGATTTTGACCACCTGTACTTACAAATAGATCAAGTCTTCCATCGTTGTCATAGTCTCCCCATGAACAGCCGAAGCCCCTTGTCATTTCAGCGGCAATCGGTCCTGTCATGATTCTTGTAAATGACCCGCCGTCATTTCTGTAAAGATAGATAGGATAGGTACAGGATTGGCAGCCATCGTTATAGCTTGTTACAACTACATCCAGATCCCCATCGTTATCGTAATCAGCCCATGCATTACCCTGACCATAACCGTTATCATTTACGATGCTGCCGCTTGTAATCTTGGCAAAACAGGGAACAACAAAAGGTCCGCCGCCATTTGTGGTTTTCAAAAGTATCCCGTTTGAGCCACCGATATATCCGGTATTGGCATCAATCATACTGATGGAATTAAATACTGCCGAAGGACTTGGATTATTCTGTGAACCCCAGGTTACTCCTAGGTCAGTGGATTTAATTATTTTGCCGGAACCTACTGCCCACAATAAATTAGGTGAAAGATAAGAGATGTCATTTAAATTTGCTGTCACTCCGCTTGATTGCTGTAACCAGTTTAAACCACTGTTTGTTGTTCTTAATATAGTACCATTTGACCCGATTACAAATCCGGAATTACTATTAACAAATATTACCTTTTCAAAATTAATTGAAGATGATTGTGTTTGCGGTATCCATGAATTACAGCCATCGGTTGTTTTCCAAAGTGTTCCTGAAGCTCCGCTTATCCAGCCTGTATTGTTATCAACGAAGTAAACTCCTCTTAGAGTATTTGAAGTAGGGGGTGTAATCGATACCCAGTTTGAACCGCTATCCGTGGATTTGTTGATAACAGTTGGTGAACCACCAACTACATACCCTGTGATTGAAGTTGGAAAGGACATTGAATAGATTGTTCCAGAACCGCTGGTTTTAATATCCCAGTTTGAACCGGAATTTGTAGTTTTAATCACCTGCTTTGTAGAACCGGCAACAAATCCGGTAATTGCATTTTCAAAGTAGATGTCATAAAAAGTACTGGATGAACCTGTAACTGTAAAAATCCAGCTTGTACCTCCATCGGTAGTTTTAATTACATTACCACCAAGATTCCCGCTTATATAGCCTGAATTAGTATTAACAAACTGCAGAGAGTTGATAGTTGAGGTGGTAGGTGAAACAACCTGATTCCATTGAGAATTTAAATGAAAAACAAGAAGCGTTAATAATATGATTGGAAGAATAGAATTTTTCATAACAAAGGATTTTAGTTATTACTTAATAATTGAGGCTTTGTTTTCAATAGGCAGAGTTTAAATCTGCCCCATTTAAAATTTATATTTCATCTACTTCACCAATATCATCTTTTTAGTATCGGTAAAGCCTTCTGTCTGAATCCTGTAGAAATACACTCCGCTTGGCAGCCTTGAAGCGTCGTAGCTTATTGAATATTTGCCCGGTGACTGAACACCATTTACCAGTACATCTATTTCTTTACCGGAAATATCGAACAATGTAACCATTACTTCACCGCCGGTTACAATTGAATAATTTATGTTAGTAACGGGATTGAACGGATTCGGGTAGTTCTGTTCAAGTGAATAAACAGTCGGTACCTCACTGCTTATCTGCTGAACCGGAACAACACCAAAGAAATCAAGCTCCTGATTCAAAGTAACATTTGTCAAAATTTCAGTTGTGCCGTCATGCCAGTCAACTATTACGGAATCAGCTGCGCTAACAGGATTATCAGCTAAGAATCCGAGTCCAAAGTGAATCCACGGCATATCCTGCGAGCTGCATCCGTTTCCGCCTGATACTTCCCTGATGGCAACGTAGCTGCCTATTCTTATCTTAACCCTGGTGCCTATACCGCCGCCCCAGAATTTTAACATTAAGTACCAGTTTGATGCGCCTGTATTTTTAAATAAATAATCGTTTTCACCCTGCGGGCCGCTGCCCTGGTTTACCACAAAAAGATCAAGCTTCCCATCGTTGTTATAATCTCCCCAGGCTGAACCCACACTTGAACTGTTATCGGTTGAAACAGCTTCGCTGTTCATCCTTGTGAAATTATCATTGCCGTCATTTCTGTACAGCGCGTTTTTCTGTCCGTAATTATTTGCTACAAACATATCCAAGTCGCCATCGTTGTCATAGTCACCCCAGTTACAGCCAAAGCTGTTATCTTCATCATTAGCTATTGCCCCTGATGTTATTTTGGTAAAAGTACCGTTTTGGTTATTCTTATACAGGAAGTTCTTTCCGCTGTTGGCTACAAACAGATCAAGCCAGCCATCGTTATTGTAATCTCCCCATGCGCAGCCTGAACCATATCCCCCTGAAGTTACAACAGGTCCCGTAGTGATTTTTGTGAACGTACCGTTCTTGTTGTTCAGGTACAGATTATCATTTTGGAAATCTCCGTTTGCTACAAAAAGATCAGGGTACTTATCGTTGTTGTAATCTCCCCAAACTGCTCTTCTGTGCAATCCGTTATCAGTAACAATTGGTCCCGTTGTTACCTGCTGGAAGTCGCCATTGGGCAATCCCTTGTATAACAGGTTTGTGCCGTGCTGCACGCTTAAGATATCCAGATAGCCGTCTTTATTATAGTCAGTCCAGTTTACGCCGCCGCTATGGCCGTTAACAAGGGGAACGCAGTTTGTTATTCGGGTGAAATTTCCACCGCCCATGTTTTTATAAAGCAAGTCAGGCTGATTTAAACCGGTTGCAATGTATAGATCCATTCTGCCGTCATAGTTGTAATCACCCCAGGCGCATGCGAGTGTTTGGTACAGACTGTTTGTCATAATGGTATTATCACCGGCAAGCTGAAAATTTCCGTTGCCCATATTTTTATAAAGCAATGGGTATGTAGTGGCGCCGAAATCGTTGTACGATGTAACAATCATATCCAGTTTGCCATCGTTATTATAGTCTCCCCATGCGCAGCCGGAACCGAAGCCCTGCTCTGTAACAAGCGGCTGGTTGGAGATCTTCTGGAACATTTGTGAGTAACTTACGGATAAAAAGCACAGGATGAAGAGTAATGGTATGATCTTTTTCATAACTTCTATAAGAATAGTTAAAGAAAAATTTTAGAAACTAAAGTTTGTAATTACAATATATATAATAAAAAAAGATTAGTCAATATTAAATTGACTAATCTTTGGTATAATTTAAAATCTACGGTTAAATCGCTATTATTTTTCGGTTTTTTCCTCGTTTTCCTGCGCTTTTTTGCGGCGGAAGTACATGCCGCCCACTGCGATCCCTAGTATTGCAACCAGCAGAATGTTTGTGCCCATAGAAATATTCTTTCCGGCGTAATACGTTTCAGGTTCGAACTTAAACTCAATTTTGTGTTTTCCTTTGGGAACAACTACACCGCGGAAGAGATAATTTGTTTTGAGTATCTCCGCGGGCTGACCGTCAATGTAAACTTTCCAATCCGGGTAGTAAACTTCACTCACAAACAGCAGATTATTGCCTGATGCTTCTGCATCAATTGTAACTTTATGAATATCGTATCCTGTTATGTTAGCAGTGGCGGTTGAATCGGCAGCGTCAATCTTTGTACCCGGATCCTTTTCAAGGAACGCGGTTTCCTGCGGATTAACCATTCCCGTTTTGATTGTATTAAGTATATCAATACCTGAAGCTGTTTTGGTCTCATTAACAAAAAATACCTTTGGATAGTAATTGTTGTTCTTTAAAATATATTTACTGCCCTTAAAAACGGTTGTAAACATTGAATCTTCATATGGCTGATCGGTTATAATATACTTCGTGCTCATCAAACGCCACGCGGCGGGATTTGTCATGCCAACTACATCATCCATATCCTGGTATATCCGGAGCTTTGCTCCCTGGTATCCATAGATATTCTGTAAACGCCAGTATGCCAGTGTGTTTTCACGTACAGGCTGACCCTTTTCCAGATGAAGCACCCTGAATGAGTTCAGGTCCTTTTCATTCTTAATGATCCAGTCAACGTAATCTGGAGTTTTAAAATAAGCCTCCAGATTGGTCTTATTATCCCAGTGTAAGGTCTTAAAATCAATATGCCAAAGATCTATTATCGTTACCAGAATTATTGAGAGCATAAAGACCTGGTATTTAACGTTACCCTTTACAAACAGGTATATCATTCCGAACGATGCAAGCAGAAGCACACCAACAATAAGCAACTCAGATTTAACGTTATCATATGCTATCTGCGAGATCTGCCCAACGTACTGCTGGATCTGCTGGGGAGCAGCGCCCTGCTGAGTTAATTTCTGTATCAGCGGACTTGATGAGACCTGTGAATTGTAATAATCCTGAAAACCGATAAGTGAAAGCAATACAGGCAGGGCAAGTATCGGGAAAATAAACTTTGCTGAGTTTAAAAATCCCGTTGTTTTAGCTTTATCTTTTGTTATTTCAATTATCGATTTTATTCCAAAGCCCGCAAGTATCACAAACGCTACATTGATAAGTATATGTATCATCACCGGCGCGCGGAAGCTGGAAAAGTAGGGGAGATTGTAGAATAAAATGTCATACAAAAGCGGCCACGTTCTGCCAAATGAAAGCAGCAGCGATAAAAATGAAATTACAACCATCGCCTGCACAAGCGCGCTCTTTTTGAAATTGTAATATATCCCAATGAACGCCAGCAGAATTGTTATCACCCCAAAATACATTGGTGATGTTGTGAACGGCATTTGCCCCCAGTATGTATTTGCCTTTTGACCCTTCACTTCAACATCGCCAAAACCAACCCAATACGGTACAAAAAATGTCATTACTTCAACGGGTGAAAATGACCAGTTTGTGGAATATTCATAATCAGCTGCCCCTGAAACTTTCTGCTCACCCGGTGCCTGTGTAATAGGCGGTACCCCGCGGATCGAATACTTGTTGTATTCACGGCTAGACATGTATGAATCAGCGTACATCATGGCGCTTAATCCAACACCAACAACAAACAGAGTAAGCACTATCAACGCCGGCTTAAAGTCTATTTTATTCACCAGATTGTACACCAGCCTGTAAACCATATATATACCTATCCCTGAAAAGAAATAAAACAGCATCTGTACATGGTTAGAGCTCATCTGTACATGAATGAAGAACACAAGTACGCCAAAGTATAGTAGTATTTTGAAGATGTTTTCTTTCAACTTGCCTTGGGCTATCATATCATACATCTTTTCAAGCATAAGCAGCACGGCAGGGAACATCATAACGGCTATCATCTTGCTGTTATGACCCACAATGATCATTTGTATGATGGGTGTTATGAACACCGCGGCTAAAGCCGCATAAAGCGCGATCAATTTATCTTTGAACTTGTATTCTGCCAAAAAGTAAAACGAGAACGCGAAAATTATATAGAAGAGCACAATTGCCCACACATCATTTCCTGAAAACAGCATATATACTGCATCCCTGGAATAAACCCACACTGCGTGTGAAAGGTCATATGTTCTTTCCAGATGCGGTACAAGCGCCGCGAAGCTCGGCATTCCGTTAAAAATATACGGTACCCATAAAGGAAACTCACCTTTTGCCTTAGCGTCATCAAGGAAAGTTTTGAAGCTGCCCGATGCAACATTATCTGCCGATGAAAATACTTTCCCGCCGAATAATCCCGCGTTAAAAAATATCAAAATGAGTATAAGTATCACCCCGAGGAAAACCGGGGTCTGCCATTTTGCGGGAATAAAATCGATTGTATAACTTCTTGAAACATCCTTTTTTAGTGGTGATGTTTTACCCTGTGTTTTATTTGATGATGATTGTGGTTTTGCCATAATTTTTTGCACTCCCGCGCAGGCGGGAGCCTCAGTTTATAATATTTCTTTAAACCTGCCCAAGCAGGATATTCAGTTTTTAATGTTCTAATTCTTCAAAATCTTATCAAATATTTCAGCCAGCTTCTTTGTAAGCAATTTTCTTTCATACGCTTCAATAGCTTTCTTATCTGATGCTGGTAAAATTGCAGTATTATTTTCAAAAAAACCATTATATAATTTAAGGTAGTTTTCTTTAAGAGCATCAGGTTTGTGATGCGGAGTTATCACTCCCGCCTTAGTCTCTATCAGCAGATCACGGGCCTCGCCTTCGCCGGCAATGGCAAATACGGGCTTGCCCGTAAGTGCGCTGGCACCCAGGTACTCAAACACCTTGCCGCTTAATATCATTTTGGAATATTTATCTTCATCTATCAGCAGAAGCATTGCGTCAGCTTTCATTAAGTAATCAATGCTTACTGAATGCGGCACGTATGATACAATTTCAATTGAATCTTTCAGAGGTGAATTATTAATATGATCTATTATTTCACTTCCAAGTCTGCCCACAAAAATGAATTTTATTTTATTCTTATCAACCTTACCATCCGTAACCAGTTCTGCGATAGTATCTAGAAGGTAATACGGATTCCTTTTTCCATACATTGAACCTGTATAAACAATCGTGAATTTATCATTCTTCGCATCACTTACAGTTGTATGTTTATAGTCATCGGAATCAAATCCATTGCGCAGCAGCGCGAAATCCGTTTTGGCAGATACTTCCGGGTACTTCCTTTCGAAATCATCCTTCATTCCCGAGGCAACTATTGTAACCGTATCGGCTATATCAAGCGTTGTGCGCTCGTATTTCCTGTCGATCTTTTTGGGCAGGAACCAGCGGTTTGGAGTGGTTAAATAATCAGTCCACGCGTCCCTGAAATCAGATACCCAGGGCATTGGTTTGCCGTATTTCTTTTCAGCGTATTTTTTGAGCTCCATTGAGATTAACGCGCAGGTATATGGCGGTGAAGAGGAAAATATTATATCAGGCCGTTCAGCATCAATCACATTTTTGCCTTCTCTTACCGCGTGTTTTTTCCAACCAATACGGGCATCGGGTATAAAAAATGTCGCGCGTATGAATTCAGCCAGCTTATCGCTAAGGCGTGATTTGCTCCCGCCATCAATATTATTTACATCAACGGCTGTGGTTTTGGATTTACCTGTAAGCTTGCGGTAAAGGTCATACGGCTCAAATATATCAGTGCGGTGAACATCAACATCAACGGGTACCTCCTTAAGCAATGATTCATCCCGCGCGGGGAAGTCGCCGTCTTTTACGGTGAGCACAATAGGCTTCCACCCGAATTCAGGAAGGTACTTAACGAATTTAAGAACGCGCTGCACCCCGGGTCCACCCGATGGCGGAAAGTAATATGATATGATTAAGACCTTCTTCAAATGTTTAGATTATTACTTCCGGAATGTGGAAGATTGGGTTCAATTGTTGTTTGGCGTACAATTGCCAAATTCCAAAGCTCAAATTCCAAACGGGATAATCAGTATTATAATTATTTGGCATTTGGATTTTGACATTTGACATTGGAGAAGTAATTTGTTCTTTTGTGGTAGTCTTCTGTTTTGAAATCTTTTTTGATTAAACTTTTTTGCCAACTACAAGTACGCCTGTTCCTTCGGGTTTGTTTTTATCGTTCACATCAAGCCACATGAAAAGCAATGTCCACCAGATCGTTAATGAATAATAGAAGGGAAGTATTACAAAAAAGAGCTGAGACTTATTAAGCATAAGCATAGGATATTTAATCCCAAGCTTCCAGTACAGATTACCCCATTTACCGTAAGTATATTCAAAGCTCTCAATCTTAAATCCCGCGCCTTCAAGTTTAGTACAAATATCTTCTTTGGAATACCCAAGCCTTACGTGCTCCCCAATAAAACTGTCATCATCTTCACTTTCGGCGTCGCTTCCGCCGATATTGCTGGGCGTGTTTATCATAACCCTGCCGCCCTGTTTCAGCGCAGCGTAAAATCTTTTGAATACACCAATATCATCTTCGATGTGTTCCATCACATCAACCGAAAGCACAAAATCAAACCTGTTCTTAAAATCGATTTTAGTCAGATCGGCGTATTCAAATTCAGTATTTTTAATACCGCATTTATCGAAGAAAAATTTGCAGTCTTCAAGGTAATCTACCTTAACATCAACGGCAAGCATTTTCATGGCCGGGAACTTCTTCGCCATGAAATATGAATACTGCCCGAATCCGCAGCCTGCATCCAGAATATCATCCGGGTGTCTTTTGCCGTAAAGTTCTTTAATTTTACGCTTCACATACCATTCCCGCAGGAACATTAAACCGAGTATCTTATAGAAAATTTTCCTTAAAAAGGGCGATCTTTTTACAATTCCGCCAATTTTATCTTTAATCGGGTCGTAGTGCAAATTATTAATTTTAATTGAATAATTGCGCAAAATATCATATATAGTGTATAGTTACAATGGAAAATTGACATACCTTTTTGTAATAGCAGAATTATTTCACGCAAATCTATCAAGGCGCAAAGGGAGAAATACAGATTCCGAGCTCCGTAGGCTTGTCAGACTGCTTTAGCAGCAGCGGCATGTTATTACAATATAATATAGATTATTAATTCAATTTGGATTATTTTAGCAAAAAATAACACCGTAATATGAATACAAAATATATCATCAGCTTAATTATTCTGCTCATTGCTGCAACAGCTTGTAATATCGTTGAAAAAGAGGTCAACAAGTTGACAGGTAATGACGAAGAGAAAATAAAACGCCTAAAAAAAGAAGGCGTAAAATGCGAAGCCCTGGTTGAAAGCGTAGAAGATATGAACATCACTGTAAACAAGGATCCGATGGTGCGCTTATCACTCGAAGTAATGCCTCCGGGTGAACCATCTTTCGGCGCACAGGTCGAAAAACTGGTTTCCCGGGTAAATGTTCCCAGAAAAGGAGATTACGTTACTGTTTACTTTAATCCTAAGGATAAGAGTGATATAATAGTAGAATGAACCTTGATTACCTTGATTACCATGATTACCATGATTACCTTGATTACCTTGATTACCATGATTTACTTGATTCAAAGGTTGTACAGATTTCTTGAATTTCTAAACGAGGTAATCCTTTAATCATGTGAATCATGGTCAAGTTTCTGTGTTTTTTCAAAATTCCCAAACCGTTATCTTTGCCTTTCACATAAAAATCAAACATTTATATATAATGAAGAACGATTCAAAGAGTAAACAGGGCAGCAATACCTCAATGGATAAAATTGTTTCCCTTGCTAAAAGGCGCGGATTTGTATTCCAATCCTCAGAAATTTACGGCGGTTTGAACGGCTGCTGGGATTTCGGTCCTTTAGGAGTAGAACTCCTCAACAACATAAAACAGGCATGGTGGCAGGCTATGACCTACCGCGATGATGTCGAAGGGCTTGATGCATCAATACTGATGCATCCCAAGGTTTGGGAAGCATCAGGGCATGTTGAGAACTTTACGGATCCGATGGTTGATTGTAAACAGTGCAAAGCGCGCTACAGGGTTGACCTGTTGTTTGAAACACTGCCTAAGAAGAGCAAAAAGAACATTGAAGATAAAATTAAAACTACTTTAGGATACGAAGATGCCTCATCAAATGAGGAATCCATAAACAATTACTTCAGTGATAACATAGATCTCTTTACAGCCGATATTACTTGCCCCACTTGCGGCAATACCGGCACATTCACAAATGCACGCAAGTTTAACCTGATGTTCAAAACATATATGGGCGCAATTGAAAGCGAAGATTCCATTGCATACCTTAGGCCCGAAACAGCGCAGGGTATATTTGTAAATTACGGCAATGTAAAGGAATCAACACGGCAGAAACTGCCGTTCGGTATAGCGCAGATCGGTAAGGCATTCCGCAATGAAATTAATACGAAGAATTTCTTATTCAGAGTGCGTGAATTTGAACAGATGGAGATGCAGTATTTTGTTAAACCGGGCAGTGATGATGATTTGTATAACGAGTGGAAGGAACGCCGCATTCAGTGGTGGGTGGATCTCGGCATAAAGCGCGAGAACCTGAATTTCGCTCCGCACCCGGCAGATAAACTTGCGCATTATGCAAAAGCCGCGGTTGATATTGAGTTCAAATTCCCATTTGGCTTTGGTGAAATTGAAGGCATACATAACCGCAGTGATTTTGATCTAAGCCAGCACACGAAATTTTCTGGCAAAAAGCTGGATTACTTTGACGAGCAGAATAAAGAGCGTTTTATACCGTATGTTATCGAAACATCAGCCGGCGCAACGCGCGGATTTATGGCATTCCTCTGCAATGCCTTTGATGAAGATGAAGCCCCTACTTCAGAGGGTAAATCAGAAGTTCGCACAGTGCTGCATTTTCACCCCAAGCTTGCGCCGATTAAGTGCGCGGTTTTCCCGCTTGTGAATAAAGACGGGCTGCAGGAGATTTCACAGAACATTACCGCTGATCTGCAGAAGACATTCAAAGTATTCTACGATGATTCCGGCGCCGTTGGCAGACGCTACCGCAGGCAGGATGAATGCGGCACACCATTTTGCGTAACCGTTGATTACGATACATTGAAAGATGATACGGTAACAATTCGCGAGCGTGATAGCATGCAGCAGGAAAGAATACATAAGGATAAGATAAAGATGTATGTGATGGAGAAGATAAATTGTTAAGTATTGTAGTAGGTGAGTAGAAAAGCAGGTTAACTGATGAACAGACAGAATTCTACTCTGTTTAGGACTTAAGCTTAGTAGCATTGAATAAAGTTATATGACTGTAGAGACGACCCGCCCGCTGAGGGCATGTAAGGGTCGTCTTTCTCTTTTTATGCAAATTAATTTTGAGTAGTTCTACTTCTTGTATTCACAAAAATGCAGTGTTATATTTGGGTAACTTAATAGCAAAGGTTAAGAAAATGATAAAAAAATATTACGCGCAGCTCTCATTGATCGGTTTATTTCTTTTTGCCTACACATGTGCCTATTACTCAACTCCAATGCTTCCAAGCGTGGAAACTGAATTCAAATCTTCTGTGTATAAAGAATACAACAGCGAAGAGCCAAAACTCAAACCAATAAACAAAGAACTTAAGAATATCTGAGTTCCTGAATTTTTTCCTGTAAAACAACTTATTGATCACAAAAAAATCCCCGCGCATTTCTTTTACGAAATGCCGGGGTTCTTAATAAATAAACTATTGAGCTATTCCTCAGTTTTTTCTAAATCAGCAGGTGAGGGCAGTATTATTGTTTTCGAAGCACACAGGTCAACACTTTTCAGATAATAGTATTTATCATCTTCGCCGCGGAAGCGGATATCGTAAATACAATTTGAGCTGTCAACCTTTTGTGTAAAATCAAATGATTGGTTTATTCCCACATTCCCTGAAATGTTCAGATTAAATCCCCACGCGTTAGCGTCATAGGGCGAGATCCTTACACCTGTTAAGATCATGCCAGAATTATTTGTGATTTTATAAACCTGGTTCTGTGAAAATGATGAAGAACTGAAAATACATAGCGTTACCAAAGCAACTGCGCTGAAGATCAGCTGTTTCATGTTAACCTCCTCTTGAGAATATTAAATTGTTATACAGACTTGTCTTATCCCTAAACAAAGTATTTCTGAAACAGGTTCATTAAAACCCGAAAAAATCCTCAACTGCTGAAAAAACAAAATCCCCGCGCATTTCTTCTTCAAAAATGGCGGGGTTGTTAGTAAAAGGGTGACTAGCCCTTTTTTGTTTTATTTCACAGGCAGGTTTTTTATTTCAGCCCCCCACGGGCGCCCTGCCTGAATATATCATTAATTAAATAAATCGCTTATTTCATCTTGCCACGGTCATCCTGAGCGGGATTTGTTAGAGTAATAGTTGTACCCGTGCACAGATCCACATCCTGCACATAGTAATATGTGCCGTCTTCAGCCTGGTAACGTACATCGTACACACAGTTTGTCCGGTCAAGCGGCTGTGTAAACTCAAATGACCTGTCAATTGCTACATTGCCTGTAGTGTTCAGATTTGTTCCCCAGTTGTTGGCGTCATTGGGCGAAATGCTCACCCCGGTAATTACCATGCCAGAGTTGTTGGTTACGCTGTAGGTTGTTACCTGCGCGCTTGATGTGGTGGTGAATAAGCATAGCGCAAAAAGCACTGATGCTGCAAAAATGAATGTTTTCATTGTACCCTCCTTTTGAGAGATTTTTTGTTTTTGTGAATTTAAAATTATTGCTTTTTATTTCAAGCGGTAGCTGTTTTTCAGATAATCTTTCGGTTTTTTTTTTAGAGATTTTAACTCCGGTAATATTAAAAACGATAATTATTCTTGCGGGGTTCTGCTTTAGTCTGCGGCAACGATAATTATTTACCTAAACTTCTATTAATTATCCACCGAAAGGATTCGATTATGCGCTTAAGTAATTTCTAAAAAATCTGTAGAGTATTGTGTAAGATTTATTGACACTTTTGTCTGTTAAAAATGTCATGAAAAGAAAAGTCAATTCCTGTAAAATCGAAATTGTTTGATAGTTTTTATAGTTATTTTTATGGCACGTGAATTGTATATTAACATATGCAGAATTACCGCTCATTTAAAATATGGTTCACGTAATACTAAGGAAGTATTCAAATAATTTCCCGGTGAACTTAAAACTTGAAATATACGTGAAGGGTTAGAGCCTGTACATATATTACAACATGAAATATGAATACGGAAGTTATCCCGAAATACAGAGGTAACGGAAGTATCCATTAATGAACACGGCAGATTGCCGGAGATTCATAAATTTCAAAAGTTCGCCGGGTATTAAATAATAGTAAAGTTTATTATCCCCATAATACTCACTTTTTTTCCTTCTAATTCCCCGAATGGACCGAAATATTATAACACTGGTGGTTATAAACTTCGGATCCATTCAATCAAAGGCGGTCGTAAAAGATCGCCTTTATCTTTTTATTAAGCCGTAGTCGAACCCTTTTAGGGTTCGCACTTTGTATTACGTTTAATCTTTAACGAGTCCTAAAAGGACTCGACTACGTTCTATCTTATGAAGATAACTTGTAGTCGAACCCTTTTAGGGTTCGCTCTTTGTATTACGTTTAATCTTTAACGAGTCCTAAAAGGACTCGACTACGTTCTAT
>ERZ761610.504-NODE-504-length-30633-cov-22.515011_pt1 | contig 30633 bp, 28 predicted proteins | sample MGYA00512164_ERZ761610 | MGnify/ENA primary metagenome ERZ761610 (study PRJEB28899, sample SAMN02850038) | bioreactor sludge metagenome | biome: EBPR Sludge; feature: EBPR Bioreactor; material: flocular biomat | place: Australia: Thorneside Wastwater Treatment...
TTCCCTACACGACGCTTTTCCGATCTTGTTGAATTGATGCAGGCTCGACTATCAGGACGAGGAGAAACTAAAGATGTTTTTGAACAAAAAGATATCACCTTTTTTGAAAGGGTCGATCAAACTTATAAGAAACAAATGGTTAAACTCTTGACACAAAGTTTTGAGTCGGTTCATTTCTTAGATGGAATCAAAACACCGGAAGATTTAATTCAAGAAGCTATCAGTGTTATCAAAAGTCGTGTTAAAAAGATTTCACACACAGAAATCTAAAAGTAGTAACGATCACCACTTTTAAATCAAAGGCAATCTTCATGCAAAATTACCTCAATCTACTTAAAGACATCTATGAGAACGGACATGACCATACTGACCGTACAGGCGCGGGTCGTCGTTCTATCTTTGGGACTCAGCTACGCTTTGACTTGTCTGACGGCACTTTCCCGCTAGAGACTACGCGTTTTATTAGTGAAAAGGTGATGATCGCTGAAACCTTGATGTTTATCGGTGGTCACACTAACAAGGAGTTCTTGAATAATCACGGCGTCAAGATTTGGGATCCATGGGCAATCAATGACCAAACCGTGGTGAACTACGTCGATAAGCTTGTTCAGGCTGGCTTTGTCAAGCCTGAAGCAGCGCCCTTCATGGTGGAGAACTTTAACCCTGAATCTATCGGGGAAATTGGTCCCATGTATGGTTTTCTGTGGCGGAATTGGCCGACGCTTGCTCAAAACATCCATCGTGAAGCCATTATCCGTAAAGTCTCAGATCTTCCCAGCGATTTCGTAAGTTCTTTGACCAAGGTCTATAACGATCTCACTGAAGAAGCCAAGAAGGAAACTACACTTGAAGACTTCTTGCTGATTCATTACTATTCTTCAGTTGACCAGCTCAATGAACTCGTTCTGAATCTGAAGAACGATCCTTTTAGTTCTCGCCATGTCGTAACAGCTTTTAACCCGGAATATACACCCGTTCCAGGCTTTACCCCTGATGAAAACATCTTGATCGGTAAGGGCTGTCTGATGCCGTGTCATTTTGCGTTCCAGTGCTTTGTGCTTCCTCCCAAGACGCAAGATGGAAAATTGCGATTGAGTCTGATGTGGAATCAAAGATCGGTAGATGCAGCCGTGGGGCTCCCTTATAACATCGCCTCCTACGCGCTTCTTCTGAAACTTCTAGCGCACTGCACGGATATGGAAGCACACGAGCTAGTCTTTAGTGGCGGCGATACGCATCTCTATCTGCCTCATATTGAAACCGCCAAAGAACAGATGAATCGTGAACTGCTTCCTCCGCCCACGCTTTGGCTCAATCCGGATAAGAAAGATCTATTTGCTTTTACCTTTGACGACATTAAAGTCATTGGCTACCGGCATCATCCTAAATTGAAGTACGATATCTTTGTTTAAAGGAAAATCATCATGACTGCCAAATTGCCTGCTAAGACGACTTCTAAGAAAGATACGAAAGAAGTCAAGAAGGATAAACCTGTCCAAAACGCAAAATCTACTCAGGACACCAAGGTGAATAAACCTGTTGGCATCGGTGCAAAGGCTGCTAAGGGTGTTAATAAACCTGAAGCTCAAAAAGAAATGGCTGTTAAGACTGAAGAAAAGAAAGAAGTTAAGCCTGTCGAAAAGAAGACGGCTAAGCTTCCGACAGCTAAGGCAACAGCGCCTAAGCCTTCTTTTAAAGCGCCCAGTGCACCCCCTCCGACGACGGCTTCGTCTCGCATTGGTAAGCTGAAAGACGTGGTTAAACGTGCGATGACTGATTCAATTGAAGAAGAAGTATCTTCAAAAGAACCTGAAAAAGAAGAAGTCGTAGTTGAAAAGGTTGAAACAGCAACGACTTTTCTTCCACCTGCCATGGCAAAGAAAGCAGCGCTTCCTCCGAAGAAACCTGTCCAGCAGACGCCTTCTGGAAAACTTTCATTGTCTGACGCACTTCAGGCGAGTCAGCAAGCAACTCAGACAGCGCCTCTTTTCGATGCGGCTAAGTTCTTGAAAAAGTAAGAACAGGATTCATAGGGGAGAGACAGGGCTAATCCCTGTCCCTTCCCTGTCCTGAGTCATGTTTAAGTTGTGTACATACCAACTGAACACAGCACTGTGTTCTTTTTTGTGTGAGGAGAAAAACACATGCCCTTGTATCTAGAGCTCGTCTCACTAGACGCTCAGTTTCATAATAGCGTCAAAGAACCCATCATTATCAATGATCTTCAAAGTAAGACCGAAGACGATCGTGAATATTTCAAGTCATTGATTCGGGAGACGTATAGCTCAGACATGGTAACCGTTCTTCCGCAGTGCCATTGTGGGGAACTCAAAGGTGAACATGTCATTGGTGAAGTATGTGACCTATGTAATACGGTTGTGCGTCAAAGCATCGAAGCAGACGTTGCTCCGTCTTTGTGGTTTAGGCGCCCTGAGAACGTTGAAAAGTTGCTAAACCCGATTGTTTGGGTGATGCTCTCTAATCGTTTTACACGCTCTAAGTTCAAAATCCTAAATTGGCTCACTGATCGAAACTATAGCCCAAATATCAAAGTCCCTGATATCGTCCACAAAATGGTCGCAGACGGCGTACCGCGTGGTTACAATGCCTTTGTCCAGAACTTCGATTCGATTATGGAGTATCTGTTCAATATCAAAGACTTTAAACTGAAGAAAGGAGCCACCAACTTCATCATGGACATGCTTGGGATCACGCATCCCAGTAGTGATCCACTTCAGCAGCTTATCATTGACCATCGAGACATCCTCTTCTCTGACTACATCCCGATCCCGAATCGGTCTCTTTTGGTCTTGGAGAAGTCTGCACTCGGCACGTATGTGGATGACACGACCTTCGATATCCATGATACGCTCAACACGATGCTCTCAATCGACCGAGACTATTACGATAAGACTCAGATCAGTATCGAGAACCGGACTGCTAAGATCTTGTCGATGTTGACCGAGTACTACATGGATCTCTTTAGGAAGAACCTGAGCCCTAAAGAAGGTTTGATTCGTAAGCATGTGTATGGGTCACGCGGGAACCATGGTTTTCGAGCAGTCATTACGTCTCATGAAGAGATTCATGATCACGACGAGATCTGGATTCCGTGGTGTGTAGGTGTCACGGTCTTTCGGCAACACATCCTCAATAAACTCATGAGACGAGATCTTCCTTACGGAGGACTCACGCATAACCAAGCTATCGCGCTCATGATGGAGCATGTCAATCAATACCATCCGACGCTACATGCCATTTTGAATGAATTGGTCCAGAATTCTCGAAATGGTAAAATTCCTGTCATGTTGCAAAGAAATCCAACTTTAATGCAGGGTTCAGCTCAACTGGTCTATATTACCAAAGTCAAAACGGATGCCGAGGATCAAACAGTCAGCATAAGCGATCTCGTAGCCGTAGCGATGAATGCTAGTATATGAAATTATTCAATGAATTCTTTATAAGGTAAACTGCCTTATAAAGGATCCAGTCAGAATGATTCCACACAGGCCTCTCTGATCGAAATATCAGAGCGAATCTCTCCTAATTGACGGGAAAGCCCTAATTCAAAATCCAAACACCAAGCAGATGTTTAATAGATGTCTGTGGCCGGAGTAATGAACCGGGTAAGGTAATAGAGTTGGATCTGGGGTAACCACGCAGCAAAGCTTTCGTGATAGCGCTATCGCTATATAGAGCACAGAGGTTTCATTCCTCTGGCACGGAAGTGAGTTCAACGATCATCGCTGAAATGCGAGTAGAACCTGCAAGCCACTGGCAGGAAGAAATGGAGAGCACCTAACCGGATCAAGCCGAAGGTGAAGATATGATCTGTTCCTGAGTGAATAGCTCAGGCGGGTGTCGGAGCACACCGGGATGAGTAGGCGACTCATTTGGACAAGAAGGACTATGACGGTGATAACGTAAAGTATGTCCCCTCTTTCTAGAAACAGATTGAGGGATTCTCCTTTAATTGCTGGAAACTCCTGTTAGACTTGTTCGCTACAACGCAACGTGAAAACGTCAACGTGAACGCTTGAAAAGAACAAGGTAAGGACAATCAGCAGCGAAGCTCCTAAAGCATAAGCTATGGAGAACGTTCGACGGTCATTGGCTAACCACCAAGTAGAGCCCCAAGCGGGGAAGAAACAGGGAGCACCTAATCGCGTCATGGCGTAGGTGAAGATATGACCTGACCCATCATGGAAGTGATGGCGGGTGCCTTAATGCGCACCGGGATCGTCTAGCGAACGATCTGGACACTGTGGAAACCATGTTTACTCTGGCGCTGGATAAAAAGATGGAGGATATGTTCTACCCATTTAGCCCATTCTTTAACCTACTTCTCCTATCTAAGCCTTATGAAATCAGTAAAAACCCTGCAATGACCGACAGTATTGTTGCTGCAGCCAGTGAATGGATTGATTATCAGAAACGGCTTTAAACACACTCCGAGAAAGGAGTACTGAATGCAAATCAATGTAATTCCTGGAGGAGATCCAAGTCTCTTCAATAGGATGCTCTTTCCTGAAGCTACACCTGAGACGCAACAGTGGATCTATGAGCAGTTTCATCGAGACACAAGTATGTTGAGTGATCTGGGTCGTCGCTTTATTGAAGGGGCCGGAAACCTCTATAAACAACTCAATGACCCAAGCCTGATGCGTAAAGCCCGTAACATGGCTAGAAACATCAAAGGGATCATGCATCCGAACATGATCACTTATCTCGACACAGTCTCTGAAGTTCAATCGGCTAAGCCCGTGATGCAGCGATACATCATGGCGATGCCTCAGATCCGTAAGCTTTACCATAAGCAGCTTTGTGACGGCTATAGTGAAAGCTATGTCGATCATGAGCCGGATGTGATTGGTGAAGATCACTACGACTATCGTCGAGTGATGAATGGCATTGTCCAGGAGTATCAAGACGATGAAGGTAATGATCGCTGGAAAGCTGTCATGTATCCGGATGATCTGGCAGAAGGAGATCGTGAGCTCGACATCGATGAGAAGTTCATGATCCTGAAGTCTTGGGATTTGGTGCGATTTGCACTGAGTCAAAAGAAAGATCCGACAGATGTTTTCAATGGCGATCTTGAAATCTAGACATTGACGTCATAGAGAGGAGTCCGTGACGGACTCCTCTCTTTTTTGTTCACTCTTGAAAGATGCTGTGACGCATAGAGTTTAATCTAAAAATTTTCAGGAGTAAGTTAACGTGACTTCGAAATATTTATTTCCATCGCTAGATACTGATGGCTGGGTAGAGACAACTGTAAAAACAGCTGACTACCTTTTGAGTCATTTCTTTTTGTCTGATTATAGTCAGACTGCACACTTCCCTAATACCGTTGCTTCATTCGCCTGGATCCTACAGCGATACATGGGTGAGTCCGAGCGCATCAAAGAAGAAACGCAAAATGTCCTCTCAGCCTACTTTTCTAAACAATTTAGCGATGTAGAAGTTCAAGTTACCGAACTCACTACACCCGATTCGATCAATCAACAACAACTGACGCTCTTTCTTCAATTTACTGATCAAGACGGCATTACGCATAATCTATCCCGTCTAATTAAGTATAGTGGTTTGAAAGTCAATGAAGTCATTGCTGTTATTAATCAAGGTTAAAGTATCATGAGCGAACAAAAGAATCAACGTCTTCATAGTCTGGCTGAATCCTTCACAAAGGAGATTGCTAAAATTGATGAAGAATCTGAACGTGCCTTTATCAACGATCTAATTGACGCGGTCACGACCCCACCCAAGAAGATCCCTGAACCAGTTTTTCGAGAGATCTTTCTACCTTACTTTACAGGCGAAAGAAAGCCTGATCCCAATAATAGTGCGATTGCGCACTGGATCGGGCTGGTGGGTTCAGCTTCCGATCCGGCTGATATCGTTGACGTTAAAGGTGATGTCTTGTTCCAAGTCCCGCCCATGTATGATAGCAGCGTCATTGACACGCGTCGTAATTCTAAGGACGCAAAGAACTTTGCAACCATCTTTAGTGTCTATGAAGAAGAAGCGCGTGTCCATCCTGCGTTGGGTAAGAAGTTCCTTGTAGAAGAACTCTCCAAGAAAGCTGATGTGACGATCCCTGAGGACATGGCAGAAAAATCCAAGTATAGCTGGGACCCTGTTTTGAAGTATTATAAACTAATCCCCGACACACCAGAAAAAGGTAAAGTTCAAGAGAATCAAACACCGGGTGACGATGACCTTGAATTTGAAGACTGATGGCAAAGCGAACAAAACCCCTTGAGTATCTCGTTATATCCGATATTCACCTCGGTGCTCGCTCAACAACAGCGGATGAAATCATTGAGCATCTGGACATTTGCTTTGATCGTCTTTCAGATAGGTCTCCTTTAACCAAGATTGACATCTTGTTCATTGCAGGTGACCTCTGGGACGATACAATCAACTTCTCTTCGGATGTTCTGGGTCTGTTTCTACCGTGGTTTCATCGACTCTTGAAGTGGTGTGGTCGTAACCAGATCAAGCTTCGGATCTTGGAAGGCACACCTCGTCACGATCGACAGCAAGCTACAACGCTTAAAAAGATTGCCGAGCTTTTAGCAGTTGAAGTTGACTTTAAGTATATTCCTGAACTTTCCATTGAAAAGATGGAAGATCTTGATCTCACAATTCTTTATGTCCCAGATGAATGCAGACATACGGCTGAGATCGTAGAAAGAGATGTCCAAAGTCTTCTAGATGAGTATCAACTCAAGCAAGTCGATATTGGGATCATGCATGGGATGTTCGAGCATCAGTTAGGCTTTATCCCGAACAATAGCAAAGTTCATCGTGCAGACTGGTATCTTCAAAAAGTCAAACACTATATTAACATCGGACACATCCATACTGCGTCTCAACACAGTCGGATTCTAGCACAAGGTTCTTTTGATCGACTCGGTCATGGTGAAGAAGCGGCCAAGGGTGCTTACCTCATTAAAGAGTTACCTTCTGGAGAATGGTCGCATTTCTTTCTTGAGAATAAGCATGCCAAGCTCTATATCACGATTGAGGTCAAAGGTACTATTGATGATGCTCTAAAAACCATCGATAAACGCCTTAAAACGATTCCTGGCGGGAGTTATATCCGTATCCAAGGTCTTGCCTCACATCCTATTTTTCAAGGCTTTGAGACGCTTCGTAATAAGTATCCTCTATATACCTTTAGCAAGAAAGCTTTAGTAAGTGAAGAGGAAACGAAACGCATTGAGATCTCGACTTCGAAGTATATCCCCATCGTGCTCAATGAAAAAACGTTGACTGAGGCTTTGTTTACTGAAGTGTCTCAAAACCACTCACTACATCCTGATCAAGAAGATCGACTTCATCATCTTCTTGAAGCACTACACGACTAATAATTTAGTCAATTAGGAGAATAATGATCATGCTAGACTATTCCTTAGGTTTAAGTCTATCGGAACGCACGACATCTGCGTTTCCTGTCTCCATCGGTACGTCTCTAGCGTTAGAATCATTGTTCTCTCCGCAAAAAGAACCGTACGATCCTCAAAGGGTGATTCCAAACCGAGTCAATCCTCAAGAATACCAAAGTTTCTGGGTCAATGTGACGACGCTCTTTAGAAATCTCTCAAGTGCAGTTTCTAAGGAGAGTTTTCTAAGAGCCTCTGTGCCAGAACTTACAGCAACCATTGAAGAAGAGATTGATGTTATTCAAACACTCTTTCAGACAGAGGCTCAAAATCTCTGTAAACCAATCTTCTATTACAGCACCTATAAGAAACTCAAGTCTCAGAACACGCCAGGCTTAAGTTTTCGAGAACCCTCAACAGAGCAGCAGAAATTTTACCATCATCAGCTTGAAAACACGCTTAAGCTCCTTGAAAGGCACAGCGACACTGTTAAAGTCTTTGACGATTCAGTTATTTCTGATCACAAAGATCGCTCAATGATTTTGACGCATCAGCCTTATGATCTTGTTCGGTTTAAAAGCTTCGAGAGGCTAGATCTACTAGAAAGCAATACAGGTGTTTTAAAACCACGAGCACTCTGGCACTCCAAATACACTCCTATGTCTGGAAAAAGCTTTACGCATTTACCGTTTACGCGTAAACTTCTTCTGATCTTCGGCGATAAATATTTGATTAAGCCATATCCGCCTGTACTCCGAAACCAAATCCTTGAAACTTCAATTAACCGGAAGTGGTCGGTCATGACAACAGACGATAAGATCAATCTTGATCTTAGTCTAGATGTTAAAGATCCTTACATGGCCGCTGTTATTAAAAGCCTTTAAAGAATGAAGACTTTTGTCGCTAAAGCGGATGTCTTTGAAAAAATCAAGGATGAAACGTACTATATCTTTCCCGGCACCACGGTCACCACGTGTCTATTAACACTTGAGAATGGAACAAAAGTCCTTGGCATTAATTATGGCGCAATTGATCCAGAACGTCACGACTGGGAGCAAGGTCGACTAAATGCGTATGAGAATGCCTTCGAGAAAATTTGGGAACTCGAGGGATATCTTCTGCGAGAAAAACTCACCACTCAAAAATCTGAAGGTAACTAAAAATGGCAAACACCAATCCAGCTGAAGTCTTTGCTCGTCCGAACACAGATGCAAAAATCCACGACCTAGAACAATTTACGCTCTGGACTGAAACGCCTGATAAACCGGGTTTTCGTTCACGGATGGCGTTTGGTGAGCGAAATGGTGCACCGCGCATCACAGTCTTCACAAACCAAGACACCATTAAAGTCGTCTATGTTGGAATGACGCCAATAGTCTTCGAAATCTTCTTGGAGCAATTGGAGAAGATTGCACGAGGTGAACCGGGTAAAGCCCTGCACATCGTTAATAAAGACCGTGCACCGGGTTCTGATCCTAAGTCTGATAATCCAGAGATGATTGTTCGTAATAAGCTCTGGTACGGTAAAGACAATGACGGGATTGTCTGGCTGGCTATCGAACAGAACAATGTCAAGAATACGCGATTCCAACTGTTGCCTTCACCGTGGCATAGTTTTGTGAAGGAAGGCGGTGTTCCGTTGACAGCAGCTGAAGGTTCTCAGCTCTATACGCTGGCACTCATTAACGCGATGCGTCGCGCCTATACAAACTGGTATGGTCGGATTCGTCCTGCGTACGAAAAGCCCGACACTAAACAGAAAGGTAAACCGAATGTCTCAACTGAAACTGCAGAACCCAGCATGACCAGTATCTCCACTTTTGATAATGATATCCAGTTCTAAAGAGAATTGGATTAAGATAGGCACAGGACAGCCTAGGCTGTCCTGTGCCAAGACCTGATACAGTAGTATATATCTAATTTGAGCGCTGAGTGTTTTCAGTCGATCACATTTGAAAAGAGAGGATCAGTGTGAAAATCTTTGCCAATATCTATAAAGCTCGACCGGAAGTGGTTATTGAGCATAATGGAGAAGAAGTCATCTTCTCTGCTTCTGTCTTTGGTAAGAAAGCATTCGATGATGGTTTTGATGTCTTTGACCAGATCAATCGGTATTGGGCATCTCTTCCCTACGCGCAACAAGAAGCTATCTACAAAGCCTTCAAAGAGGTCTATCGTGGCTTTGATCAGATCTTTACCAGTGATGAGCTCTATGACCATCTAAACACTCAAATCAAAGAACTTGTCAAGTATCATAACCTAGAACGCCTTGAGACCTGGGTCTCGATGGATCCCAGCTTTATGGTGCCGGAAGGGATTCAAGAAACCTTCCATGCTTCAATCGATGACAATAATACTCGAGACAAAACTTACACGCGTAAAGATTACGTTCAGATCGTATCGCTAGCGCTTTTCCTGCGGTGTATGGTGCCGATCTGGGGTGAGTACATCAATAGTACCCGTCGTGATACTGGGATGGAATATAAGGAGTATGTGGCCTTTCAGCTACTGACCAATACAGGGATTTTAGAATCTGAAGCGATTCAAAAGCTCACGACGTATATCGTCAGTATCACGAAAGAAAAACACCGTAACCCTGAAAAGATTCTAAACGGGATCTCGTCAGAAGACATGGGGTTCTTGCTACTGGCGTTGACATGTGTACGGCGTTTGTGTGTCGGTGATCTTCGAGGCCATGATCCCAAGTCTCATCTGGTCAGTAAAGTTTACAAGTATCTTTATCAGAAAGTCTTTAATGCGTCTGAGACAGATTCAGATGTTCAGCAAAAGATCTTCAGTGACAATAGCTCATCAAGCGATCAAAGTAAACGCTCTATCCTTGAGAGCTATCGTAAACGTACTGAACTTTCTCTAGGGGAGTTAGCAGAACTCGAATTCTCATACGAAGACCTCTATGGTGTTGCACTGCGTCTGGCGCCTGATATCACTGAAGAAGCTGTTCGTCGTAGTGTAGAAACGGCTCAGATCCTTCGGTTTGAACGTATTGGCGATCCGCAGTTGATCATGATGAGCTGGGTCTTGAAAACTGCTATCCAGCCCAAGTCCGTCTATTATGTCGGAAAAGATTACGTTGTCTCAATGCTTGGTGTACTTGAAGCTGTGTTATGGCACTGGGGGCATAAGTATCTCTCGATTCTGTCAACATCACACATGATCGTCGGGCAAGAAGAGATGATTGTTGCACCCGTGGATAGTCGAGGACAGATCCCCATTGAAGTTCAGCAAGGTTTACTAAAGTATTATCCGTATATCTGGAGTACCTTGAAACGAAACACAAAACAATCTGTGCCAGAACCGCATCCTGTTTTGCATTCGATTGACTTGGTCGTTGATGACCTCTTTAATAATGCATGGCGCTCTACAGCTTCTGAAGACAAAGTTGCTAAAGTCTTTGGAGAAGTGCGTCGAAAGATGCCGATCCATGCTGCTATTAAGACAGAGCTGGCTAAGCTCTTGATCGATGTCGAAGCAAGACGTAGCTGCATCCCATCTTAAACTCACCTTCTTTTACCTTATAGAAAGGACTCATCATGTTAGCAAGCCGCATCGTCATCAAAGACATGATCCTTCAAGAAACGGGGACATATGGTCCTCAATATGCGCGTCCTTATAATGCGGTGACTTCGTATGATGTTCTTGAGAATCTGAATCACCGCATCGAAGAAACCACTCGGATGAATCCGACAGCTAAGATCAATGGTAGTCTGATTGCAGGGTTGTCTTCGGGATTGGTCATGCCTAGTGCGAACTGGGAGCGTGAGCTGGCGATTCCGTATGGTTGGTCTGAGCGTCGTCTTCGGTTCATCCTTGAAGTTGAAGCTGAGACGGGTTTTGGAACGGAGATCTATTTCTTCCAAGGCTACACGGAGTATCTGGGTGTTTCACACGCCGGTTCGATTGATCCTGAGATGGTGTTTTACATCAATAGCTTTATGCGGATTAATCGCTCTCGTGATTTTACGGGTCTGTCCTCTGCAGGCTTCAGGGACGTGATCACAGAAACGGCTCAGGTTATCAATGGTCGTTTCCACTCTCAGAATAACGGAGAAGTCTATGGTCTTCGTCCTGAAGATCTCTTCACGGGTGTCCAGTCGTCGTATCTGTCGTTAGCCCTAAGTGGGGTTAATGAAGGTAGCGTCATTGATACTCGGATCAATCGTGCTACTGATGTCTTCCGGTCCCGTCGAACCAATGCGATTCCGTCGAACTTCCTCTCGAACGTGATTGATACGTATCGGACCGCCAATAGTCTTGCTGACTTTGGTCAAAGTAGTGAAGACATCTATAGTCGTGCCATTCAGACGTGTCATGAAGCCTCTCCGTACGAAAACCCTTTCATTCGTTCGATCAGTGAAATCAAAGGCATGCAAAACGTGACCTATTTCACCATGAATGATTTGTTTAAGATCGACAATGGGATTGCCTCAAAGACCCACTATAATCCGATCACAGATGCAGTTCGTCTGACCCAAGTCACTGACAATATCGAATCCTGGGGAGATGCAAGTATTAAGACGCAGTTGGCAACAGTGCTGAGTAATGCAGTCAGTGGTCTAATGGTTGAAAACATGTTGATTGCGATCACGTTCACTTCGACCAACATGACCCTGAATGCACAGCCTGATACTCGGATCATGTATGCGCAAGGTGTGACGACGGCCGATATGCGGCAGTATCATGCTAACTTTGTCCGACGCTTTGAAACAGAAGTCCTTCCGGATATTACGCATCAAAACACAATCCCAGTCAGCGTCTTGATCTCAGCGGACTTGTACGGAGAAACAAAGATTGAGATTGGACTTGATGGTGAGTATCCGACGCCTTATGTGACACCTTCTTGGGGCGATGCCCTTCTAGCACCGGTTATCACCACTAATCAGAACGAATACCACGGTCTGATCACAGGTGTCGAACATATTGTCCAGAATGTCACGTCTTCAGCTGGACCCGATCTTAACAGCATGATCAATAACTACGTTTAAGGAACTCAAATGAGTAAACTACTTAAGCTCTATGAGGATATCCTCGAATATTGCTCAATGAAGTCTGACGAGCACAGTGAAATTAGTACGGTTCTTGATGAAGATGTTAAGCCTGCAATGATCGAGGGGCGTCGTCTTGTGATGCCTACTGCGGCACACTTGAAGAACTATCACCCTGACAAGGTTGTGATCTTTCATCCGCTTCAAGAGTATATTGATCGCGGTGAGTCCGAAGTCGTGAAGAAACTTCGTCATCATCTGAACGTCAAGATTAACTTTACGACGTTTACGATTGCAACGAGTCTTCTGAAGCTGGTGGCTTCGCCTGCAGAACATCGCAAACTCAGTCCTGAACAACGAGATCTGCTTTTGTCCATGCCAACCGTGGATATGAAAACAGAAGCCAACTTTGTGGAGTTTGTGGTCAAGCGTTACGCAGAGATGGCAAGTCGTCTCTTTGCCAACATCTATCTGAAAAAGGCAGGGACGTATCAAGGAAAGAAACACGCACGGGTCGGGATCGTTACGTTCCCGTACTACGAACTCTTCGAAGATTCGGAACTCAAGATCCGTCAATCCGATCGTGAAGCTTTCCAAGCCATTATTGAATTCATCTTCCCGGAGTCCAAGACTGAGAAAGAAGCCTACAATGCATTTAGTGATAGCCACGATGCACCTTGGCTTGAAGCGCTTCTGAAGACTTCGTATAAACTGACGTCGCGTCTGAATGAACTTCTGGAGATGTATAAGGATTTTATCCCAGATGCAGAAGACTTCATGTTTAACCTGAACTGGATTGATCCGATTGATAACCTGGACGACTATCGTCCGGAGATTCGTCGGATTCCGTCTCAGCGTGGGAATGAAGGCACTGTTGAACGTAAAGGAGAACCCGAGCGCTCTACGATCCCGGCACGTCCTACGCCACCTCCTCAGCCTGAACGTGCAGCACCGCAACACATTCCCGTTGCACCGCTTCAACAACCTGCTCCACCGCAGTATCCACAATACCCACAACAGCCTTATCAGCAGCCAGGGTATCCGCAGTATCCACAACAGCCTATGCAGCCACCGACAGTTCAGTTGACCGAAAATGGAAAGCTTGACTTTCGCTCAGTTGAAGCAGTCAATCCAGCGGTAGCGGCCGCAGGGATGATCTCAGCACCGCTGACACAGTGGCAGATGGCGCAGCAAATGCAGCAAGCAGGGATGATGCCTCCCCAAGGCTACAACCCTGCTATGGGTCAAATGCCTGGTATGCGTGCATTAGCACCTACGCCCAATATGGGCTATCCACAACAACCTATGGGCTATCCTCAACCTCAGATGGGCTTTGGTCAGCCTCCTATGATGCCAGGGATGTATCCGCAACAACCCATGCAACCCATGCAACAGCCGTATCAGCAGGGCTATGATCCCCGTTTTCAACAAAACATGATCCGTCCTATTTAACTGACAGCACAGCTAGAAGGCATTAAGCCTTCTAGCTGTGTATTTTCTTTTTTCTTCAATCTTCACGACTATTAAAGATTGTCATGAATTGTCGTGCAATGTTTGTATCAGGTACAAGTAAAAGCGTCGTCTTACCGTCATACTCTGTACAGGCAGATAGATCATTGATCCGCGCAATAAGATAATGATATTTTTTGTCAATGGCTAAAGAATCTAATAGGCCCGATAGATCCCCTGTATATTTCTCAGCTTGTTGCCCAGTAATCTCAACAAACTGAGTATTGGGATGTTTCTTTAGATAGTGGACATGTGTTTCAAGAAGGACGTAGTATTGAGGATCGAGAACTTCTTCATCAGGGACTTTCAAAATATTCAAAAGTGACACGAAAGGAACTCCTTCTAAGTGCTTGTTAACCACATACATCTTACTTGAGCAAGCAGAATATGCTGTTCATTCAACTCAACTATCTGTTTCTAGGAGATCAAATCTATGCATCAACCTGAACGTAAAAATGAGCTCAGTCCCGAACTCCTAGCGGTTCATGCGCTCAATTTCGCTACGGCGAATAATGCTCCTGCGCGTGGTGTTATGTTTGCAGGTCACTTTGCCCAGCGTCCTGTCATCGAAGGTTCCGAACCTAATCTAATTCAAACAGGTGTCGAAGAAGAATTCGGTAAATACACCTTCAAAGCCAAGATGCCTGAAGACGGCACGATTCTTCAGGTCATTCCGCGTTATCCTGAACACATGGGCGAAGATGTGATTCAGTTTAACCCTGAAACATTCGTCATCTATCGAAACAACGATACGGGCATCATGGATTTCTTTACGATCCCTTATCACTCTTCACACCATCCCACCTTTGGCTTCCAGTATGAGCAAAAAGAAGCTCTTGGTAAACTTGCTGTCGGTCGAGAGTTTCCAAAGGACACCGTCTTTGCAGATTCTCCCGCTGTTCATGGAGAAACCAACTACACCTACGGTAAAAACCTGAATGTAGTCTACATGTCCCATCCAAACGTAGGTCTTGATGGGTATGTCATCTCTCGAGATGCACTCAAGCATTTTCAATTCAAGATCTATGAAACACGTAGTGTGGAGTTTGGCGCCAATGAATTCCCGCTCAATCTTTACGGAGATGATCTTCACTATAAGCCATTTCCTGAGATTGGTGAAGCGATCCGTGAAGATGGGTTGTTGATGGCACTACGACGCTTTGACGCCAATCTTGCCCCTGCCATGGTGAGTCGTCGTGATCTCCAAGAAATTGACTATCTCTTCGATACCAAAACCTATGCCCGTCCTGGTAAAGGGAGAATTGTTGATCTAACCGTGATTCGTTCTGAAAACGTCAATCGTCAACTTCCTCCGGAAATGACGGTCTCCTTGAATAAGTATGCCAAAGCATTGCTTCGTTTCCATAAGGAGATCGTGAGCTTTGAAGAACGGATGGTAATTGATAGTAAAAAGCGTGGTGGAGAAGGGAAGATCTTCATTAGCCCTCGTCTACAGCGCCTGATCGTTGAAAGTAAAGCAATGATCGACTATAACCACAATCGGTTCAAACAAGGCCTGACGTTGGCTTATCGGAAGGAGCCTTTGGATGGATGGCGTGTTAACTTTACAATCGAATATGATGTAACCCCTTCTAGGGGGTTCAAGCTCACTTGTTGTAACGGTAAAGTCCTAAGCAATTAGGCGTGCCTCGTAAGGTCGAAATACCTTAACGATAACTCCTCGAATTGCGGGAAACCCCTAAAGCTTTATTGACCAACTTAGCTGTGAAAGCAAGCTAAGGGCTACGCTAACTACGTAGGTGTGGTAAAACTAATAAAGATAGATGGGCAATCCGCAGCCAAGCGCCTAAAGTCATCGACTATGGTGAAGGTTCAACGAGTAAAGTAGATCTAAGCGGATCGAAAGCGGGGAGCACCCTCATTCTGTAAAGGAAAGGGTGATGATGTATTCTGGACCTAAGCGAAAGTTTAGGCGGGTGTCTTAGTACACCGGGGTCGTCTAGCGAACGATCTGGACAAATCGGGTATTTAATTGTTTTTACTTTTATTGATTCAGTAAAAGTAAAAGACCTTTGCCACCTACTTGTAGAAATGCAAGTATAAAAATTCTCTTTAACTGACGGGAAGTCCCTTAGAGCTTCACCCACCAAGTCTATTACTGAAAAGGGTAGATGGCTGAACTAATCATTCAGGTATGGTAAAAGAGGTGAAGATTGGGTAATCCGCAGCCAAGCGCCTAAAGTCTCTGACTAAGGTGAAGGTTCAACGACTAGGCGTAAGCCGTAGGGGTCAAGCGACCTCGAAATGGGAGACACCTAACCGCATGATGGCGTAGGTGAAGATATAGTCTATGCTGCACGGAAAACCTGCAGCTGCACGTCATGGTGCGGGCTTAGCGTAGCGAACTAAGCTGAATTTTCAAAAAGGTGTGATTTGCCGAATTGAAGAACCGGAGAACATGCCGGTCGATGAAGACGGTAATAGAGCCGATATCATCTCAGGTCCTGATTCGATTCCGGGTCGTATGAACCTGGGTCGTCTCTATGCCCCTTACTTCAATGCGGCTGCGCGCGATGTGAAAAAGATGGTGCTAGAAGCCATGGGTTTTGATCGTCAGTTCCAAGGAAAGGTAACAATAGAACAAGTGACATCGATCCCTAAAGAAAAGTATGATCAAGGTGTCGCAATCATGCTTAAGTTCTACAGCATCATTTCTGAACGACAATATCAGGAGTTTACACAAAACCTCAATGAAGAAGAGCAACAGCATTGGATGATGCTCTATATCAATGAACCGCCATATCTTTATATCCCGGTTGATTCCGAGAAACTTCTCGATGAGGTCGTTGTAGAAATCGAGAAGAACTTTAAGTTGGTCTATGGACCTGTCAGTTATGTAGGTCGTAGTGGTCAGCGTGTCGTGACCAAGAATAAATTCAGGATTGCGCCACTGTACATGATGCTCTTGGATAAGATCGCAGATGCTTGGCTCTCGGTAGATATCGGAAAGCACAGTAACTTCGGTATCTTGGCAGCGATGAACCGGATGGACAAACATAGCACGCCATGGAGAAGAACACCTCCGCGTCTCTTTGGTGAAACAGAGTCTCAGCTGTATTGTTGCTACGGAGGACGCGAGATGATCGCTGAGCTCCTGGATCGCAGTGGAAATATCACCTCTCAAAAAGAGATTGCCAAGAAGATTCTTCACGAAGAAAACCCGACTAATATTGAAGAGTTGCTTGATCGGGAGAAGATTCCGCTTGGAAATGCACGTCCGATTCAGATTACGCAGCATCTCTTTAATTGTGCTGGATTCCGTGTTAAGTATGGAGAGGAAAAGTAAATAATGTCATCGCCTCTTTACAATGCCCGTGAATTGGTGAATTGGTCAGATGAAGCGGTGATGTCCTTGCCGCTTCGTCACCAAGTCCAGTTCGATGACGGGGAAGTGATTGAAACCTTCCAGAATGAAACGGTGTACTCACACATGTTCTGGCAGATCTTTAAACAGTATCCAAAGACACGGATTCTTAAGATCCATCATGTCCGTACCGTGCTTGGGAAAGAATCTCTCACGACTGATACGCATACTAAGCTATGCTCGAAGATCTTTCGCTCTATCGTAGAAGATGAAAATCTCTTCCTCCCTGAACAGAAAGAACCTCTTTTAGCCTTGATCTATAAAACGATCTCGAGCTCAATGTCTCGGCTCTCTATTTTGTCTGAAGAGAATGTCACGTCTATCGACATCTTGGATTTCATTGAGATCGCTAAGCATCCTGAGATTGAACGTCTTCGCTCTGAGGCTTTTCAAGATTCTAGTAAGATCAAGTATGCCTATGAAGAAACCATCAAGATCATCGAAAATGAACCTCGGTTTATCGACAATGGTCTTTCCAAGGCTGTCAAGTCTAAGATGGTTAAGACAAACCAAGTGGTTCAGTGTGTAGTGTTCCGAGGTTTTGCCACTGAAGTCGATGGCGCAATCTTCCCTGAACCGATCTGGAGCAACTATACCTTCGGGAACACAACCTTTGCAGATTTTGTCAAAGACTCCCGTACGGCCGCTAAATCTCACTTCTACTCAGACACAGCGCTTAAAGATTCTGAGTATATGGCCCGTAAGTTCCGTCTCTTCTCAACTGTGCTGGAAAGAATTGTCTACGAAGACTGCGGAAGTACTAACCATGTTTCGTGGCTGGTCAAGGGAGAAGAAAAAGATAGCTCTGGCACGGTGATCTATCCAGGCGACCTTCCGTTTCTGCTGGGTAAGAACTATCTCAGTGAAGACGGAAAGACGTATCTCTCGATTGAAGGTAATGAGAAACACCTTATTGGAAAAGTCATTAAGCTCAGGACTTTACTTTACTGCAACACACCCGATCCACATGCAGTCTGTCATGTCTGCGCTGGTAAGTTGAGTGAAAACATCTCACGCTTTGCCAATATCGGTCACTTGGGTAGTGTTACCACCACCAAAGAGACGACTCAGAATATCCTCTCGATCAAACACGTCAATACCAGTAGTACGGCATTGAAGATCTTGCTAGGAGACCATGAACGTCAATTCATGAATACAGGTGTGCAAGGATCTGCGTATTATCTGAACAAGTCCCTAAAACCGCTAAGTCCTAGGCTCACGTTCCTTCGAGATGAAGCAGCGGGTCTGATTGATCTTTCCATTATTGATGAGCTCAGTCAAATCCGTCTACCACGTATCAGCCAAACCACTACCGTTAAACTCTCCACGGTACAGAAAGGAATCCCTTACGACATCACCTTAAATGTGCGTCAGAAAACCAAAGCGTCTATGATGTCTCGAGAACTTCTTGAGTACGTTAAAGAAAAACGCTGGGAAGTCGATGACGCCAATAACTTTGTCTTTGACATGAGTGACTGGGATTTTGACCAGCCTCTTCTTGTCATGCAAAATAAGGAAGAGTCCTATGTCGATCTTGCAAACCAGATCAATGTCCTCGTTCAGTCTTCACAAAAGATGGTGCAAAAGCGTCAAGTCAAAGACGCCCCTAAACTCCTTCTTCAAGAACTCTTTGATCTTGTCAACTCTAAGCTCAGGGTCAATATCCTTAGCTTTGAGATCATGATCTATGCACTGATGGTGGAGTCGCCTACAAACTACGCCCTCAGTCGTAATGCGAAGGATGCCGTGTTGGGTGTGGCTGAGCTACTCATTAAGTTCAGGTCTCTGGGTGCTGCTCTGGCCTATGAAGACATGCATGAAACACTCTCAAACCCTGCTAATTTCTACCAAGGTCGAAGACCTGATAGTCCGTTGGATGTCTTCTTTGCACCTAAAGAAGTTGTGCAAAAATATAGCCAACGTAGGAAGTAAAATAATCCTTCGAAGGAGAAATACTTTGAAACACTCAGTCTGTTTCTAGACCAATCTCAGTTCTATACATTTAAACTGAAGTAGAGTCGAATCAATGGTTCATTCTGGCAAAAGTGGAACAGCGCCTAAAAGCGCGTAGGGGAACCAGACCTAGCTGCGTGGTATAACCTTCCTTAAATATATAAAGGGAAAGAAGCAGCAGTGAATCATCGACTCTGTTTATCTAAGCACCACCGAAAAATGCGGGTAATACAACCACAGTCCAAACCTTGACCTGCTTATGTCGAAACTCGGTAACTGGAAAACTCGCAACCGAAAGGCGGTAAAACAACACTTCACTATGTACCCGTCCGTATATCGGGGAGCGGGTGAGTTAAGTCAAGCATAGCGTGTTGGGTGAATCTTCTCAAAGTCGGCAAAGACTTCATGGGTTATGAGTGTCACATACGACGAAAGTCAGTGAGTAATCTTTGCGTCAATGCCGAGCCAAGTCTCTTGATAGAGGGTTCTGTTAATCAGCCCCTCCTTACTAAAAACCTATTTAATAGGATAATAAGAGAAAGGTGTGATGACTCAATGGGAAGGACCTAAGTTGATGGATGAGCTAAAATGTTGTCAGTACACGTAACACGCCAGCTCAAAGACAACTATTCATCAATATGGTCAAAGAGTCAATGCCACAAACAGACAACGACGCGGATGAAAAGCCCGCCTAGAGCCATTAAGGCGCACGGTAGATGTCTGCTATGAAAATAGTCGTGGTGCCTGGCTTAGAAGGCATAGGAGAGTCTCCCAGGGGTAAAACCCCTGGGAGGTTTTCTAATATTTTTAAAAGGAATAAGATAGTGAAGTAAAAAATACTGAGTAGGTTATATGGAATGGAAGACGCAGAGTTTATAATGGAGAGGTGTCCAAATTGGTAAAGGAAACGGTCTTAAAAACCGTCGGCGCAAGCCTTGCGTGTTCGAATCACGTCCTCTCCATTATAAGCTTTGTTTAGTGCTAAGAGTATTCAAAACTGAATGCTTTTCTTTTCAAAATCAACCAACGAGAGCTTAATCACGGTAGTAATTAAGTAGCATTTTAGCGAATCTCTGCCAACTCGGGCTGAACGTCCACTACGGTGTGAATAGACGTCTATGAGTGTTGGTTGATCCCTTTCAAAATGTCAACGTTAGGTAACGACAACTCCCTCTCCCTTGTCGTGTATTGCCCTGATGCAAACCTAACGCATGTCTCTTTTCTAATACACCTTGTTCAGTGTTAAGAGACGTAATGAACATAGCTCTATGACTTTAGCTCTTGGTCATAGATGACGGTCTTGACAGCCAATATAACCGACGCCCTTCCGGTTTAAGGAGCTTCTCTTTCCTATAGACAACACGCACGAGACGGGTGTCTGCCCGCTCGTGCGTATATAGGACTTATGATGTCTACTCTTTTATTTTACATCTAGTTTATCTTTCTACGTTGTTTTTCTTTTTAGTATTTTAAAAGTATTAAAAGGAAAAGTAATTCACCTTTTTCAAGGAGTCTTTGATCGTGAGTCTTCACACTACGATTGAAAAGTATAGCCACTTCTTTGTTGTGAAGAACCCGACAAAGAATATTTATCCCATCGTCTATCAGCTGTCTTCGAAATATACGCAATTTGGGATGAAGTTTGATCCCTTTACGAAGAAGCAGAAATGGGGCCCACTTAAAACCTTTGCGATCTATGTTGAACGAGGAACTGAGTTTAGATTCCATATTGGTCAGTTCCAAGAGTTCATGGATGGGTTGTTAAACCGCTATGTGGATAAGAGTTCATATAGCATTATTGAACATCCTATTAAACTACCGGAAAAGATTGATGTTGAAGTGAAAGAAGGTTGGACACTTCGAGACTATCAGCAAGAAGCCCATGATTTTATTGTAGAAGAGACAGAAGGAAGCTTTAATAGTCCTTTAGTGATGATTCAAACTGGTGGTGGTAAGCTACAGCCTTTAGATGCTAAGATCAAGATCCCTGGTGGATGGACAACCATGGGTGAAGTTAAACCTGGACAGACTATTACGGCTTGGGATGGTTCACCTACGACTGTTCTAGAAGTCTATCCGCATGGTTTGAAAGAGATCTATCAAGTTACTTTTGAAGATGGTCGATCAACGCAGTGTGGTCTTGAACATCTATGGCGTATTTACTTTGATCAAAGTGAAGTTGGTCATGTCTGTAATACAGCAGCTATCCTTGAAGTTTATCAAGAACATGACTGCTATATTGACCTTCTTCAAACAACTCATCAGGACGCTATTGAAAAGTCACTCGCTTCATATGTGGTTCGTTCTCTTTTAAATATCTCGTCTTTTGACGAAGAATCGGGAGATCTTTACTTTCAAACAGATGATGAGACGCTTGCTTATCGTCTTCAATACCATGTTCGTTCTTTAGGTGGTAAAGCTTCTTTTAAAACAATCTCTGAAAAGAACTATGAAGTAACAGTCGATTCTCGTAGTTTGAATGGAAAGACTAAGAAGCTTAAGATTATTAGTATTGATTACGTTGGAGAGAAAGAAGCGCAGTGTATTGCGATTGATCATCCGGATCACCTTTATATTACAGATGGCTTTATTGTCACACATAACACCGTGACGGCTCTAACTGCAACTGCGACACTTAAGTATCGGTTTGCAGTTATTGTGCTAGCGTCTTATGTGGATAAGTGGGTTGGAGATATCACTTCTATCTTAGAGATTGATAAGAGTGAAGTCGCAGTAATCCGTGGCTCTGATGCGCTGCAGCGCTGCACGCGTTATCCTGAAACGGATCTACCGACCCCTAAAGCTTTTGTGATCTCAATTAGCACAATTGCAAACTGGTATAAGCTTTATGAAGAACAGAAAGATCATCCTTCGCTAGAAGCGTATAGCTGTAAACCATGGGAACTCTTTTCTCATCTTGGGATAGGGACTGTGATCTTTGATGAGGTCCATCAACATCCTCATGCTGTGTATCGCATCTATACTTACCTATATGCGCCTAGAACGATTTCACTAAGCGCAACCCTTTTAACCAAGGATCCGACGCTTCAAAAGGTCCAAGCGATGATGTTCCCGCATCATCGGCGTTACGATAAGTTAAAACTCAAACGCTATATCACGGTTCACGCATGCGCGTATCAAATTGCAGATTTTATCCATAGTAAAGTCAGAACTAGTGAGTATGGTCAAAATAGCTACTCTCATACAGCCTTTGAGAAATCGATTCTAAAACATCCACGATTAAGTAAGCAGTATCTTGATATGATCGTAAAGTTAGTAGAGTCGAGTTATATTGAAGGTAAAATGGAAGGAGATAAATTAGCGATCTTTGTAGGCTCTGCGAAGATGGCGGATGCTGTCGTAGGGGCTTTAAAGAAGCAGTTTGGAAGACTCGATATCCGAACCTATCTTGAACGAGACCCGTATGAGAATGCAATTGTGCCTGATATTCGTGTCTCCACAATCTTAAGTCTCGGGACAGCAATTGACATCCCTCAGTTGAGGGTCTCAATCATGACAAACTCTATTGAAAGTCCAATTGCAAATGTGCAGACCTTAGGACGTCTACGAGAACTTAAAGATCGAGATGTGCGATTCTATTATCTGTATTGCTCGACAATACCCAAGCATCAAGAGTATCATCTGAAGAAGATCGATCTCTTTAGTAGTCGTGTTAAAGAACATAAACAGTTGTTCTTAAGAACACTTTACCCTTGAAAGGTGAGGTATGGAATTTAAATTAATTGTCTCATTAATGATTGGATTAACGATCTATATTGTTCTAAACAAAATAACTCAAAAGTTTGTTTGGGATGAGATGACACCAATGGGGCATGAGAAGAAGACTTTCATTCGTTACGTGATGAAGAAAGTCTATATTCGGGATTTGGTTGTTTTGTTTATCACGCTCGTTCCGATCCTAATTTACTTTGAAGTATTCTAGTGTCAAAACAGGAGAGTGTCCCTTTAAAGGGACACTCTCCTGTCAGTCATTCTTTTTCTTTTTGATCAAGGGGAAGAGATCGAATGGACTACGTTTATTTCTAAGGACAAAACTAAAGATGCAGTTCACGCCTAGTATTTTTAAAACATTGATTGCGAGTGTCTGTGTCTTTATCGTTTATGTTCTTATTGTCTCAACGATAACGATTCGGCAAAAGTATTTTCCAGAGATTGTGACACAAACAATTCTGTACTTGTGTTATATGGCTATTTGTTTTGTGATGGTTGCAAACATTGGAATTGTTTCCATGGTCATTTATCACTGGTATATTACAATCAAAGCAGATGAATGGGATCCTTCACTAATGGGACCTGGTTTAGTGTCTGATATTTTAGTAGTTCTTGTTTCAATTGTATTGACTTACTTTTCTTACCACATTTTAAAAGAAGGAGCCTAGTGTCATGGCCATTGCAAAATTAAAACCCGATGCTGAAATTAAACCTGTCCTTGAATTGCCGCAAGTTCAAAAAGAAACGTATCAAGGTATTGTTGCGGATAACAATAATACCCCTCATGCGGCATTAGTAGCTTACATCGACGGGATGCCTTGGACTGTTGACTATTATGGTCAACTCTTGGGTAAACATAATGACTTACGTGAAATTGATCCTGGTCAGAATGCAGCTTTCCAGCAGTATCAAAAAACAAAAGCTTTAGAGTTACGTGTCGCTAGTCCACTTCAGACAAGTTATGATAGTGAAAATGCAATTACGACAGTTTCAGGTAGTGCGCATATTGTTCACATTGTTCCAAACGTAAACGACTACTTTATTGCTAATGCCGGATCTCGAGAAGCAGGTCTATTTCGAATTAAGTCTGTTGAACGAAAAGTCTTTAACCGAGATAGCGTTTATCTGATTGATTATGATTTGGTCACTTACGCCAATGAAGACTCTGAAGTATGTCGAGATCTTGAATCAAAGGTCGTACGTGTCTATCGATTCAGTAAAGAGAGATTGACAGAAGGTCTATCTCCTGTCTTACGTGAAGAGATCTTTGCACTTTCAACTGACATTGCAAAGTCTTATCACGATACGATTCAGCATTACTTCAAGAAGTTCTTTAATCGTACTCAGATGACTTTGGTTGTACCAGGGCAATCTAAATCAATCTATGATGCCTGGCTAGTATTATTCATTATTGCCATTGTCGATTCAAGGATTGCGCCAGAACTTCGGGATATGAAGGTGATCTCAACAGACCATGAGCGTTATTTGAACCAAGGTGCGCTCTGGCAGGTCTTATTGGATCGACAGTATGAAAACCTTTCCTTAGTTCATCAGAAAGTTCAACTCGCACCTAAAACCCACTTTAACCGCTCTTCATGGTTAAAGGGTACTGCTTATTGGAACATGGACTACTACGTCTATCCAGTCATTGAACATACTGAAACACATGTAAAGAATGACCCTATTCCTCAAAACTATGGTTTTTCTTCCTTTGAAGGTCAGCCTGAGATGGAGACTTTGAAATGGAAAGAACGTAATCTTTACACCGATGGTGTTTTGACAGCACCGCTTATTAAGTCAGTCTTAGTCGATGACTACTACGTACTCTCAAAAGCTTTCTATGAAGGGGAGAGTGATATCAGTATTCTTGAAGTTTTAATTAAAGACTACTTGAAATATCAGACAATCGACTTAGTTCTGCTGGCAGCCTTAGTAAGAGAATATAAACAGTGGCCAGCTTTAGAGCAGTTCTACTATGGTCCTTTATTGATCCTTCTAATGAAAGATGCCGTTAAAGGGTTTTATCAGTAATGGCTAAGAAAACCCTTCCTACGTATAAAGATTTATGGGATCGTTACTATACGGTTAAAATGCTTTACCTTCATTCTAGAAGTGTAGAACAAGTAAGGCGGTATGGTGTACGGATCTCCGGGGTTGATGAGATTGATCGGTATCTTGATCGACAAGAAATTACGACACAGCTTAACATTGATAGCATGTTTGAAAAACATCGTCAAGGTGTCACGATTCGGGTCTTGAGATATGAAGATACTGCCGAAATCTATAATGTTATTCATTCGCATTTGATTGCCTGGGCTGAATATCTATCGACAGGAGTCAATATTGGAAACGCACCACTTAAGGATTTAATTGAACTAGATGCTTTTGCATCGGTGGTCTATGACAAAGCAAAATCAGTCTTTAGTAAAGAAGAGAAGGTCTCTGCGCTAGCTTCCAACTTTACTAATGTGCAGACAATTAACTTTAAGAATATTCTAGCCCGTGAAGTAAAAGAAACGGAAACACGAATGACACCTTCTGGTCTTGAAGTTGTTACGATTAACAATGACAAACCTTTCTTCCCTGATCGGGAAAGTATGAAGGAAGTCTTTACTGATCAGATCAACCGTATCCAAGGATGGAGAACCAATGTCTAGTCAATCGATGACTTTTGAACACTCTCCTCTATGGCCAGAAGTTCAAAGTATTATTAGTGGTCCTAGTAAGAAGATTTTGTATGACTACAAAGGAACACTTCATACAGAAAAAGAAGACCTTGCAATCTGGGACTTTAACTCTATTGAAGTCGTTCGAGACTATTTAAACAATATTGGCGAGACAGCGACTGTTGTCTTTAGGATGGGGATGGGTGACTATGTTAACCGTCTCTTTCCCTATCGCCAGAATTTAGAATTTACCATTAAGAGAACAGCGCTTGAAGAAGGTGGTAGTAATCGCGCTAAAGATGAGCCTGTTCAAGTTATGCGCTACAAAGCCATCTTTAACACTTCTCGGAACCCACCTGTGGGCGGGAGTGAGCTTGAAACTTATCACGCGGAAGACCTTAATGTCTCAGATATGGTCGAAATTCACTTAGAGCTTGTCGATCGAGCTTTAGAACCGCTTCGAATCAAGACAACAGGGGGAGCCTTTGCGAATGTTAAACCGGGTGATTTGATCCGGTCTTTATTAGCTGGAGAGTCTTCTAAAGTTTTAGTTGATGGAAAACCTGCAGCTCAAGGTATGGATTTGGTTGAACCCGATAATAAAGAACCCATTTCAAATGCCATTATCCCTCATGGCTTAAAGGTCACTTCGGTGCCGACTTTTATACAACATCAGTTAAGTGGGGTATATAACCGAGGCATTGGAACTTATTTCCAGACCTACGAAGGTAAAAAGCTCTGGTTTGTCTATCCGACTTATGATACAGAGCGCTTTGACGGCAAAGACAAGAAAATGGTCTTTTATGCTGTTCCGCAAGAAAAGCTCCCTCAGCTCGATAAGAGTTATATGAAAGAGGGTAATGTTATTAAAGTTGCCGTTACTGCACAGCGTCGCTATACCGATAGCGCAGAGCTTGACTATATGAACGAGGGTTCGGGTTATCGAATGCCAGATGCCCGAGCCTATATGAAAAAACCTATCAAGATCACAGAGAATGGCCCTCAGGCTTCTCGTGCTGAACTTAATCATGAAGTGATTATTAAAGAACGTAGTGATGGTTTAAACTATGCACCGATTGCGCAAGGCGGTCCAAGTTCTAATCCGTTTGTTGAACGTTCTAAAGTTATCCAACGCTCAATGGCACAAATTGATCTCGTTTGGGAAAATTCGGATCCTTTATTGATCTATCCAGGAATGCCTTGTAAATATATTTATCTTAGTCAAGGTAAAGCTATTTCTTTAAAAGGTACAATTCTTTTTGTACATAGTTTTGCTGCTAAAGTTGAAAAATATAACGCCAGTGCTTTTAGAATGACATGTCGTGTGTCTATTGCGTGCGAAGCTCAGTTAAAAAGACCTGACCTACCTAAAAAGGGAGCAGTCGGTGATTAAAAATTGGGTTTTAAAATTATTATCTTATTTTAGTTCTAAACCCATTATCACAGGTCAAGGGTTTACAACTATGGATGAGTCAATACCAGATAACATTGATATTAAGAAGATACAATCTAGACCCGATCTTGCTCACTATCGACTCGATGAGAAACTTGACTTTATTTTAGTCGGAATAAATAAAAGAGATAAAAGAGTTGTTTATGAGTTAAAATGTATTCAGACACAAGAAAAAGTAACGGTTGACGATCGTTTATTTAAACTCTTCTTTAAGAAGGAATAGAGATGAGTCGTCTTTGTGGTGTTAGGAAAATCTGGTTTCAGGATAAAATTGACTGGAATCAAGAACGCGGATCGATTCTATATCGAACCCCACCTTGTCCAGATACAGTCCCTGAACATTTTCTAGCGCATGTAGAGTTTTTCTCTAGCTATGATTTTCCAAACGAAACACACTATATTTTAACACCTCTGATTGGAATCATTGAGTTATCTACTCAACAGGTTCTGTGTCATACATTAGAAGATGATCCACGATGGCGTACATTTCATTTTGTCAATGAATGTCAAGAAGATCCGCATTATTTAATTGGGAAAAATAGACGACTTCATTTGAGTCATTGTGTTAGTAATAGTTTAAAAGAGCGATTTGGTGACGTTGCACCTCAGTTCAATGAAGAAAGTCTACGCTATTCATTAGCGCTGAATCAAGTTCAGAATATTCTTTATCATCAAGAATATCCTAATACTATTTTTCTATGTAATTGGATTACAGTTGATCGACACTATCTTTTGTGTGAACCGGAAATCAAACAACTTCAGTGGTTTAAACTCAATGAAATAGCTGTTCTTGGATTTGAGAAACCTGATGCGTTTGAAACGATTAGTTTAACACATATTTCATGTCCAGCTCGAATCGATTAATTTTATATGAGACACATAGAAGAGGAAGGGGAATACCCTTCCTCTTCTATGATTTTCTAAAAGTTGAAATCGAGTGAGATTCCTATTTAACCACTTACCTGGAGAACGATCATGAGCTTAGGACAATTAAAACCCGAAAGAGAATTTTTGATTGAACTAGCATTGCATGAATTCAATCAACAATATAAAAAGAATATTAAAGCTGAAGTCTGTTCAATTCGTTCCATTAAACCTGGCTATGGTGCGAAGTACGGGTACGAGATCGACACAGTTCGAACAGATGACTATGTCCGTTTAAGAATGTACTTTAATCTTGAAGGGATTAATAAATTTAAACCTTATCGTCTTGAAGTCGATAAGACACTTGCTCCTGGTCAGCTTGACGACGAAGTCTATGTCACAGTCGGAACAATTAACCCTTACTACTTAGACGCTGGCATTTATAAGTTCAGGTGGTTAAATGAAGACCTGTCTCGTTATAAGTTTTTGATGTACATGAGTGGTAATGTTATCGAAACAATAAACAGCGGTTATTTGAAACTGGTAAATCAAGGTGTCTGATATGGTTAAAATGCCATTATTACCAATGGCTTCGATACAGGCCGGAGATTTATTAGGTTGGAGTTGTGATCCTTATTCTACCTGGACCGATCTAACACTTAAGACTATTCGTAAGCTTACAAAGTCTGATTATGGTCATGTTGGTATTGCTTGGCGGTGTCATGATGGTCTTGATGATGAACTCTTTGTTGTCGAAGCCACAATCCCAAAGATTCGAATTGCTAGAGTGACCACTGATCGACCTTTTCATTGTGTCCCAATGGGAGTTGAGTGGAATAACTTTAATAAGTCTTTTCTTTTAAGTAAATTAGATTACCCCTATGGTATCTCAGATGCGATTAGGGCCGCCTTTGGACTAAGAGCTAACCGAGATATGAAGTGGCAGTGTGCTGAGCTTGCACATGCCTTCTATGAAGCCTCAGGTATCTTCTTACGTAAAGAATACACACCCGGTAAATTGATCAAGAATGCTGTTGAATATACAGGAAGTCAGGTTTATCGGATTGTTGGACCAAATCGAACTATTTCAGCGATTGATTAAGTAGAAATAGTCACTTTAACAATTTCTACTATTAGGTGGTACTACACTCACCCTGTATGTAATAATTGAAAAAGTAATCTCTAAGCGCAGCGTATGGACACAACTAAACCGCGTACTGCACATCCCTGACCTAATTGTCTGTGACTTAGCGAGAAACCTTTTCTATTATTAGGAGTCCGACTACACTCTAACCAGAAAAGTAGTCTAAAGATTTTTTTCTGATACAGTGGATACAAGCAACTTTAATCCATAAAAAGTTTGTTTGTAACCTTTGTATTTTCCTACCCTTCGAAGGAGTTTCACATATGTCGCAACTGAAGATTGCTCGCGTCTCTGTCCTGCCCAGCCCGTTGGTTGCCAACACCATCTACCTGCTGCAAGTCTCGGCCTCTGAGCTGCAAGTCGTCACCGTCGGTAACACCGCCGCTGATGTGCGTTCCTCGATCATCGGCACCAATGTCGATGGCAAGATCACCGCTTCGGTTGGTGCTCTGAACACGACCCTGTCGCAAGCAATTGCTGACGCGATCGTCACTGCCTCGAATGACGCGACCGCTAAGGCTGACGCTGCTGAAGCTGACGCTATCGCTGCTGCTGCTTCCGACGCGAGGACCGTGGCTGCTGCCGCTCAAGATGCTGCCATTGGTGTGGCCGCTGGTGATGCTACGACCAAGGCTGATGCTGCCCTGGCCGCTGCTAACACCTACACCGATAGCGCCGTCTCGACCGCCATTGGTAACCTGGACCTGTCGAACAGCGCTCAGCTGGTGGATGATATCGCCGCTCGTGACGCGCTGGCTCCGACCCTGACCAAGAACAGCTTCGTGCTGGTCTCGGACGCTTCGGCTGACGCTACCGTTGACGTTGGTGCCGCGCTGTACTTCTACAACGCCGCTGACCAATCTTTCCTGAAGATCGCTGAATACGAGTCGCTGGACTTCGTTCTGCCGAACCGTGCGATCCTGGAAGCGCTGTCGGTGATGGATGGTAAGCTGGCCTACAACGGCGCGCTGGTCGGTACCGTTCAAGCTGGCACGAACGAATGGTAAGATCAACATCTACTAATAATAGTAGATAGATCTTCTATCGTGTAAGTCTATGACACAGGGGGACCTTCGGGTCCCCCTGTGTCATGTCAATAAAAGACCTCGTTGAAAAAGACCAAATCGTTTGAATAGGGGGCACCTAGATACGCCCTTTCACGATAGTCTATAAATCAACCATCTTTGATAGAGGTGTGTCTTATGTCGAATTTGCTCCAGCTCAATGCTTTGACTGCAGCGCCTGAACTTGCTGAAGTCTATGTCGTTTATAATCGACAAGATTACAGAATGACTTTAGCGACCTTGGTCTCATTGGTAACCAAGTCTTCTTTAGGTCTGGATCGTGTCAACAATACGTCAGATTTAGATAAGCCTGTTTCATCCGCGACACAGACAGCTTTAAATTTAAAAGCTGATGTTAATGCAGTTCCTAGCATTGAAGCATTTAATCAACTTTCTAATTCTCTTCAGAACTATATCTCTCTTGCACAATTAAATGCAGCAATTGATCAGATTGTAACAGCTCTTAATA
>ERZ761610.508-NODE-508-length-30352-cov-52.129155_pt1 | contig 30352 bp, 25 predicted proteins | sample MGYA00512164_ERZ761610 | MGnify/ENA primary metagenome ERZ761610 (study PRJEB28899, sample SAMN02850038) | bioreactor sludge metagenome | biome: EBPR Sludge; feature: EBPR Bioreactor; material: flocular biomat | place: Australia: Thorneside Wastwater Treatment...
TTGAACATTTCGTCGCGCGTTCCAATCTCTACGATTTTACCTAAATACATAACGGCTACGCGGTCACAGAAATATTCAATTACGGATAAGTCATGGGAAATAAAAACGTAGGTTAGACCCAATTGTTCTTGTAGGTCTTTGAGTAGATTTAAAATCTGCGCCTGAATTGAAACATCTAGTGCTGATACGGGCTCGTCACAAATAATCAGTTTCGGATTTAAAGCGATCGCTCGAGCAATACAAATACGTTGTCTTTGTCCACCTGAAAATTCGTGCGGGTAGCGGTTCACGTGAGACGCTTTCAGCCCCACTAGTTCGAGCAGTTCTTTTACGCGTTTTTCGCGCTCGGCGCCGCTGCCGACGTTATGAATTTCAAATGGTTGTCTGATAATTTGACCAACAGTCATGCGTGGGTCTAGCGAGGCATACGGATCTTGAAAGATCATTTGAATGTCTTTGCGTAAGTTGCGTAAAGAGCGACCGCCCACTTTTAAAAAGTTTTGACCTTCGAATTCGATTTCGCCGGAGGTGGGCTCGTATAGGCGAATAAGTGTTCGACCAAATGTGGATTTGCCGCAACCACTTTCGCCGACGAGGCCAATTGTTTCCCCTTTGCGGACTTCAAGAGTAATATCATCAACAGCTTTAACGTGTCCCACTGTTTTTAAAAGTAAACCTTTCTTAATAGGAAAGTACTTTTTTACATTGGCCGCTTTGAGAATGATTTCGTTAGAAATTTCTTTCATGTGACTGACCCTCAGAGTGGATTGAAGCAGGCCACACTATGATCATGTCCGACCAGAGTAGGCATTGGTTTTTGGTGCGAGCATTCTGATTTAGCACGTGTGCAACGGTTTACAAATGGGCAACCCGCTGGCAGTTCATGGGGTGCTGGAACAGAACCTTCGATTGTTTTTAGGCGGGCAGAGCGTTGACCTAATTTTGGTCGCGATTCAATTAGTGCCGCTGTGTAAGGGTGTTTCGGAGATGTAAATAGCGTCTGTGTCGGTGCCTTTTCACACATCTGACCACCATACATAACTAAAACTTTATCAGATACCTCAGAAATGACACCCAAATCATGAGTGATAAATTGAACGCTCATATGGAATTGAGATTGTAACTTCTGAATCAGTTCTAAAATCTGAGCTTGAATAGTAACGTCCAGAGCCGTCGTTGGTTCATCCGCGATCAAAAATTTCGGATCACAAGATAGCGCCATCGCGATCATCGCACGCTGTCTCATCCCACCAGATAGTTGATGAGGATAATTCGTGTAACGAGATTCTGGAGACGGGATGCCTACTAATTTAAGCATCTCGATGCTGCGTTCGCGCGCTTCTTTTGGACTGCATTTTTTATGCTTGATGATTTGCTCATCGATTTGAAAGCCAATAGTTAAAACGGGATTCAGAGCGGTCATGGGTTCCTGAAAAATCATGGCCATATCGCCGCCACGGATTTCTTCCATTTGGGATTCTGGAGCCGCTAGTACGTCACGGCCACCTAACAGAAAACGACCACGAGTAATTTTGCCTGGACGTTCAATTAAGCGCATGAGTGAGAACGAAGTTACGGACTTACCACAACCACTCTCGCCGACGATGCCTAGGGTTTCGCCTTTGTTGATATCATAAGAAATATTATTTACCGCGCGGAATGGACCCGATTTTAAATAAAATGTGGTCTCAAGATTCTCAACACGCACTAAAGCTTGCGAGTTCAATGATGGTTCGAGTGCTGACAAATTCATTCCCCCCAATTTGATCAGTTCCGTCTAATCACTGATTTATGGATTATATCAATTGATTTTCAGGGGCAATCTTTAAGTAGCTCGATTTTAAAAATTATCTCATTAAACGCTGAACTGGTTCCATTTTGGCTACGATTTTTTCAAATGCCAACTCAAGCGCGCCACCTAAAACTCCAGAAATTTTTTCTGAAAGTGGTTGTTTCTTTTCGTATTTCACTTTCAGAACAGTGCGCTCTTTTGAGGCTTCTAAGATGTAGTCATCGCTTGTTTTTATCTGATCTATTAACTTCAATTCCAAACACTGCTCGCCGAACCAGTATTCACCTGTTCCGACCTTTTGTACATCTAATTGCGGGCGATAGCGGGATACGAATGTTTTGAAAAGTTGATGAGTTTGTTCAAGCTGACTTAGGAATTTTTCTTCACCCTTGGGTGTAATTTCTCCAAAAAGAGAAACAGTACGTTTATAGTCTCCGGCAGTATATTCTTTGTAGTCAACATCGAATTTCTTTAACAGACGATTGAAATTGGGAACTTGTGCGACCACGCCAATCGAGCCAACGATACCAAATGGTGCACATAGAATTTTGTTTGCTGTACAGGCCATCAAATACCCACCACTAGCGGCGACTTTGTCTACGGCTACAGTTAAGGGAATGTTTTTTTCGCGAACGCGAACGAGCTCACTCGCCGCTAAACCGTAATTGTTAACCACGCCCCCAGGCGATTCGACGCAAACTAAAACTTCGTCTTTGTCAGAGGCCGTTGTTAAGATGGCCGTGATTTCTTCGCGTAAGTTTTCTACCTGAGAGGCTTTGATGTCGCCCTTAAAATCAACAACGAACAGCCGTGATTTGCTAGAGTCCTTGTCTTTGGCGTTCTCTTTTTTAGCTTTTTTGAGTTTCTTTTTTTCTTCTTTTAATTGACTTTTTTCGAGCAGAATTGACTTAAATGAATCTTCGTAACTAGTCATTTTTTCGTTTAATTTCTCGATATCAAGGGCTGATTTTAATTGAGATTTAAGGGCCATAGCGGCGATCACCATGACGATTCCAGCAATGAACAGAAATAGGACCAATGTTTTAACAGTAAAGACGCCAATTTCAGACCAAAAATCCATATGAGACCTCGAGGTAGTTTTATTTTGGATCTCATGATTCCTAAAATCGTTTAAAAAGTCGAGAGGAAAATAATTTAGATCCGAAAATAAAAAAAAGTGTTATCATTATTAGTATGAACCTACCAGATTGCGTATTGATGCTTAGTCTTGTTTTAGCTCTACCGGCGTTAGCCCGTATTCAAGAGCATGAAATGGAGCAAGAGCGTCTGTCGGGTTACAAAGAGTACGTTGAAGAAAGTCAAATATACGAGCGCGAACGTTTGCGTAGTTATCGGGCCTATCTAGAGAGTGTTGAAAAAGACATTTTTGAGAAAAACAAAGCGCTTCGTGATTTTAAAAAAACCAAAAAAATAGAACAGCAGGAAAGCGACGAAGCGGATAACTATAAAGAGTATTTAGAGGCTCAAAAGAAAGAGCAGAAAACTATAGATATCGCGCTTCAGGAATACAGAAAAAATCAGCGTCGTAGTAAAACCATCGAATCCAAGCGAGACTTTACGGAAGAAGAAGAATTGGGTATTTTTGTTGAGCGCCCACGTTATGATTATAAAAAACGTGCAATGTACGGTGCTAAGCCAAAATACAAATCGGCTGCTAAGAGCGGATCGGGGGGGAGCTCTGGCTCATCCGTCCCTGATTTTGCCACAGATTCTGGCTACATTCCGCCCCCACCGCCACCAATGCCAGCGGAGCTTCCGAACGAGCCATTCTATGACGAGATTCCGCCGCCACCACCGCCACCATTACCATTTCCGGGTGATTACGGAGATGGAGGTATGGGGGACGGGTACATCCCACCGCCACCACCACCGCCGCCGATGTTTGATGGTGAATTCTAAGCGGGACAAGAACGGTGTTGGTTTGTTTTTTTGGATAAATGAAAAATTAGAGTGGGATTGGCAAGCGACTTGGGTGGTTTAGCTGTTAAGCCGCTGAGGATTTAGAGTCTTTAAACATATTGCTAAACGTCTCGCACATCTCTTTACCTTTGGCTTCCATCTGTTTCAGAGTCGACCAATTGTATGTATTGGATTCGCCTAACCCCATCCACATTCCCACTAGTTTGTTGCGTACAATTAGGGGAACCATCGTGATATTGCCAGGTACTTGTCCTTGATTCCAGAACTCAAAAAACTTCTCGTTGCTTTCGTTTAGGACGATGTAGCCGTGGTAGCTCTTTAACGTGCTCGCCACTGTTTTGAATATACTCGGCTCATTCAAATCCAATTTTTCAAGATCTTTAGAGCGAGGAGTGATCGTGTCGGTCCATGAAACAGGTACGGCATGTAGCTCGCTTGGGTCCACTGCTATAAGAATGGATTTGGCAAATAAATTCGCCGCCTTAGAGAAGAAACCTTGGGTAACTGTTTCAAAGTTTGTTGGGTTGTCTTTTTTGATTGCGATGAAATAAGGAAGCCCTTTGTTGATCTCGCTTTGGATGGATGTCGGCAGGTTAGTGTTGCTAACGCTTGTCATGTTTCCAACGCTCGTCATATTTGTATTTGTAAACCCAGTATTGTTGTCTTTAATGATTTTTTTGCCCGGCGAGCTGACTTCGACGTTTGTAAATTTAAGCGAAATTTCTTCTTTCTGTGGCGTTGATAAAATATCCAAATTATCGAATGAAATTTCAGATGGTGTTGTCGCCGTTGGTTTGGGTGCTATCGTCTCTGGAGTATGGGTTGATAACGCCTCTATAGAGAAATTTAAACCTTCTGGCTGTTCTTCAGGTATATTTAGAGATACCGCGTGTGCTTCCGTAGCATCAGATTCTTCCAATTCAAAAATTTCAGGTTTCTTTGAGACTGGTTTTTGAGGCGCGGTCGCCTGAGTCTTTGCAGGCTCTCCAATCATTTCCTTGATTTTTTTAGAGGCAGATTCGCTTCCTTTTTCAGAATTAACATAAAATTGGTACGTGCGCTGGATATGTTTAAAATCCGCTAACAAAAAAATAGGGTAGAATGACGCTGGAAAACGAGCGGGAATTTCTAAGCATGCGACAAGAACATGCCCATCCCATAAGCCAATAGGTACGATTTCTTCGTTCCATTGAAATTCAGATTTCCATGTTTTCCAATCTTCGACTGACGGTAAGTGTGTATTAAAGTAATCATCATTGATCACAGGCAGATGGTAAGCGGTTTGCGCCCATTTTAAGTATTGATCCATAGGAATAATCTTCTGACTAAGAGCAAACCCCAGTGGACTCAATGGCGATTGAGCGGATTTGTATTTGTTCTCGAAGTCGGCGAGATAATTTTGGAACTGCTGAGACCATTTTAAATTCATTGCCATCAAAGTAGTGATCGGAACGAATTGAAAAATCTTTATGAAATAAGCGGTCGTATCGATAAGTTTCCTCTTTGAGGTCCTGTAAAAAAGTAATACAGAATGATCACTTCTCATTAGCCTCGATTTATGGTATCGAGACCGCTATGATTAATACCTTTGACGGGGTCTATTTAGATCACAATGCAACGACTCCGGTCGACCCATCGCTGTTCGAACACGTCCCTAGCTGGATGTCGCAATTTGGGAATCCAAGCTCGATTCACCAGGCGTCGCGTGGGCCTCGCACTCTCATTCGTGAGGCTAGGGCGCATTTGGCGGCTTCTTTGAATGTGTCTCCGTTGGAACTCGTGTTTAACTCAGGTGCAAGCGAAGGTAATAACACTATCATCAAAGCCATTTGGGATCGTCGCGGTAAAGAGCGTCCTGAATTCTTGTGCTCAGCGGTTGAACACCCAAGCGCAATGAAAGCGATGCAGGCTATTCAAAAGAAAGGTGCGACTGTGCACTGGATACCGGTAAATAAAAACGGTGAACTTGATTTGAAATTTGTAGAGCAGCATCTGAGTGCTAAGACAGCATTGATTTCAGTTATGTCAGCCAACAATGAAACCGGAACGTTGTTTCCGGTAGCAAATCTTGTTGAGATGGCTAAAAACGTCGGAGCGCTTGTTCATAGCGACTGTGTGCAAATGTTTGGCAAACACCAGCTGGATTTAAAAAAACTGGGAGTCGACTACGCGACGTTTTCAGGGCATAAGTTTTATTCGCTCAAAGGCGCCGGTTTTATGTATGCTAAGAAAACGGCCCCACTTGAAAATTTAATCGATGGGGGAGCACAGGAACGTTTCCGTCGCGGTGGCACTGAAAACACGCTAGGTATAGCGGCGATGGGTCACATGGCTCAAAAAATGGCGGCAATGAATTTGAACGCTAAGCTGGTAGAACTTGGTCAGATGCGTGATCAGATGGAAGCCCGTTTGGTGGCAGAGATTCCTGAGTTACATATCACGGCCCAGGGGGCGCCGCGCTTAACAAACACAAGTCATATGTTGATTGCAGGCATCGACGCCGAGACTTTGCTTATCAATTTGGATTTGGATGGTTTTTTTGTTTCTACCGGGGCAGCGTGTAGTTCTGGAAATCCAGAACCGAGTCCGGTATTGCTAGCGATGGGTTTTACTCGAAGTGAGGCGCAGACCAGTTTGCGTGTATCGCTAGGTTGGAGTACGAAAGCAGCTGATTTGGAAAAATTTGTTCAGCGACTAAAAGAAATAGTATCGCGATTGAGACAAATGAAAAAGGATTTAGACAATGTCACAGTCTAATATGCGGGCAAAAAAAAGAGTACTAGTTGCAATGAGCGGCGGGGTGGATAGCTCTGTGGCTGCAGCTTTGCTGGTGGATCAAGGTTATGAAGTTATCGGGGCTACGATGCAAGTCTGGGATTATTCTCAATGCGATATCGAAGAGGGTAATGGCACCTGCTGTTCAAGTCTAGATGTTGACGATGCACGTTCAGTAGCGGATAAAATTAAAATTCCATTCTACGTGATTAACTGCGAATCTAAATTTAAAGAAAGCGTAATTGATCCGTTTGTCGCGGATTATATGAAAGGGCAAACGCCACTTCCATGCGTGAACTGCAATACGTATTTAAAATTTGATCACTTGATTCACAAAATGCGTGAACTGGATTGCGATTACCTAGCAACGGGTCACTATGCACAAATCCAAACCGAAAACGGCAAAAGTTTTATTGCCACTTCCGTTGATGATTGGAAAGATCAAACGTATTTCTTGTTCACTACGAATTCAGAAATCATTCCAAAATTATTATTCCCAATCGGTCATTTACAAAAACCAGATGTTCGTAAAATCGCTGAAGAAAAGGGTTTGATTGTGGCGAAGAAAAAAGACTCTCAAGGCATTTGCTTTGTGGGTAATCAAGGCTACGGTAACTTTATCGAATCTCAGGTTGGGAAAAAAGCATTGGATGAAATGCGCGGTTTATTTCGTCGTTATCCAAATGGTGAAGTGATGGGGGAACATAAAGGGATTCATCACTACACGTACGGACAAAGCAAAGGTTTTGGTTTAGATCATCACGAGAAAATGTTTGTAATTAAAGTCGATGCTGACACAAAAACAGTTTGGCTAGGTGATGAATCATATCTGTTTGGTCATGATCTGACTTTACGTGATATGAAGTTAATGGATCAGTTAGACGAAGAACAAATCTATAACGTAAAGATTCGCTATCAGCACAAAGGTGCCCCAGCGAAAATTAAAAAAGATGGCAATGGTTTTAAAGTTTCGTTCGTTGACAAGCAACGAGCGATTACGCCGGGACAAGCGGCCGTGATCTACAAAGATAAGAAATTGATAGGTGGGGGATGGATAGTCGTTTAAATCTCCAGTATCATACCTTTGGTTGTAAGGTGAATACTTACGACACAGGTTTGATACAAAAAAATTTAAAAAACCACGCTAACCTTTTATCCGCGTCTCCTTTGATGGTGACAGAGACAGTTAAGCCGGCGGTTCATATTCTAAACACATGTGCCGTTACCAAAGAGGCGACTCAGCAAGCCGTGCGGTTGATTCGTAAATTGAAAGCGAAAGAGCCTTTCTCGACGATTGTGGTAACGGGGTGTGCGGCTCAGGTCGACACGGAATCCTTTATGGATTTGCCGTCGGTGGACTTGGTGGTTGCGAACTCTCATAAACATGAACTTCCATTTATTTTAGATGATTTTTTCCGTAAACGAAATACGGCGAAAACATTTAAGAGCAATATCTTTAAAAAAGAAGATCTAGGCGTGGGCGGCGGCGAAGAAGATTCACACACACGTTCATTCTTAAAAATTCAGGATGGGTGCAATAGTTTCTGTTCGTTTTGTATTATTCCCTACGCACGTGGGACGTCGCGATCGTTGAAAGTTAAAACACTTATCGATCGAGTCCTGGAACTTGATTCGCAAAATGTTCAGGAAGTTGTGTTGGCTGGTGTTCATATAGGTGACTATTATGATACAGACCAAAAGCTAGGCTTGGAAGGTTTGATTGAAACTATTCTGGCAAAAACGAAAATTCAGCGTATTCGCTTAGGTAGTTTAGAGCCAATTGAAGTTTCGGATCGCCTGCTGGATGTATTTCAAGACTCCCGAGTGTGTTCGCATTTTCATATGAGCATTCAAAGTGCACAGTCAGAAGTTTTGAAAGAAATGAAACGCAAGTACACTCGTCAAGATGTGGAATCGGCTTTACATAAAATCGCAGATAAAGTTCCTAACTCGTATGTGGGGATGGATGTGATTACGGGCTTTCCGACGGAGTCAGAAAATGATTTCAAGGAAACAATGCAATCCTTGGCGTCCACACCATGGACACGTATTCATGTGTTCCCGTATTCCGAGCGTAAAGGCACGAAAGCCGCTGTCATGGAAACATCGGTTCCGTACAGTGTTCGCAAACAGCGTGCGGATGAAATGCGTACATTAAGCAATCAGCGTTTGCAGCAGCAGGCGGAAAAACAAAAAGGCTTAATGAAGAAAGCATTGGTTCTTAAAAAAGGTCAAACATTGAGCCGTGATTACTGGAACATAAAACTTCCAAATGTGGATCCAGTTATGCTGGCGGGTTGGACTGGGCACGAAATTGATGTTCGCATTGTGGGCACAGAAGGTGTTCCGAATCAGAATGATTTTCACTTGATTGGAGAGCTCAATGGTTGATTCAACTTGGGCCGCGCTCGAGCGACATTTAGCCTATACATTTAAAGATCATAAAAACCTTCAAAAGGCGCTGACTCATAAGAGTTTCGTATCGGCCGATAAGGGTTTTAATAACGAAAAACTAGAATTTTTAGGTGATGCGGTTGTCGATTTAGTTTTCTCGGAATGGCTGCATGCTCAGTTTGTAAATGAAGATGAAGGGACTCTTTCTAAAAAGCGTGCATCGCTTGTGAATGAGACGGTTCTTTCGAATGTCGCTTTAGAATTAAAACTAGATCAGTTACTAATTATGGGTAAGGGTGAAATTAAATCCGATGGTGCTCGTAATCCGCGCATTTTAGCATCGGTATTTGAAGCGATCGTGGGAGCTATCTTTCTGGAGGCCGGTTACGAGGTTGCTCGAAATGTATGTCGCAACCTTTTCGCAAAACGAGTTGAAACATTGAATTCAGAAATTCCATTTGAAAAAGATTTTAAAACACGCATTCAAGAAATTTATCAAAAGCAATACAAACGCGTTCCTAAATACCAACTAATAGAAGAAGTGGGGCCGCCCCATGATCGTATATTTGTGGTTGAACTGGTATTTGATGAGTCGGTGATTAGTAAAGCAAAAGGTAGATCTAAAAAAGAAGCAGAACAACGTGCCGCTGAAGAGGCACTGAAGGTGTTAAATGAAAAACGGGTATAAAGCAGGATTTGTTGGTCTTATTGGCGAACCAAACGCTGGTAAATCAACATTAATGAACTATTTGATCGATGAAAAAGTATCGATCGTGTCGCCAAAGCCGCAAACGACACGTCGTCGCGTACACGGCATTCATAGCCATGAGGAAGGGCAAATTGTATTTGTAGACTCTCCGGGGCTTGTGTATGCAAAAGAAGGATTAAATGCCTTTTTGGAAAAAGAAGCCGCTGAGGTAATTAAAGAAAGTGACGCCCTTGTTGCCGTCTTGAGCGTAGATTCTTTGAAAAAAGAGTCGATTGAAGAAGTCATCAATGTCGTGGCTAAAAGTAAAAAACCGTGGATGGCGATCATTACTAAAACGGATATCGCGGATAAAGCTCATCGAGTGGTGACGATTCGCAAGTTATTAGAACCACATAATGTAGAAATCGTTGCTGTCAGTTTGAAGCAGGATGAATACGTACAGGAAAAGCCGTTGTTGCTTGAAAAAATTCGAGCACTATTGCCAGAGTCAGAAAAGCCTTTGTACGAAGAAGATATTTATACTCAAGAAAGCGTGCGCGATTTAGCGTGCGAGATCGTTCGTGAAAAATGCTTTGAGTTCTGTCATCAGGAAATTCCATACAACTTGGCGGTAAGAACGATAAAATATGACGAAGAGTCAAAAAAGGTACCTCACTTATCATTAGAAATCATTGTGGCGCGAGAAGGTCACAAAGGTATCGTGATTGGTAAAGGCGCCGAAAATTTGAAAAAGATCGGTAGTGAGGCTCGTAAGGACATCGAAAAAATGTTGGGCGAGAAAATTTTCTTAGATATCAAAGTTTCGTGCCGTGAAAATTGGTTTAAAAATGACCGCATAATGAAAGAGTTGGGATATTCACATGAAAAAACTAGAACTAAAAACTAATGATGTCCCTAAGGTCGCCATTGTCGGCCGTCCAAACGTAGGTAAATCAACACTGTTTAATATCATTACGGGTACGCGTAAGTCGGTTGTGAAAAATCAGCCAGGTGTTACTCGGGATATTATGATCGAGCCAGTTGAAATCTGGGGTAAGACATTCGATTTGATCGATACGGGTGGGGTAACGGAAGCGGCGGACTTGTTTTCTAAAATGATTAAAGAACAAGTGATTTCGTTTTTGGAATCAGTAGATTTAATCATCATGGTAGCTGATGGACGTGCTGGTTTGATTCCCGAAGATCGTGATATTGTTACGATCGTCAAGAAGACGGGTAAGCCATTTTTGTTATTGGTTAATAAGGTCGATAAAGTCCAAGATGAAGAAACGGCCAAGGCTGACTTCTATGAGTTTTCGGATGAGCCCATTACAGCGGCCTTTGAACAGCGTAAAGGTATCGCTGAAACGTTAGAGTGGATCACAAATTTAATTCCCGAAAAACTAATTGAAAAAGAGCGTGGCATCACATTCTCTATCGTTGGTAAACCAAATGTGGGTAAAAGCTCGCTTTGCAATTCAATTCTAGGTATCTCGCGAATGATGGTGAGTCCAATCGCAGGTACTACGGTTGATGCCGTAGATTCCCAGTTTGAATACGACAACAAGATATTCACTTTAATCGATACGGCGGGTTTGCGTCGTAAAGCTAAGGTTGAGGAAGATATCGAAATCATTGCAAACTTCAAAACGCGTGAGGCGATCCGTAAGTCTCAGATGGTGCTACTGGTTATCGATTGCGTAGAGGGTCCCACTGAACAAGATGCCAAGATTCTAGAGTTGATCCTAGAAGATCATCGCGGTGTTATTGTAGTGGCAAACAAGTCCGACTTGGCTAAAAAAGAAAACCCGCATTATCGGGAGAAATTTCGCGAGCAAATTGAACGTCATTTTCATTTTTTCACCGATATTAATATCGTATTTACCTCAGCACACGAAGGCAAAGGCCTTGGCGAGTTAATGAACGAGATCCAAACCACGGTCGAGAAAATGAATTTCCGTACAACAACTAGTGAATTAAATGACTGGTTTTTTAATGCTATTCGCCGAGCACCGGCTCCGCGTGCGGGTACGGTGAATGTTAAGTTCTATTACTTAACTCAAACCTACCAAAAACCGCCGGCATTTATCGCCTTTGCGAACTACCCAGATGCGGTGACGCCGTCGTATCGTCGTTTCTTGGTAAATCAGATGAAAGAACATTTTAAACTATACGGCGTGCCTATACGTATCTTCTGTATGCGTTCGCGTAATCAGGGCGAGTAGAGATGGCGATACGTTCTCATAGACAATTATTATTTTTAATGATTTCTTTGGGGACATCGTTCAGTTTAGGAAATCTGTGGCGTTTCCCATTTGTCGTTAGTGAAAATGGCGGCGGATCCTTTGTTTTTCTATACATCATCTTAGGGTTTCTGGTTGGACTTCCTGTTTTAATTCTGGAAATGTTTTTGTCGTCTGAGGTTCAGCAGGGGCGACGGCAGTTGTTCTTTCGTTGCGTGCCGCTGGTCCTCTCGTTTTTTGTGTTAACGTACTATAGTGTGATCAGTGGTTGGGTTTTGTTTTTTTTGACTGACTTTTTGATGCTGATATTGATGCCGGATCGTTCCGCTCAAGGTTTGTTTGTTTTGTTTCATCAGCCTTGGCTTCAGTGGATGCTGGCTAGTGTGCATATTATTGCATTTGTGTTTATTTGGATGACTCAAAAGGAGTCTTTGCTTTGGCGGTTTCGCGCGGTGTTACTGCCCTTAATATTTGTCACGTTAGGGCTGCTGCTATACCGATCGTTACAGCTAACTAGTATTGGCGACTCTCTTCGCTATCTGTTTTATCCAGATTTTGAAGAGTGGAGTCGTAATAGTGTTGGGCATGCCATTGGACACGTATTTTTTACGTTGAGCGTGGGTTTCGGCGTGTTTCTTACCGTAAAAGAAATTTACACATCCAGTGATCATACGCCGTCCATCGGTTTGCGTTTGACGATTATGGATATCTTGTTTTCGCTAGTTTCGCTAATTGTGATTTTTCCAATTGTTTTTCTTCAACGAGATAAGGCGCATTCGAATCCATTTTTATTATTTGATTTTTTGCCACCTTCATTTTTGACCTATAAGTACGGGGCGTTCTTTGGTTTTCTTTTTTTCTTTTTTCTATACTTATCGGCATTAAATAGCTCGCTCATTTTATTTCGTGCTTTAATCGGTTTGATGAAGTCCATGTTAGAGGGCACCCTTGATGGATCGAAAACTGATGTAAGATTAAATCAACTCGGAGTAAGAACAGGGATAGCGTTGTTTGTTTTCAGCTCGTTTCCATCGATGGGGGTTCCGTTTAATTTCTTGGCCCAAGCTAATAACATGCGTATTAATAATTTTAATCTGATTGAACGTATGGATCATTTCCTTATTCATTGGTTGTTGCCGTTGGGTGTGCTGTGTATGCTTTTGATGTCCCGTGCACATATTCGCTCCTCAGGATTTCTTGAGTTTATCTTAAGGAATGGGTCGACCACGGCAGGCTGGTTTTATAAGCCTTTAAAAGTGTTTCTGCTTTATTTCATACCGATATTGATTTTATTAGATATGATATCTAGAATTTTATAGAGGCCGTATCTATACGTCGTAACAATAATATTTAAGTTTATAGATAAGGCCGTCGATAGGATAGCATGGCAAATTCGGTATTGATTGTTGATGATGAAGATGAAATTCGCGAACTGATTGGGTTGCAATTGGAAGATGCGGAACGCAATTTCTACTTTGCCGCGAATGGTTTGGAAGCAATCGATATATTAAAAAAAGAAAAAATCGATTTGGTTATTTCAGATATTGCCATGCCTAAAATGAACGGATTTGAGCTGCTTAGAAAAATTAAGCTACTAGGTTTGAATACTCCGGTCATTATTTTAACTGGCCATGCTGATAGCATGGTGGCTAATCAACTTAGAACGTATAGTGTTCGTTCGTTTATCAATAAGCCATGGAATCGTACGGAGTTGGAAAACGCGGTTTCGGCGGTTCTTAAAAAATAGTATTGCACTTTTAAATATTCAGTAACAACATCTCTACTTCAAAAGGGGGGATGCGTGTTTCAAAAAATCAAAACCATTTTGCTGGTGTTGGTCAGTTCTGGTTTATCATTTGCAGGGAGTGTTAATTTTGATTTCCGCTTTGAATCCGATTCCGCTAGCTACAATAGTGCCGCTAAAACAGCGGGTGCAAAAGAATCGTCACAGTTTTTGATGCGCACGGGGCGCGTAGATTTTAAAGGGACGCTAAATAAGGACGTTAGCTACCGTTTACGTTGGGGGATCGATCATGATAGCGATACGACTCAACACAAGACTGACAATTTTTCGACTCAAGTCGATTATGCTTATATTCAGCATCAAATATCCGAACGTTTGGCTTTCACTGCCGGTAAGTTTGCGTCGGAGGTAGGTTCAATCGAGGGCAATATGTCCTCGCCTGATATTTATATGCCCTCGCAGTCGTACAAAGCTATTTCGTCGAACGATTTTTTATACGTTAGTGGGGGAAAGTTAACCTACTCGCAAATGGAACAGGAAGCCTCAGTCTTCCTGGCGAATCAATCGGAATCGCAATCCACCGAACAAACTAAAATGGCCTATGGGATTGTTTATAAAGGGTCCTTCCTAGAAAAAACTTTAACGACAGTGGCCGGTTATTTAAGTGATGAAAAGCAAGGAACAACATCGGATGTGAAGATGACAACGGCCATTTCGTCACTGGGTGTGAAATGGTATCCAAAACCGTACTATGTAGCTTTTGATTACATTGTGTATGCTCAAAAAAACATTACGGCGGTTGATGTAAACGAGACTACAACCACTATATTGTTGGATGCTGGGTATGATTTTGATGGCGTGATTCCTAAATTCAAATATGAACTAACCACAAAGAAGTCAGGTTCGACTAAAGATCAATACGATGGTGTCGTGGTGGGTGTTGAATTTAAGCCGTATCCTGAGGACATCTTTCGTTATCATGTTATGGTGACTCAAATGAACGTTAAGCCAGATGTAGGGAATTCGCGTTTTGAACAGCATTTTCTGCTGGGAACTCGAATATACGGTGATTTCCTAAAGTAAACTCGGAAAACGTGTAAAAAAATTCTGTCCATTTTTTTGACAGCGTATAAAAAGGCGAAACCTGGTACTTGTATACGCTACGGCAGGATTGATTATGAAGAAAGTAATACTATTTTTAGCGGGCACGGTTTTTTTAATTAGCTGCAGTCAGTACAGCGAACCTCAAGGTTTAAGCAACGCAAAAGGGGTGAATCAAAAGACCGCTTCAGAGGCCGCCTTGGAAGCTACATTCGCATCTATTAAGACCAACATCATTGATGCAAAGTGTATTAGTTGCCACAAGGCTGATAGTAAATCCAATGCGAAAGATATTCCATTTGAAACAGAGGCTCAAGTCGTCAATGGCTCTACAGATCTAGGTGCTTTAGTAGTGCCCGGCCGTCCGGCTGAAAGTATGTTGTATCGCTCTATCGTAAGTGACGAAAAAATTCGTGGTCGCGCAAAAGCAATGCCTCCTAAGGACTCTCGACATGCTCCCGTAACAGCGTCTGAACAGCATGTTATCGCTGCTTGGATCGCAGGCGTCGCCGTAAAGGTTGAAGAGCCATCGCAACAGATCGCTCCAGTCGTGACTCCGCCCGAAGCAAAAGAGCAACCTCCGCAAATAGAACAACCGGTAATAGAGTCCCCTAAGGAAACAGTTCCATCCGTGCCAAGCACGCCTCAAGAGCCAGCTCCGGCGGCTCAGAATCCCCTTCCAGATGTTGTGGATTTTGCTTTGCTTAAAACTGAAGTTCTAGAGAAGAAGTGTATGACGTGCCATAAAGAGGGCGGTAAATCGGAAGAGCTTGCATTTAGTACACGTGAAGAGTTGCTTGCCGTTTCGAACTCATTTGGACAATCTTTTGTGGTTGTTGGCAAGCCAGAAGAAAGCATTTTTTATTTATCTGTTTTAAAAGATGAAAATTTAAGAAAAGATATTCGTTTAATGCCACCTAAAAAAGACGTGGTTGCTGGAAAAGCGCCTGATGTTGTCGATCGTGATGTGGCGTTAATTCGAAAATGGATTTTGGATGGAGCTAAATAGTATTAATCTCGGAAAATAAAAAACACGGCACCTAGTAAACAAATAGACGCCCATAGGTAGTTCAATTTTAATGGCTGATTCATATAGAAATAGCCAAATCCTAAAAACACGACAAGTGTGACAACTTCCTGTATGATTTTTAGCTGCGGCAAAGTGAAGCTTTGTATGCCCAGGCGGTTAGCTGGTACTTGCAAACAATATTCAAAAAAAGCAATCCCCCACGAAGCTAAAATGACAATCCATAAAGGACTGTTTTGATTACTCTTAAGGTGTCCGTACCATGCGAATGTCATAAAAACATTAGAAGCAACAAGTAAGCTGATACTATAAATGGGGTTCATGTCATAAATGCTAGCGGGTGCGCTAGCTAAGGTCAAGATTTAGGGATTGATCGCGCTGGAGTCGCCACCATACGTGGCATCACCCCAAGTGACAAGTTCACCGTTATCCAAAACGGCAGCAAACGCCCACGTGTTGAAGTGAACGGCCACAACGTCATGAGTGGCGCCATCAAGCTTAGACGCCACTGAACTGGTATCACCGCCATTGCTTGCGTTACCCCAAACGACTAATGAGCCGTCATCTCTAATGGCCGCAAAGGCATAGTGGTTACCGGTAACAGATGTTATCGGAATAGAACCATCAATTGCTGACGCCGACAGAGAGCCTAGAGTTCCGCCAAGACCCGACATACCCCAAACAATGGCTGAACCATTATCACGGATAGCAGCGAAAGCCGCTGATGTTCGCGCGATGTTAATAACTTTGTGCGGACTTCCTGTTAATTGGCTGACAGCGGACGATACGTCACCTCCGGATGAGGTCAAACCCCAAGCTACGACTGAGCCATCTTCCCTGAGTGCCGCAAATGCGGCGTTATTTGAGAACAACTTTGCGACTTTGATCGTTCCATCGATGCTGCTTGACGCCGATGAGGAGTCTCCGCCCCAGGTTGAATTACCCCAAGTGATGACAGAACCATCGTCACGTAAGGCGGCTACGGATGACGAGTTTGTTACAACGTTTGTCACTGGAATTGTGCCGTCGATTTCGCTTGCAACCGCAGTCGGTAGAATTCCGGGCGAGTGGTAGCCCCAAGTTATTAGTGATCCATCGGAACGTTTTGCAATAAAGCTCGCTGATGTCGAGTAGAGTGCAGTTACAGGAATAGTGCCGTCTATGTCCGAAGACACTGACGAAGCATCGCCGCCGTTATAACCCCAAGCGATCACTGAGCCATCCGAGCGGAGTGCTGCAAAAGCTGTTGAGGTTGCCTGAATAGAGGTCACAGGGTTAGAGCCATCTAGATCGCCGAGGACCCCAAGTGAGGCGCTGCCTCCATAAGTAGTGGCTCCCCACATGACGACACTGCCATCAGATCTCAGTGCTGCAAATGAATAAAAGGTTGCTGAGATCGAAACTACGTTTATCGTACCATCTAACATAGAGGCAACGTTTGACGAATCGCCACCATTCGGCGAAGCACCCCAAGTGACTACTGAACCGTCATCCAGGATAGCGGCGAAGGCTTGAGATGTTGAATAGATTTTTGTCGCAGAACGTGGCCCTGATTTTAATGTGCTTGGGAGTGTTGTGTAGTCACCTCCGTAAGATGGGTCACCCCAGCAGACGACTTTGCCATTAGTCATAATGGCTGCAAATGCGCCATAGTTTGAAACAACGCTATTTGCAACGAGAAGCGGCTTAACATAAAAACCATTACCCAGTACCTGGGCTCCTACGTTTCCGGCTTTATCGATCGCACGCACGCTGCCGTAGTAGGTTCCACCCAAAACAATGAAAGATGATCCCGATGTCACTGTTGTGGAGGTTCCTGTCGAAGTCCAGCTCACTACATCTGATCCGCCGGAAGCGGTCCCGACTGAAAATTCGTAGCGTTCAATTCCTGAACCCGAGCCGTCATTTCCTGTCGTCCAAGAGAACACTGGGGTAGCGCCAACGCCTGAAAAAATTCCGTCGTCCATCGCGCTAATTGTCGGCGGTGTTACATCAGGTTTCCAGCCGTCACTAACATAAAGGGCAGAGTTTCCAGCGGCGTCATAGACTTTAAGGAATGTGTAATATATGGAGCCTTCTGTTAGCGGCCCAGCGAACGTGTGTTGATAGGATAACACATTTCCAATAGAAGATAGCGGGCGAATATTTGGAGTGGTCGAGTTGGTGCCGAAACCAATATGATATCCCGTGACCCCGCTACCGCTCGTGTCCGTCGCAGCAGCCCAAGCGAGAGGGGGACTCAAAGATAAACTTGAGTAGTAATCTGCATCAACAGGAGTGGGGTCAGCAAACGTGGGAGCGATTGTGTCTTTGCTGACACCTAAAATGAGAGTTGTCGGAGTCGTGTTTCCGGCAGCGTCTTTGTGAACTACAAAGAAACTAACGGGTCCGTCTGCGAGTGTTGATGTATTGAACGTGTAAGCGGCGAGGTTACTTGAGGAGCAACTTTCTATTCCCGATAACTCGAGATCATTTTTATCAACGGCCATAAATTTTACCATCTGGTTTGCGTCCGAGCACGAGACTGAGACTGAAAACGCCGTTTTATTTAGGGAGTTGATATAGGACGCTGAGGTCGCAGACGAAAATGAAACTGACGGAGCGACCGTATCAAGCTCCCAATTTAGAACCGTTGCCATGGCGTATGGTTGTTCATTTTCAAAGCTATCTTTGCCAATGAGACAAAGACGATAGTTGCCGTCGCTGGGCAAAGCTTCTGTTACATCACTTTGTTCCGTCATGTAACTTGAGTAGCCGAAAGAGCTTGCGCAGTCGGTGGTCGAGGAATCACCTAATTTATAACTATATTGGACAGAGCCGATCATTTGCGTAATTGAAATTACGATATTCTGTGAATTGTTAACGGCCGTTATAGAGGTGGAAAACAGGGCCACTGGCCAAACGACGTCTTTTTCAAGGGTGACGCTCTTTAGAGATTTGAGTGATTCTGAGTCGATCAAGTCGATGACTACGTTCCCGTCGGGTTCGGAACTAGAGTCTAGAGTAATTTGCCACCGACCAGCGTTACAGTTTGTCTTTGATGCCGCAGAGCCATTGATCGTGATCTGAATTACTTCTAAATTTTTGCATGAACCATCAAGGGTAAAAGAGCTAGAATTCGCGGCGTTAAGAAACGGAGGTTGGTTGGCTACAGTTATTTCGCGGGCGAGAGCTGGTTGGTCGTCTTCGCCGGGTGTCTTGCCCAGCGACAAACCAAATTCGGAATTAAGCGACACCTTAACTGGACTGCAGCCAATCTGTAGAAGACTTAGTAGGATGGTTAGGGCAATAATCGAAACTACGTTCAAGCATTCTCCCTTTTGAACTTGCGAACTAATAATCTTTCGGAAAAAAGTCGGTTTTCCTTGAGTAATTAGGCGTTCTTCGTTTCAAAATAGAACATGAAAAATGGTGATGTATGAAGTATGAATTAATAACTAATAGGACACGATTAAGGCGTTTGAATCAAAATGATTTCATCAACTTGAGACAGTTGGAAGCAGATGCTGATGTCGTGCGGTACACGCGAATTCAAACGCCTAGAACAGAACAGGAAACACAAGCGCGCTTAAATGATCAGCTTCAGCGTGACGACGGACCAGCGCCATTTGGAATTTGGGCCGTAGAGTTGAAGGACACTCATCAATTTATTGGCTGGTTTATGCTCGTGCCTAAACCCGAACGCAGTGCTGAGCTCGGTTACATGATCGTAAAGACATTTTGGGGGCAAGGATTTGCAACCGAAGTCAGTCGCTGTCTAGTGGAAGCTGGTTTTCATTCATTGAACTTGGCTTCAGTTCAAGCGGTGACGGATGATGGGAATCCATCGTCAACGAAGATCCTGGTTAAGATTGGATTTACTTTGCTTCGTCACGACGATGATACGAAGCTGAACTATTTTGAACTCAAGAACAAGAATTTTAGATAAATCTTTTTGGCGAGCTTAAGATTTTTTCGTGTACTTGCTTGGCTTGTGTAGATCGCCATAGCTTTTTGCTTTGGGTTTGCCTTTGGATCTTTGGGCCGGATCGAATTTTTGTTTTTCTTGAGTATTTTTCTTTTTGTTGCGCTCGGAAAAATGATTTGCTCCACGTGGGGCCTCAAATTCAAACTTTGGGTTTGTTTTGATTTCTTGAGCGCCGTCTAGATATTTTTTGATTTTGGTGTAACCATTTTTATCCGATGGTGTAATGAACGTTAGAGCGTGGCCCGTACGTCCCGCGCGTGCTGTGCGTCCGATACGATGAAGAAAATCATCAGATTGCGCCGGTAATTCAAAATTAAAAACGTGATCAACGTGAGGGACATCTAAACCGCGTGCAAGTAAGTCGGTGGTGACTAAAACGCGGATGCTGCCATCGCGGAATTTCGCGATCACTCGATTTCTGTGCCCCTGGGTGTGGCCGGCATGAATCATATCGGTTTCATAGCCATATTCTTTTAAATATTGACCCGTGCGTTCGCAGCCGCCTTGATTTTGGCAAAACACGATTATGCCGCCTTGAGTTTTGTTCAATTCATCTAGTAGGCGATCATTCTTTTCCGATTTGTCGATAAAAAGAACCGTTTGCGTTAAGCTCTCCACGGGTTTTTCCGCTTGAGACGAGCGAATCATGATTGCCGTTGCTGGGTTCATGAATAGCTTAGCGATTGCTTCGATATCACTGTTAAAGCTCGCCGAGAACATCAGAGTTTGCTTATGCCCACGAAGGGCGAGCTGAATGCTCTTAAGCTGCGGAGTGAAGCCACTATCGAGCATGCGATCGGCTTCATCGAGTACAACATGCTCGACGCCTTGAAGAAGAGTTTTATTTTTTAGAAGGTGATCGTTGATGCGGCCCGGAGTTCCGATGATGATACGAGGGGCGCGATTTAGACCATTCACTTGCTTCGCGCTCGGAACGCCACCAATGACAAGCGACATCGTCATAGGTTTAGATTCAAGTAGCTGAATGAACACTTTGTGAATCTGCTGAGCCATCTCGCGACTAGGAACCAAAACAAGCAGCCGTGCATTTTCATTTTTGAGAAGGGCCTGGATTAAAGGGAGTGCGTAGGCTAACGTTTTCCCGCTGCCAGTCTCGGCAACAGCGACTAAGTCAGATCCAGCGGCTCCCGCTGGGATAGTCAGCGTCTGAATTTCAGTCGGTTTAGAGATTTCCATTTTCGAAAGTGCAGTCATCAAGTAGTCAGGCAAACTCAAATCCAGGAACGATTTCAAACGAGAAGACGGATTCTGATATTTCATAGACCCGTCCTATAGCACACCCCCATCCGAAAAAAAAGGTGCTAGGTAGAATATTCACCTTTCCATCGGGTTCCAGGTCCTAAAATTCCCGAAACAGAGGGTGGGAGATTCCTAGGGCCGGGCGCTTTATTGGTTTTTTTGCCCGGAGTGGCAAAGTGTAGGTTTTGGGTTTTTGATGAGGGACCTCTGTGGCCGTGGATGGCTACTCAGAGTAGAGTTTCGTGCGAAAAGTTTTTGGAAAAATTGGGCGGAAAAAGAACCTAACCTAAACATAAAGAAAAAATAATATTTCCCATAATAAAAAAAGCAGTGACTTAGGTCGAGGTGGTAGAGATCATATTTTTATAAACAATAAAAGTTACTAAGTTGCAAATTTAATTGGGGGGATATATGGAGATGTTTTCTAAAATTGCTATTGCTTTTGAACAGGGCGGCTTCTGGATGTGGCCAATCTTGATCACTCAGCTGATATCATTGGCTATCTTGGCGGAGCGTACGTACACGCTGTTCGTTAAAAACAAAATCAATCAAAGCGAATTCGTAAACGGGTTCGAAGATTCTATTCGTCGTGGAGAATTAGATCGCGTAATGGATCAAGCTCAAGCTCATCAGGCACAAATGCCCGTAGCAAAAGCGATCTTAGCGGGAACTAAAGCGGCTAAAAACTTCGGCGGTAAAGAAGAAATCCAAGGGAAAATGGATGAAGTTCTTCTATTGGAAAACTCACTGGTTGAGCGCCGTATCGGTTTCTTATCAATGCTTGGTAACGTTGCGACTTTGACGGGTCTACTTGGAACAATCACAGGTATGATCAAGTCCTTCGCTGCGGTTGCGAATGCGGTTCCTGCTGAAAAGGCAACTCTACTTGCTGCCGGTATCGCCGAAGCGATGAATGCTACAGCATACGGTCTAATCACTGCGATTCCAGCTCTTGTGATGTACGCGGTTCTTCAAAACAGAGCCAATCATATCGTTGAGGATCTTAACCGTTCAGCACTAAAGGTGTTCAACTGGTTGAGCTACTCGTACGAACCTGTAGGTTTCAAAAGTTTCCGCACGGGTAAAGATGGATCTGCAAAAGAATCTGTTAAAGAAATCAACGCTTAGTCTAAAGAGGATTTAATGTCCCAAAGTAAAAAGCACTTAGATTTTGAACTAAATTTGATCCCGTTTATCGACTTATTGTCGACGTGTATTTGTTTCCTTCTGCTAACTGCCGTTTGGTTAAATGTTGGTTCGATGAATGTGAAACAAGCCGTTGGCGGTCAGCCAGCTTCGGAAACACCAAAAAAGCCAACGCTTTGGGTGTTCCTAGGTGATAAAGGAGATATGACTCTAGAAACTCGGGATGCGCAAGCGCTTCCTGTAAACATGAGAAAGTTGAAATTAGGCGGCGGCACTGAAGGTAAAGTGGATCTTCAGGCGCTAGCAGCTCAGCTTGATCTTATGAAAAAATCAGAGCCTGAATTAAAAACGGCTCTTATCCAACCCCGCGCGCAAACAGCTTATGAAGATATTATCGATTTGATGGATCAGTTCAAAAAATCGGGAATGGCTGACTTGGGCGTGGTTCCACTTTAAGAAGAGGGGATTTTATGATTAAACAGAATGTGATTGCAAATACGGCTCTTAATAGTCCGATTGCGAATGCGTCTTTCTTAAATCCTCAAGGAAAAAAATGGAAGAAAAGCTTAGCCGCTGATCTTCTGTTAACTGCCTTGATCGATGCTTTTTCGATTCTGGTTATCTTTCTATTGATGAACTTTTCTAGTAACGGTGAAATCCTATTCATGAAAAAAGACATGGAACTGCCAAAGGCAGCTCTTGGGGATGTCTTAGAACGTAATCCGGTCATCAAGGTTGAGGACGGAAAAGTGTTCCTAGAAGAGAAGATGTTAACAGCAGAAGGTTTAATCGCGGAATTACTTGAGCTAAGAAAGAACTTTAAAGCGACTCATCCTGCAGGCGAAGAAATGCCTAACACTATTACGGTGCAAGCGGATCGTCGTACAAAATATGAGGCTCTTAATCAAATCGTTTTAGCGTGTGCGCACGCAGGGTTTAGTGATTTAAAGTTTGCAGTGATTATGAAGTAGTCGCTGCAAACGTTCCAAGGAGGGGGAATGAAGGTATTAGTTAGTCTGGCGCTTTGTGTAGCCAGTGTTTCATTTGCGGGGCCAGATGATGCCACTCGCGATTTATTAATTGATAAATTAAAAGGTGTTCATCTTAACTTATCTCCTGAAGATCCTTCTAAAGTTTCAGTTGGCCTAAGACTTGCCGATTTATACTCGGAACGTGCTCGCGTATCCGCGATGAAAGAACTTGAATCAGGTTGTACAGTGTGTACAGCTGGTGAAGAGGATAGAAAAAAAGCACTCACTCTTTATAAAGAAAGCGTAGCGCGCACTCCAGAAACCAGCCGTAGCAAAGTCATGATTCAAATGGGTCATCTACAAGAAATCCTTGGTCATGTAGATGACGCTAAAAAATCATACGAAACGATTTCTCAAACTGCGCGTGACCCACAGGCCCAGTCCGAGGCGAATTTGTCGCTAGCGGAAATGCTATTTAAGAAAAACCAATTCAAAGAAGCGATAGAATACTATGCTAAAGTAGTTTCAACCCCAGTGGCAGCATCCCGCGGGTTAGCGGCCTATAGAAAATCATGGTCCCATTTTAATTTGGGTCAGATTTCTGAATCACTGGCGCAAATCAAACAAATTTTAACTGATAAGAGTTTGCAAACTAAAAGTGGTATTTCTGATGGAACTGCCGATCTGCAATTCCTAGAAGAAGTAGCCAAAGACTATGCAACGTTCTTGTCAAAACAGCCTTACGGTGAATCCGACGTAAAAGAACTTTATGATCTAGTTCCGGAAAAAGCAAAATTATCAACAATTACGACATTGGCTTTGGAAACAGAGCGTGTGGGTCGTCGTAAAGAAGCCATTATGACATGGAACTTTGTTTTAAATAAACAAAGTCAACCCGAAGGTCGTTTAGAAATCATGGCTCATTTATCACCCCTGCAATGGGCAGAAGGCCAAGCTGAAATCGCCCAGCAAAATTTTAAAGCGTCACTTGATATTTGGAATGAATTGAAAGGTTGCGGAAAAAAAGACTGCGACGATATCAGAAAATTATTCCGTCAGTTTGTCGTGACATGGAATCAGGCAGAAAAGACTAAACCTTCTTCAAGTTTAATTATGACTTATAAAGTGTACTCTCAGCAATTTCCTGAAGATTTGGAAGTGGCGATTTGGGGTGCTCAGGCGGCTCGACAAGTTAAAGACTACTCAACGTCTTTATTTTTGTACGAGACGGCCGCGAAAACGTTGAATCAACCAAGCCAAGATGCAACTAAGCTCGAGTCAGCGCTGTTGTCGCAAATTGAAGTCGCTGAAGAATCAGCCGACGCGGCAATGCTTGAAAAAGCACAGGCGGAGTATTTAGCACACTCTAAACTTAAAACAAAAGTACACGAAGTCGCATACCAAAAAGCTCATAAATTATATGAATCCGGTCAAACACAAGCGGGTGCGGAACAGTTGAAAGCGTTGGCTTTAAACAAGCAGGCGCCAATGACCGTTCGCAAACAATCGGCGGATCTGGCTTTGGATGCGTTAGTTATCTTAAAAGATGAAAAAACAATGGAAGCTTGGGCCTCTGAGTTTGCTGAAATTTTCAAAGGCACTGATGGAATGGAATTCGCTGAAATTCAGCAAAAATCCATACTGACTCAGTCCGCAAATATCGCGGCAGCTAATCCTAAAGCAGCGTTGGAAGTTCTGGGTCGCTTTCAGGCGAACAAAGCAGCTGAAAAAGATCGCGTGATCTACTTGAAAAACAAAGTCGTGTTAAATGAAAAAGCGGGCGATATTCAAAAAGCTAACTTAGCTGCAGAAGAGATGTTGAATCTTAAATCCGTAGCGGGTGATGATCGTGAATTCGCATTGTCTCGTAAGGCGTACTATTCTGAGTTACTATTGGATTTCTCGGTAGCGCTAAAAACGGTAGAGAAAGTTCAAAAAGGCATGGAGCCAGAGCAGAAAGCCTTAAAGATGGCCTTATTTGCTGAATTATCAGGGGATTCGTCACCGGCCTATTACAACCAATTCTTGGCTTTGACTAAGAATGCAGAAATGAAAGAGTTAATTGCGTTAGAAATGATTCGCAAAAGCAAACAACCTTTAAAAGACATCGCTTTCTATAGAAAGAACTTCGAAAAGAATCCAGGTCTATTGGGTCAAGCCTACATGGAAGCGTTCGGTAAAACGAAAGATCCAAAGGTATTGCAGGCGGCACTTAAAGATGAATGGATTCAAAAAACACCACAAGGTGCGATTTTGTTCCGCTATGATTTCTTAGCGAGCATCGCGGCCCAGCGCGCGGTCCTTGCGGCTCATAAAATTGATAGCAAAAATCAAAAAACATTAGTGGCTACGATCAAAGCGCGTAACAAAGAATTAGAAAAAGCAGAAGGTTTGGCTCAAAAAGCCATTCAAAAAGGTGACTGGACTTCGCAATTGGTAGCTCTACAATTATTTGCGTCTGAAAGCGGACGTTTTTATCAAGAGTTATTAAGTCTTCCGATGCCAGATGGGCTGTCTGATGAAGAACAAGGTCAGTATATGAATTTGTTATCTCAGCAAGCGGCTCCGTTTAAGACGAAATCAGAACAAGCCATGATGAAAGTGGACGAGTTTTGGGCGACACCGAACTGGAAAGAAAACTTAAAGAACGGTTTAAAATCAAACAAAGATTTATTTGTGTATTTAGATCGTGAAATTAACTCGTTGTCAGGTATTGCTAAAGATGCGGATAAAGCGGACCTAAAAGCAATTTTGGATCAGCAGACGGCGGCGGTTGCTCCTAACTTTAAAGAAATCGAACAGGCTCGTAATGAACTTCGTCAATCTCCAATGGCAAAAGCGTCGGTTGAAAAGTTATTAATGCTTGAGCGATCGATGGGTAATTTTGCGATGGTTCAATATTTAGAAGGTCGTTTAGAAAACTTAAATAAATGGGAAAAAGAAAATGAAAAAGCTAGCAACTAAAATAGTAGTGGGTGCGGTTTTTGGTTGGGGTATTGGCGCCTTGGCAACGGATGCTACGGCACCGGCAGGGGTAAAAGATGCTGTGTCAGCAACGGTTTCGGCTGAAAAGGCCGTTCCCAGTCAAACGGTAACTAAATCTGTTCAACCGACAGCTACGCCGGCGAAATCTGAAAAAACAGAGCATAACTTTGAAGATTTGTTAGTTCAAGGTAAGTACCATTTTTCTGACGAAGCGGTGACAACCGTCGAGGAAGATAAGGTTTTAGATTCATTGCTTGGGATTCGTACAGATTTCAAAGATAAAATCGAACAGTCAGCTGGACGCTATTAATAAGAGGGGATGTTATGGATACTCAGTTAGTCTTGCAAGATAACGAAGGCAATACAGTAAGAACATTTTCTTGGGATAAAAAACCAGCGCGCGTGATTCGCCGTTCAGATACTCGCCGTCTTGAGGTTCGCAAAGAAGTTGAATCGTTAGAGCAGCGTCGTATTGATTTTGAAGATCTAGGTGAAATCAGCGCTGAACAACTGCGAATGAATGGTTTTTCAGTCGGAGCGTTAGGTCACCTTAAACTAGTGACTGAAGTCGGACCTGTTGCTGGCAACATTGAAGATGGAAAAGAAAACAAACAGCATTGGTACATAACAATTGGTGCGGTGGCGTTAATGTTTGTAGGTGTGATGGGTATCATTCGTATGGCGCCAAAAGAAACTCCTAAAATAGAAGAGGAACTAAAACAACATTTAGTTCAAATCGTAAAACATATCAAAAAACCAGAACCAGTTCGTTTGCAAAACCATACGAATATGCAGCAGGAAACTGTGGCGAAAACGATTCAGCAGAAAAGTCAGAGCATCAAACGAATGGGCGCTTTGTCAGCGTTGGGAAGTCTAAGTAACAGTAAGCAAAAAGGCGGTTTAGATTTATCAGCGACACAAACTACAGCGGGCCCTGGTTTGGGCGGAACCGAAGGTAGTGGCGGTGTTCAAACATCATTGTACGCTAAAGGTATGGTTAGTGCGCCGTTAGGTGCTGGTGGTAATGTTCAAGGTGCTGGCGGTTACGGAACAAAAGGCAAAGGTGGAGGCCAGGCCGGTTATGGCAAATTATCATTAACAGGCTCATCCGGCGCGATGCCTATCCCACTGGGCCAAGAGGCGAGCGTCGCTCGTGGTCTAGATAAGGACATGATCGCAGCGGTTATCCAAAAAAATATGGGACAAATTCGTTTCTGTTACGAGCAAGGTTTGCAAAGTGACGCGAAACTGAGTGGTCGGGTAGCCATCGATTTTACAATCGGAGCTAACGGACTTGTAAAAGCTGCCGGTATAGAAAATACGACTTTAAATTCAAAAATGATCGAAGATTGCATGGTGATGCGTTTAAAAACTTGGCAGTTTCCGTTGCCTGAAGGTGGCGTAGACGTGAAGGTATCGTATCCATTTGTTCTTCGTAGATCAGGACAGGGGTAATCATGAAAAAGATGAATTGGTTATTAAGCAGTGTTGTTCTTTTATCGCTAGGCTGTGGTTTGAATCAAGATCCTCTTGATAGCAAATCTGACGTTGTAAAAGACGCTCAGCAACCTCAAGCAAAAGTGGAAACTCCGGCGCCAGAGAAAAGTGATGCGATTCGCATTAACTCGGTTCCTAAGTACACATTCAGCGAAGGTCGCGAATCAAAGTTCTCTATCATGAGCTCGGTTTTAGCTGCTGATTACGATGTGGTAACACAGATTGCAAACGAAATCGATTTCCCAGGTGCTAAGTTTGATCAAGCGACTGGCGAATTCAGCTGGGCACCTCCGAAGGGCCTAGTGTATGACGGTTTAAGTAAAACTCTAGAGCTTCAGATCCGTGTATTTGCTAAGCACCAAACGGATGCGGGTGCTAAAGTATTTACAAATCAAAAAACAATTGAAATCGTCGTTGAACGATCAATGGGTAAGCCGGTGATATCAACTGTGGCGGGCATTCCGGCGGAAGGGTTTGTAGAAGGAACATCTGGTTCATTCACGGTTTTGGTTCATGATGAAGATGCAGGTCCTTCGTCAGACACATTCCCAAGATTAGAAATTCTTCAGCCTGACTATGCAACTATTTCGCTTACACCATATGTTAAAATTAACAAAGTCATTCCAGATTTTCAAAAACGTGATTTCTTGTTTGAACTCAGCGTGGAAAGTAGTTCGGGATTAGTAGATGGATATGCATCAGCGGGCTTCGGTTTTCGCGCGGTTTCTAGATATAATAAAATTAGCAGTCCTTATAACGTAAGTACTAAAGTGCTTGCGAAGTTTGGAAATGTAAAAACATCGTGGACTGACGAAATTAAAGTCCCAACTGGTCTTAACTACGATTATTCATTCATCGTATTTGAAAGTACATCACGAGCGGAATTCGAAGAGGTGGCTTCAGAGGATTTACCAAATGGAGCAGTCCTTGAGTGTGATCACTATAATGCAAAAGGCTACATGACATGTAGTCTTAAGTGGAAAGTGGACAAGCGGGAAAACTTAGGTCCATCGGCAATCACGTTAAAAGTAAAAGCTGTAAAGAGGTACTATTCAGAGGTGACTCCGGTCGAGCAGACATTCACTTTAAAATATAAAGTGGTGAAGGGGCCAGGTTATGTAGCGCCACCTAAGCCACCTGTTAACGAAGACGAAGGGGAGGAAGAACCATGAAATCTCAATTATTAATTGCTTCTGTATTGCTAGTGTCGACCCTGTCGCTCAACGTTTCGGCCCAGACTGTAGAAACTGAATTTGATAGTTTAGGTGGCAACCAAATTATTTTAGATAAAGCACGTGAATTGAATCCTGACACTAAGGTGGAAGTAGTTCAAGATCGTATTGTGCCTAGAAAAAATCGATTCGAATTTGCGCCTGAATTTTCAGGCACAATGGGCGGCGATGATACGTATACCAAATCACAAAGTGTGGGTATGAATATCAATTATCATATTAACCATCGCTGGTCGATTGGAGCGAAATACAACCATACGTTCAATAAATTAACGGCGGAAGGCGACGCGATGGTCGATGCAGCGGTAGCTGATCGGTTAGCGAATCCACGCAATCCTACAAAACCGCTACCAGATATCGATCATCAAAAAAGTGAATCGTTAGTTGTGTTAAATTGGTATCCAATCTACGGCAAAATGAATTTGTTTGAAAAAAGTATTGCTCAGTTTGATGTGTACGGATTGTTAGGTGCTGGTCAGGTAGAACTAAAATCGGGAACAAAGCCAACATACACAGTGGGTGGTGGTATCGGTTTCTGGATGAGCCCGCAAATTTCAACTCGTATGGAATTACGTTATCAAAAATACAACGTGGAGTATATCACTGGTCCTAAAAACTTGGATCTAGCGATTGCTTCAGTACAAGTAGGATGGTTGCTGTGAAACGATATATTTTATGTGCGGCACTTCTTTTATCCGGCGTGACTCACGCCCAAGATATGGAAGCCCTTCTTGAAGGTAAGGCAGAAACCCAAACGCGTCGTAACCAAAGCTTCCTGGCGGACACGGTTCGCAGTCTGCTTGGGAATCCAACTCCAGAACAGAATTTCTTCTTACGCCATGTGGAAGACGGTCACTGGATGGAAGCATTGATTCAGTACGGCCCGGCTTTTAACAATACGGCGTTTGAATCAACGGAAACAGGTATCGCGCTTAAAGGCTTGATGTTCTTTAAAGCGGGTATGCCGGTGACAGGTTTAGAGGAATTATTTGTTGTTCAAGATCCTAAGAAAATCCATTTTCAATTGATCAACGAATGGCGTGAGGCTGCCAAAGAAGATAACAAAGCTTGGTTTGTAGCTCGAATAAAATGGGCTCAAGGTTGGGGCGAGATTTTTGGTCGAGTGATTGAGGTGCGCGTACTAGCGGCGGACTTATCACTGCAAAGATCGGCTGAGGAGCTCAATACCTTAGCTATGAAGGCGCCAGTGAATTCAAAAGAGCGCGCATTGATTGATTGGCATTTAGCTTTGTCGTATGCAATGAATGATCAGGCGGACAAGGCAGCCAAAATTATGGCAGCTTTGATGAAAGCGCCTAACAATCCGATCCCGGCTGAGTTGATGAATTTAACGGCAGCGCGTATGTTGTATCAAAATGGGTATTTAGATGCTTCAGCGAAGTATTTTGAAAAGATTCCTAAAGGATCTGATTATTTCTTCGCGGCTCTTGAGGAAAAATCATGGGCCCATGTTCGTAAGGGCGAACCTCAAAATGCGATTGCAGTCACTCAAACATTAGTGAATCCAAATCTGTCAGGTCAAATTGGTCCAGAAGCCTGGATGGTTCGTGGCTTGTCGCAACTAAAGG
>ERZ761610.510-NODE-510-length-30349-cov-58.323661_pt1 | contig 30349 bp, 35 predicted proteins | sample MGYA00512164_ERZ761610 | MGnify/ENA primary metagenome ERZ761610 (study PRJEB28899, sample SAMN02850038) | bioreactor sludge metagenome | biome: EBPR Sludge; feature: EBPR Bioreactor; material: flocular biomat | place: Australia: Thorneside Wastwater Treatment...
CGTGGTGGAAAAATGTGGTGCCGCGTGTTCCCTAATCTTCCAGTAACAAAAAAACCTGCTGAAACTCGTATGGGTAGCGGTAAGGGTAATCCAGAATTATGGGTAGCTCAAATTCTTCCAGGTCGTATCCTGTTTGAATTAGACGGTGTAACTGCTGAACAAGCAAAAGAAGCCTTTACAAGAGCCGCTCACAAGTTCCCATTTAAAACACGTTTTATCCAAAGAGATTAATATGAAAGTAACTGAATTTAAAGGCATGTCTAAGGACGAATTAAAAAAGAACCTTAGCAAAAAAACTGAAGAGCTTTATGAGCTTAAAGTTAAAAACAAATTGGGACAGTTGGCGAATCCTTTACAAATTCGTGGTCTTAAAAAAGACATAGCACGCGTTTTAACGGTTTTGAACTCAACTACTGGTAATAAATCCACTGAGGTTACAACTAAGGCGACTAAAGCAGCAAAACCTGCTAAAACAGCTAAAAAAGTAACTAAAGCTACACCTAAAGCAAAAGTGAAAAAAGCAGGAGCAACTCGTGCAACAAGAAAGTAAGAAGATGGAACTTACTGGTGAAGTAGTAAGCACTAAAATGGCTAAGACAATTAGCGTTTTGGTTACTCGCCTAGTTAAGCATCCAAAGTACGGAAAATTCGTTAAGAAGTCATCTGTGTTCAAAGCACACGATGAAAAACAAGAATGCAAAGTAGGCGAAAAAGTGACTATTCAAGAATCTCGTCCACTAAGCAAAACTAAACGTTGGACTTTAGTTAAGAAAGTAACGTTGGGGTAATATAATATGATTCAAATGCAAACCAGACTCACAGTCGCAGATAATTCCGGTGCTAAAGAAGTTATGTGTGTAAAGGTGCTAGGCGGATCCAAAAGACGTTTTGCGTCTGTTGGTGACGTAATCGTTGTATCTATCAAAGATGCAACGCCAACATCAAAAGTAAAAAAAGGCGACGTGGCTAAAGCCGTTGTTGTTAGAACTAAAAAGAAAATCAGAAGAGCTGATGGTTCATACATCAAGTTCGACGAAAACTCTGCTGTTCTAATCAATCAAGCTAAAGAACCAATCGGAACTCGTATTTTTGGACCAGTAGCGAGAGAATTACGTGCTAAAGCATTCGTAAAAATCGTGTCATTGGCACCAGAAGTTTTATAGGGATTAAATATGAACAGATTGAAAAAACTCTACAACGATAAAATCCAAGGCGAATTATCTAAAAGCTTAAAGCTTGAGAACGTCATGGAAGTTCCAAGACTTGAAAAAATCATTATCAGTGTAACTACTAAAGATGCAGTTCAAAATCCAAAAATTTTGAACACTGTAGTAGATGAAATCACTGCAATTGCTGGTCAAAAAGCAGTAATGACTAAATCTAAAAAAGCGATCTCTAACTTCAAACTAAGAGCTGGTTTAACTATCGGTGTTCGCGTAACTCTAAGAAAAGAAAGAATGTGGTCATTCCTTGATCGTTTGAACACTCTTGCTTTACCTCGCGTACGTGACTTCCGCGGTCTTCCTTCTAAAGGTTTTGACGGACAAGGAAACTACAACATGGGCTTGAAAGAGCAAATCGTGTTTCCGGAAATCAACTACGACAAAATCGATAAGGTTCGTGGTATGAATATAACAATTTGCACAACAGCTAAGAATGACGTACAAGGAAGAGCACTTCTAGAAGCGCTTGGTGTACCTTTTAGAAAGTAGGGATGTATGGCTAAATTATCTTCAGTAGTAAAAAACAATAAGAAAAAAGATAAAGCTCAGCGCTACCACAAGGTACGTGAAGAGCTTAAAGCAAAATCAGTAGATATGAAGTTAAGCTTGGAAGAGCGTATGGAATATCGTTTGAAATTAAACAAATTGCCAAGAAACTCTTCAATGAGCCGTAACAAGCTTATTTGCGAGTTAACAGGTCGTGCTCGTGGTAACTACAGAAAATTTGGTTTGTCTCGTCTAGCGTTCAGAAAACTGGCTCTAGAAGGTAGAATTCCGGGCGTTACTAAGGCAAGTTGGTAGGGGATTATGGATACAATTGGACAATTTTTAACAAACATCAGAAATGCAGGAATGGCACGACTTGAAAAAGTAGACGTTCCAGCTTCTAACTTAAGAAAATCAATTGCAGATATCTTAACTCAGGAAGGTTATTTAAAATCTTTCAAAGTAGCTAAGGATTCTAAGCAAGGAATTATGCGTCTATACATTAAGTACAATGAAGACGGAACACCTAAGCTTCTTAACGTACAACGCGTAAGCAAGCCAGGCCGCCGTATTTACTTAAAATGTGACGATTTAAAAAGCGTAAGATCTGGATATGGAATGAGCATCATTTCAACTAGCAAAGGTCTTATGACTAACAAGAGCGCAAAACAACAACGCCTAGGCGGCGAAGTTATTTGCGAAGTGTGGTAGGTAACTATGTCTAGGATTGGTAAATTAGCAATTGCAATTGATGGCGTAACTGTAGACACAAAAGATGCTACATTTATTACTGTTAAAGGCGCAAAGCACGCGTTGAAAATTCGTAAAGTAGCTGGTGTTACTGCTGACGTTAAAGACGGCAAATTAGTATTAACTAGCAAAAGCGAAGACAAAAAAACTAAATCACTATACGGCTTACAAAGAGCACTTCTATACAATGCTGTAGTTGGTGTTACTAAAGGCTTCAGCAAAGGTTTAGAATTAAACGGTGTCGGTTATAGAGCAACAGTTTCTGGAAAGAAATTAGAACTTTCATTGGGCTACAGCCACAATATCGAGTTCCCAATTCCAGAAGGCATCGAAATCAAAGTAGATAAACAGACAGCTATCACTGTGACTGGTCCAAACAAAGAATTAGTTGGTCAAGTAGCAGCGAAAATCAGAGGTTTCAGACCACCAGAGCCTTACCTAGGTAAAGGTGTTAAGTATTCTGATGAGAAAATCAAACGCAAAGCCGGTAAGTCTGCGGGTAAATAGGATATAATATGAAAGTAATTATTAAAAAATCATACTCAGATAGATTAGGTGCACGTTTAGCAAAGAAAGTGCGTATTCGTAAAAAAATCAAAGGCAGCGCTGAAAAGCCGCGCCTTTGCTTCTTCCGCTCTTTAAGCAATGTTTACGCTCAATTGATTGATGATGTTAATCACAAAACAATCCTTAGCGTTTCATCTTTAGATTTTGATAAAAAATCGAGCTTAAAGGAAATGGCTACTCAAGTGGGTAAGCTAGTAGCTGAAAAAGCTAAAACTGCTAAAATCACTGACGTTGTTTTCGATAGAAATGGTTTTGTTTACCACGGACGTGTAAAAGCTTTTGCTGATGCAGCAAGAGAAAACGGACTTAAATTTTAAGGAATATGCAGATGGAAAAAAACAACACAAACAACGCAGCAACAACAACATCAGACTTCGAAGAGAGAGTAGTTGCGATCAACCGTGTAACTAAAGTTGTAAAAGGTGGTCGTCGTTTCTCGTTCGCAGCTCTAGTAGTTGTCGGAAATAAAATGGGCGAAGTTGGCTTCGGTTCAGGTAAAGCTGGCGAAGTTCCAGAAGCTATTGGCAAAGCAACTCGTTCAGCTAAGAAAAATTCTTTCAAGTTTGATCTTAAAGATGCTCGTACAATCAACCACGAAGTTATCGGAACTTTCGGCAGCGCAAAAGTAATCCTTAAGCCTGCGTCTGAAGGTACTGGTGTTATCGCGGGTGGCGCAATTCGTTCAGTATTGGAATCTGTTGGGGTTAAAGACATTCTAACTAAGTGTGTAGGAACTAGAAATCCTCACAATGCAGTTCGAGCTACTATTGATGGCTTGATGCAATTGAAAAAGAGCATGAGGTAATTTATGAATAAATACCAAGTAACGTTAACTCGTTCTTCTATTAGCTGTTCTGACACTCAAATCAGAACACTTCAGGCATTGGGCTTAAAGAAGATTAATCAATCAAAAGTTTTTAACGACTCTGAAGCGTTCAGAGGCCAAGTTAGAAAAGTACAACATTTAATCACTATTAAAAAAGAGAAATAGATCATGGCTAACTTATTAAGCAGCTTAAAACCAAATGAAGGTTCAACTCATTATAGAAAAAGAGTTGGTCGTGGTATTGGTTCTGGATTAGGTGGCTACTCTGGTAAGGGTGGTAAAGGTCAAACTCAACGCAGCGGTGGTTCAATTCGCCGTGGTTTTGAGGGTGGTCAAACTCCTCTACACAGACGTCTACCAAAATTCGGTTTTACTAATGCGAAATTTAAAACTGTATACAATGTTCTTACTATGAAAGATCTAAATCAGTTATCTGGTAGCGTAACTATCGCCGATTTAGAAAAACACTTTAAAGGAGGACCTTTTAAAGTGATCAATACTGGTAAGCTTGAGAAAAAAGTAAACATTGAAGTTAACAAAATCACTGCACAAGCTAAAGAAGTTATCGAAAAGCTTGGTGGCACTGTTAAGCTAGTTTAAAAAAAGGATTTTTGTGTCAGTAGTTGGAATTCTTAATAATAGCGATTTACGGAAGAAGATATTATTTACTTTAGTAGCCCTTTCTATTTATAGAATCGGTGTTCACGTTCCAACTCCGGGAGTGAATTCTAAAGCGGTAATGGACCTATTCAACAGCAATGCGACTGGAATCCTAAGCTTTTTCAACTCATTTACTGGTGGCGCACTTTCTCAATTCAGTATTTTTGCATTGGGAATCATGCCTTACATCTCGTCTTCAATCATTTTCCAATTGCTGAGCTCCGCTCTTCCTCAATTGGAGCAATTGAAAAAAGAAGGCGAGCCGGGACGCAAAAAAATCACTCAGTACACACGTTACTTCACGCTAGTACTTGCGATCATCCAAGGTTTCGGAATGAGCAAGTTCTTGTTAAGCCAACGTGGAACTGATGGGCAAATGTTAGTTAATTCACCTTTTGTAGGTTTATTACCGTTTGAATTAGTAGCTGTTTTAACATTAACAGCTGGTACATGCTTTATTATGTGGCTTGGTGAGCAAATCACAGAACGAGGTATCGGTAATGGATCTTCTTTAATTATCTTCACTGGTATCGCAGCTGGCGTTCCTAATGGTGCGCAACAGTTGTGGGCGTTGTTTGATAAAGGTGAAATTTCATTTATTAAGGTTTTATTGCTTCTGTTGTTAATGGTAGCCGTAATTGCGTTTGTTATCTTCATGGAAACAGCTCAAAGACGTTTAACTATTAATTACTCTCAAAGAAATTCGGGTCAGAATAATCGTCCAGTGACATCTCACTTGCCGATTAAAATTAACTACGCGGGTGTTATCCCTCCGATTTTTGCGAGTTCAATCTTGATGTTCCCAGCGACTGTGGCTCAGTTTTCACAAATTGCTTGGTTACGCTCGATTCAAGAAACTTTGAATCCAAACGGTGTGTTCTTTAATATTATCTTTGTATTGTTGATTGTATTTTTTTCATTCTTCTACACTGATATTATTTTCAACCCGAATGAAATTTCTGATAACTTGAAGAAAACAGGAGCTTTTGTTCCTGGCGTTCGTTCAGGTAGCTCGACTTCAGCTTATATTCAGGAAGTTTTAAATAAAATTAACGTACTAGGCTGTATATATTTGAGTTTCATCTGTATTATGCCTGGTTTATTAACATCTCAGTTGAATCTACCGTTTTATTTCGGTGGTACGTCACTGTTGATTCTGGTGGGCGTAGCTCTTGATACGGCTCAGCAGATTAACTCGTATATTTTGACTCAGAAGTACGAAGGCTTCCTCAAGGGTAAAAAAATTACCTCTCGCAGGGTCAGCTTTAATTAGATATAGACTTTTTTACAATTAATAATTAATAGGAACGATATGAAAGTTAAACCATCGGTAAAAAAAATTTGTAACAAGTGCAAGATCATTAAAAGAAAAGGTGTTGTTCGAGTTATTTGTGCAAACTCTAAACACAAGCAAAGGCAAGGGTAATTAAATGGCAAGGATATTTGGTGTCGACTTACCTCGAAACAAACGCGTAGAAGTAGCTCTGACTTATATTTATGGAATCGGACGCGCTCGCGCTCAAGAAATCATGAAAGCAGCTGGTATTAATTCTGAATTAAGAACCGATGCTCTTTCTGATGATAACGTAGCAAAAATTCGCGCATTCGTTGAGGCAGGATTTAAAGTAGAGGGTGATTTACGTCGTGAAATCGGTCTTTCTATTAAACGTTTAACTGATCTTAACTGCTACCGTGGTATGCGCCATAAAAAGGGTCTTCCAGTTCGTGGTCAGAACACTCGTTCTAACGCTCGTACTAGAAAAGGTCCTAAGAAAACTGTCGCGAACAAGAAAAAAGCAGTGTAGGTAAAAAATGAATGTAGTTGAAAAAAAAGTAGTTAAGAAAAAAACTAAGAAAAATGCGCCAAATGGTATGTGCTTCGTACAAGCTTCTTTTGGTAACGTTATTGTAACGATCACTGATTTACGCGGTGACACTGTTTCTTGGTCATCAGCTGGTCATTTAGGTTTCAAAGGCAGCAGAAAGGGAACTCCTTTCGCAGCTCAAGTAACTGCTGAAGACGCAGCTAAAAAAGCAGTCGAAGCTGGAATGAAAACTGTTGAAGTTTTCTTAAAAGGTCCGGGAGCTGGTCGTGAGCCTGCTATCCGTGCTTTAGCTGGAACTGGTTTGAAAATCCTTACTCTTAAGGATGTTACACCAATCCCACACAATGGTTGCCGTCCGCCAAAAAGAAGAAGAATCTAGGAGTTATTGATATGAGTTGCGTAGTAAACAGCGTTTGCAAACTTTGCAGAAGAGAAAATTTGAAACTTTACCTTAAAGGTAGCCGTTGCTTAACAGATAAATGTGCTTTCGAAAGACGCCCTTATCCTCCAGGACAACACGGTCAATCTCGCTTGAAATTCTCTGAATTTGCATTGCAGTTACGTGAAAAACAAAAAGCTAAGCGTTGGTACGGTCTTTCTGAAAAACAATTCTCTATCACTTTTGATAAAGCGTCTAGAGCAGATAAAATGACCGGCACTGAACTTTTAAAATTATTAGAATTGCGTTTAGACAATGTTGTTTATAGCATGGGACTTGCTAGCTCTCGTCGCCAAGCAAGACAATTAGTTCTACACAAGCACTTTTCTGTAAATGGTAAAGTTGTGAATGTTCCAAGCATGATCTTGAAAAAAGATGATGTGGTTAAAGTTGTTGATGCTAGCGCTGGAACTGAGTTCTTCAAAACTATGGCTACAGGTTCAAAAACTGTTCCTGCATGGGTTGAGTCTTCAATCGAAAAATTAACTGGAAAGGTAAAAGACGCTCCAGTTAGAGAAGACATTACATTGCCAGTTGAAGAAAATATGATCGTTGAATACTACTCAAGATAAGGTAGGGGAAATGCAAGAGCATTATTATAAATTTTGGAGAGAGTTAATTAAGCCGAAAAATTTCGACACTGATCGTGAGTCATCGCGTGAAGACTATGCGAAGTTTACAATTAGACCTCTTGAAAAAGGTTATGGAGTTACTATTGGAAATTCTTTAAGAAGAATTTTACTTAGCTCTATGATGGGTTCTTCTATTACTGCTGTAAAATTTGAAGGTGTTCTTCATGAATTCTCTTCTATTCCGGATGTATTAGAAGATGTTTCTGATATTATTTTAAATTTAAAAGAAATCAGATTTAAGATGTTCACAAGTGAAAATGTAGTTCTTCGTGTATCTAAAAAAGGTCCAGGAAAAGTTACAGCTATGGACATTCAAACTAATGAAAAAATTCAAATTTTGAATCCAGATGCACATGTTGCGACTCTTGGTCCAAACGGAAATTTCAATATGGAAATTATCGTTGGTTACGGTCGTGGTTATGTTCCGGCGGATGCAAAAACTGAATCTTTCCCAGTTGGATTTATTCCGGTTGATTCTCTTTTTAGCCCGATCAAAAAAGTAAACTACAGCGTACAAAATGCGCGCGTTGGTCAACGCACTGACTACGATAGTTTAATTATGGAAGTTTGGACTGATGGTTCAATTCGTCCAGAAGAAGCTTTGTCGCTTTCTTCAAAAATCATGAAAGATCAATTACAAGTGTTCATGATTTTCGACGATTCATTAGAGCCGAAGGAAGAAAAACTTGATAGTTTCTCTCCTCAATTAAATGATAATTTATTCCGTTCTGTTGACGATCTAGAATTATCTGTTCGATCTGCAAATTGCTTGAAAAATGCAAACATCAGATTCATCGGTGAATTAGTTGTTAAGTCAGAAGCGGAAATGCTTAAGACAAAAAATTTCGGCAGAAAATCTTTGAATGAAATCAAAGAAATTCTAACTGAAATGGGTCTTGGCTTAGGAATGAAAATTGATGGATGGCCACCTCCGGGATGGGATCCAACAAGTGGTAACTTTAAACGCGATCAGCAATAAAAGATAAGTAAGTAAGGATTTGATATGAGTTCTCATGCTAAATTAACAAAAAGATTTTCTAGAAGAAACGGCCCAAGAAAAATGTTGATTAAGGGTTTAATGGTTAACTTAATTGAAAACCAAAAAATCGTTACAACAGAAACTAAAGCTAAAGAATTAAAAAGACATTTTGATAAAGCTGTTACTTTAGCAAAAAAACAAAATTTAAATTCTCTTAGACTTTTAATGGCTCGCTTGAGCAACAAAGACGCTGCGAAGAAATTATATTTCGAAATCGCTCCAGCTCTGAAATCAAGAACTAGCGGTTACACTTCTGTAATCAAAATGCCAAATCGCAAAGGTGACAATTCACCAATGGCATTCATCCAAGTTTTATAGTTTTTACATTATATAATTAGGTAATTTTAAAAGCCGCCCAATAGGGTGGCTTTTTTTTTACCCGAAACAATATTAAAAAAAATGATGAAAGTTATATTTTTTTGTTTGACGGCACCCCCAGGATTTTGTAAACCCTCTTTCACACAAGATTCGGGGGCATAGCTCAGCTGGGAGAGCATCTGATTTGCATTCAGAAGGTCGCAGGTTCGATCCCTGTTGCCTCCACCAAACATCCTTTCTATATAAAGGATGTTTGGAGAAAAGATCCTCTATATAAGAGGATTTGAATTTTGGGTTGTTTAACTTCGAAAAAGAAATTTTGAAAAAGTTAAATAAAAAGTGTTGACAGCAAAACACTGAATATATAGAACGTCGAAATCGCTCTTTGAAAACTAAATAGCTAGCAGAATAAAATATATAGCTTTAAAATTAGCTCAAAAAATTTTTTTTGGAGAGTTTGATTCTGGCTCAGAACAAACGCTGGCGGCGTGCCTAATACATGCAAGTCGAACGGGGAAAGTAGCAATATGAGTACTAGTGGCGCACGGGTGAGTAACGCGTGGGTATCTGCCTTGGAGTGGGGGATAACAAGTCGAAAGATTTGCTAATACCGCATAAGACCACTTTTATTAGTGGTAAAAGATTTATCGCTTCAAGATGAGCCTGCGTAAGATTAGCTAGTTGGTAGGGTAATGGCCTACCAAGGCGATGATCTTTAACTGGTCTGAGAGGATGACCAGTCACACTGGAACTGAGACACGGTCCAGACTCCTACGGGAGGCAGCAGTAGGGAATATTGCGCAATGGGGGAAACCCTGACGCAGCGACGCCGCGTGAGCGATGAAGGCCTTCGGGTCGTAAAGCTCTGTCGTATGGGAATAAACAAATGAATGTACCATGCAAGAAAGGATCGGCTAACTTCGTGCCAGCAGCCGCGGTAAGACGAGGGATCCTAGCGTTGTTCGGAATCATTGGGCGTAAAGAGGGCGTAGGTGGCTATTTAAGTCAGTTGTGAAAGCCTGGGGCTCAACCCCAGAAGTGCAATTGATACTATTTAGCTTGAGTGTGGAAAAGGTAACTAGAATTCCTGGTGTAGTGGTAAAATACGTAGATATCAGGAGGAATGCCGGTTGCGAAGGCGGGTTACTAGTCCAACACTGACACTGAGGCCCGAAAGCGTGGGGATCAAACAGGATTAGATACCCTGGTAGTCCACGCCATAAACGATGAATACTCGTTGTTGGAGGTATTGACCCCTTCAGTGACTAAGCTAACGCGTTAAGTATTCCGCCTGGGAAGTACGGTCGCAAGATTAAAACTCAAAGAAATTGACGGGGGCCCGCACAAGCGGTGGAGCATGTGGTTTAATTCGATGCAACGCGCAGAACCTTACCTGGCCTTGACATCCGGGGAACCCGCGGAGACGCGGGGTGCCGCAAGGAGCCCCGAGACAGGTGCTGCATGGCTGTCGTCAGCTCGTGTCGTGAGATGTTGGGTTAAGTCCCGCAACGAGCGCAACCCTTGCCTTTAGTTGCCAGCATTCAGTTGGGCACTCTAGAGGGACTGCCGGTGTTAAACCGGAGGAAGGTGGGGATGACGTCAAGTCCTCATGGCCCTTATATCTAGGGCTACACACGTGCTACAATGGCGGTCACAAAGGGCAACAGCGAAACCGCGAGGTGAAGCTAATCCCATAAAAGCCGTCCAAGTTCGGATTGCAGTCTGCAACTCGACTGCATGAAGTTGGAATCGCTAGTAATCGTGGATCAGAATGCCACGGTGAATACGTTCCCGGGCCTTGTACACACCGCCCGTCACACCATGAAAGTCGGTTGTACCAGAAGTCGCTGAGCTAACATTGAGGCAAGCGCCCAAGGTATGATCGATGATTGGGGTGAAGTCGTAACAAGGTAGCCGTAGGGGAACCTGCGGCTGGATCACCTCCTTTCTAAGGATAATGTCTGCTAGCTATTTAGTTTTGAAAGAGTGAAGGCTTTGGGCCTGTAGCTCAGTTGGTTAGAGCACACGCTTGATAAGCGTGGGGTCGGATGTTCAAGTCATCCCAGGCCCACCAACGTTTTAAATTTTTGTTATTTTGTTAGTGATCTTTGACAATTGAATAGAATGTGATTTTTAAATTTTAAATCTGTGCGATTTAAAACCAAAATATAAGAATACTTAAAGAATATTTAAGTGATTTTTAGTGTTTATTTGAAGTTATTAAGAGCTTATGGTGGATGCCTTGGCACTGAGAGGCGATGAAAGACGTGGTAAGCTGCGATAAGCTACGGGGAGTGGCACACACACTTTGATCCGTAGATTTCTGAATGGGGAAACCTGCCTTTAGAGGCGATTCGCAAACGACGGGAAGTGAAACATCTCAGTACCGTCAGGAAAATAAATCAATTGAGATTTCCAAAGTAGTGGCGAGCGAAATGGAAACAGTCTAAACCAAATTCAAGCAATTGAATTCGGGGTTGCGGGACTTGCAATATGGTAGATAGGGATAGTTCAATTACCTGGAAAGGTAAGCCAGAGAGGGTGATAGCCCCGTGGACGAAATTCTGAAAAAACCTAGCGAGCACCCAAGTACTGCAGGACACGTGAAATCCTGTGGGAATCCGGGAAGACCACTTTCCAAGACTAAATACTACTCAGTGACCGATAGTGAACTAGTACCGTGAGGGAAAGGTGAAAAGAACCCCGAGAGGGGAGTGAAATAGAACCTGAAACCATAAGTTTACAAGCAGTGGAAGCATTTTTTATGTGCAACCACGTACCTCTTGCATAATGAGTCAGCGAGTTATTTTTGCAGGTAAGGTTAAGCCGTCAGGCGTAGCCGTAGCGAAAGCGAGTCTTAAAAGGGCGTTTAATCTGCAGGAATAGACCCGAAACCCGGTGATCTAATCATGGCCAGGCTGAAGCGAGGGTAACACCTCGTGGAGGGCCGAACCAGTTGGTGTTGAAAAACCTTTGGATGAGCTGTGATTAGGGGTGAAAGGCCAATCAAACTGGGTGATAGCTGGTTCTCCCCGAAATATATTTAGGTATAGCCTCGAGTAATTGTATGATGGAGGTAGAGCACTGATTGGGCTAGGGGTCTTTACCAGATTACCAAACCCACTCAAACTCCGAATGCCATTCATATCTATCTCGGGAGACAGTCCATGGGTGATAAGGTCCGTGGACGAGAGGGAAAGAGCCCAGACCATCAGCTAAGGTCCCAAAATTTACACTAAGTGGAGAACGTTGTGGGGTTACTTTGACAACTAGGAGGTTGGCTTAGAAGCAGCAATCCTTTAAAGAAAGCGTAATAGCTCACTAGTCTAGTGACCCTGCGCGGAAGATACAACGGGGCTAAGTGTAATACCGAAGCTATGGCTAACGTAAGTTAGGGTAGGGGAGCGTTCTGCTCTAGGATGAAGGTTGACCGTAAGGACAGCTGGACGAAGCAGAAGTGATCATGCTGACATAAGTAGCGTATAACTTGAGTGAAAAACTCAAGCGCCGAAAACTCAAGGGTTCCTGGGCAAGGATAATCCTCCCAGGGTTAGTCGAGACCTAAGACGAAGCGAATCAGCGTAGTCGATGGATGTACTGTTAATATTCAGTAACTTTGTAGTGATCGCATAAGGAATGACGGAGTAGGCAATCTCAGCCTGTTATTTGGATTCAGGTGTAAGCGCGTAGGTGGTTATATAGGCAAATCCGTATAACAACACTGAAACGTGAATGCTTTCAAGTGAGACGAGCCATGCTTCCAAGAAAAGTTTCGTATGTTTATCTACAAACTCGTACCGTAAACCGACTCAGGTGAGTGGGGTGAATATCCTAAGGCGATAGGGTCAATCGTAGTTAAGGAACTCGGCAACTTAACACCGTAACTTCGGAAAAAGGTGTGCCCATAGCAATATGGGTCGCAGAGAAATGGGAGTAGCGACTGTTTATCAAAAACACAGGTATGTGCAAAGTCTCAAGACGACGTATACATACTGACGCCTGCCCGGTGCTGGAAGGTTAAGAGGATTTGTCAGCGCAAGCGAAGCAGAGAATCGAAGCCCCAGTAAACGGCGGCCGTAACTATAACGGTCCTAAGGTAGCGAAATTCCTTGTCGGGTAAGTTCCGACCTGCACGAATGGCGTAACGACTTCTCCGGTGTCTCAACTACAGGCCCTGCGAAATTGAATTCTCGGTGAAAATGCCGAGTACCCGCAGAAAGACGGAAAGACCCCGTGAACCTTTACTGTAACTTGACAGTGATTTTAGGATGGCTATGTGTAGCATAGGTGGGAGACTTTGAAGCCGCTTCGCTAGAGGCGGTGGAGTCATCAGTGAAATACCACTCTTAGATGTCTTGAAATCTAACCTACCTTCGGGAGGGACACTGTCTGGCGGGCAGTTTGACTGGGGCGGTCGCCTCCTAAAAAGTAACGGAGGCGCGCGATGGTACCCTCAGCCTGATCGGAAACCAGGCGTCGAGTGCATTGGTATAAGGGTGCTTAACTGCGAGACCAACAAGTCGAGCAGGTGCGAAAGCAGGCCAAAGTGATCCGGTGGTCCCGCGTGGAAGGGCCATCGCTCAACGGATAAAAGGTACTCCGGGGATAACAGGCTTATTCCGCCCAAGAGTCCATATCGACGGCGGAGTTTGGCACCTCGATGTCGGCTCATCACATCCTGGGGCTGGAGCAGGTCCCAAGGGTTTAGCTGTTCGCTAATTAAAGTGGTACGCGAGCTGGGTTCAGAACGTCGTGAGACAGTTTGGTCCTTATCTTCTGTGGGCGTAAGAAATTTGAGTGGATCTGTCCTTAGTACGAGAGGACCGGGATGGACAAACCTCTGGTGTTCCAGTTGTCACGCCAGTGGCATGGCTGGATAGCTAAGTTTGGAAATGATAACCGCTGAAAGCATCTAAGCGGGAAGCAAACCACGAGATTAGATTTCTCGACTATGTCCTAAAGACCCCTTGTAGACTACGAGGTTGATAGGCGAAAGGTGTAAGTGCAGTAATGTACTCAGCTAATTCGTACTAATAGGTCGTGAGACTTCATCAAATAAACCTAAAAATCACTTAAATATTTTACAAAACTCTCGAGTAATCGAGAGTTTTGTTGAAAAGTTAAATCATTAAAGATATAAAGTTTTTAATGGTGTCTATAGCAAGAGAGATACACCTGATCCCATTCCGAACTCAGCAGTTAAGCCTCTTAGCGGCGATGGTATTGCATGCGCAAGCGTGTGAAAGAGTAGCACGACGCCAGTCTTATGCCCCGTTTTACGGGGCTTTTTTTTTGCCTAAATCATTTTTCAATTAAATATGAGTCGTTCCTTGCTGAGTAAATTTACACCTTACTAGTTGTTCTTTTGGCTGCGTAGCGTGGGCTGTATTGAATCTTTTTTTTAGATGGATAAAACCGGTCAGGGAGTAAAAGTTTGTTTGATACAGACTGATTTAAGACAAAAAAAAGAGAACGTTTCCGTTCCCTTTTTTGATTATAAAATTTTTACAAATTAATAATTAATTAAACTTCGAATGGAGCTGGATTGATTTGTTCTACTTTTGAACCAGTATCGTAGTGATCCATACCGATTGAAAGTAAACCTAAGTTTCTAGCTTTCTTAATAGCTTTAGTGACCATTTTTTGCTGAGACATTTTTAATTTAGAAATGCGAGAAGGGACGATTTTTCCGCCATCTGCAAGGTATTTAGATAGGGAAACAGGATCTTTATAATCGATCTGCATTACAGATTTAGCAGTTACCTTTTTCTTCTTAGTATCATTTTTCATAATCATCCTTTAATAGATATTGATTTATTAGTAAAAATTTATTAAGTTTCATTTACTTTATTTTTAAACAATTATCAAAGGTTTTGTATGGCAATCTGCGAACTTTCGGGTAAAAAGCCCGTAATCAAAAATTTAGTGAGTCACTCTAACATCAAGACTAAGACGCTTGTTCAGCCGAATGTTCAGTACAAGAGACTATTCAGCAAGAAACTTAACAAATTTTTCAAACTTAAATTAGCAACAAGCACTCTAAGAACAATCGATCATATTGGTGGATTTGATAAATATCTATTAAACCAAGACGATGCGATTCTTTCAAAGAGAGCTCTTAAAATTAAACTAGATTTGCAAAAATCTCTTGCAAAGAAAAGCTAAGGACTGATCGATGAAAACTGCATATAAAAAAGGTCTTAAAGTTAAAGTTATCAGTGGTGCTGACAAAGGCAAAACTGGTTCAATCATTAAGTTCTACGCTAAAAAAGATGTAGCTTTGGTTGAAGGTGTTAACGTTAAAACTCACTTTGACAAAAAAGACGGTCTTTTGAAAAAAGAATCTCCGATTCACATTAGCAAAATTCAACCTGCCAAGTAATTTTTTTCTTACAAGCCTCAGTCGGAAACGACTGGGGCTTTTTTTTTGCCTTTTTAAAACTCTGGTGACTCTTGCCGGAATCGTTTCTACGGTTTCTTGTGTATGAAGAAACTATTCGTTTTGATCCTTATTTTAGCTTTGGGCTTTTATTTTTTCTGGGGCTTTATCAACATCCGTCCAGGGGAGCAGCACGTAGCTTTTGTGCCTGCTAATAACGAATGTTTTTCCGAAGTTTCTGATGGTAGCCGCCTATTGTATTTATCGCGCTAAGCAAGGGAACAACGGTGCTGTTTTTTAATCATCTGTATGGACGAAATTTAGATGAGCATAGTTAGAATGATGATACCTAATACACCGCTCTAGTTCAGAGTTATTGGGAAACTCGCGGACGTACCCCTCCCCTGTAATTATATCTATTTCCTATGGACCGATCTGGTTACTGACTTTAAAAAATGGTGCTGAGAAATCTGGTTTGCTGGAAACATTTGTAAGCCATTCGATTCCTAAAATTGAAAATAGATTGGGGTTTACACCTCGATATCGTGGATTAATTGGTGAGTCGATGGGCGGCCTGAATTCCCTTATCGTGGGATTGAATCGTCCGGAGGTGTTCCAGAGGATAGCCTCTTTGTGTCCTCCCATTTATAATATCAGTCCATTTGATCCATTGAGTGTGATTTGGAATGAAATAAAAATCACTGGTGCTGAGCCGAAAACTATCGCGGGAATTATTTTCCTGGGTAAAAAATATGTCAGTAACGTTGCGGAATGGAATGCCATTAATCCCCTTGAACGTATCAAGAGCTTTGGCTTGGATCACAAGGTTGCTCTTTACCTATCAGCGCCTCCTTATGACAAATATGGTGTTTTTAAGGAGGTGAATAAAATGGCTCATATCGCCCGTGAGCGTGGATTGAATATAACTTGGCACCCTTTGTATGGTAGACATTGAGCTGTTGACACTAACTCTTTGGCCGAGTTTATGGTTAACGAATAGCAATCGCGAACAAAATACGGATGTTCTGAATTTACATTAGCTTTGTAGAATTTAAGGGGTTTTGAAGAAAAATGGTCGGAGAGACAGGATTCGAACCTGCGACCCCCTGCTCCCAAGGCAGGTGCGCTACCAAACTGCGCTACTCTCCGCGTGGGACTCAAATTAGTCTTCCTATTGGTCTTTTGTCAATTTTAAATTCAATAGTTTTATTAGGTTATTGGCCTGAATTCTAAGCAGAAGTGGCTAGTCTGTTGCCTAGTTGCTATAGGTAATGGCCAAAAGCAGAACGAATCTGCTTTGAGATTTGCTGAAAACTGTAAATAATAAACGAACTAACTACTTGAAACTATTCTTTGAAATGAGTTTGTGATTGCCAAAGATCGATAAAGCTTATTTACCTTTCCTTATTTTGGGCGCTCTGGCTGTTTTTCTATTTTTTTATGATCCTCCCGCTTCTATTTGTGAGGTACAAATGAAATCCTACCGGCTGAGCATGGTGGGTAAACTTTATGGTCGTAAGGTTGAAAAAAATGTGATGCCTGCGAAGATTAGTGATGCTGTGTCTCGCTGTCAAAAGGGCAAAACCTCAGGTAGTTGCATGGATTTTTTCGATATCATCAACGACGCTCTTACTAACCTGAATCAGTTTGATGATGAGTGTCGACCAGGGCTAACTGAAGAGAAACCTCTTTTCGAAAACTCAAAACGTTTTTTCCTTATTATGAATGCTTTGGCTTGGGGTGATAAGGTTCCTGTCGACAATCGCGAGAACTGGTTTAGCCAATCCAATCTTTACGTATATTGTAAAAATAAAAACTTTCTGAAATCGATTATGGAACCGGAAGCTTTTGATGGACTGGTGGCTCAGTCTATTCGTAGTTTTCCCTATGAAAAGTTACCTTTTGATTTCGATGAGAATTCGGATGAGTTTATAAACAATAAAGCTATAAATAAACTTTCTGTGGAAGAAATTACGGCAAAAAGCATTATGTCTATTCGCTGTGACGGAATTTAAACTAAAAGGTGCGTATGTCTAAATTAACCATCGGACTTGCTCAGTTAAATTCGAATGATGATGTAAATCGAAACGTCGACCAAGTTATTAAACTTATCGAATCCATTCCTGTTGGGGTGGACATCGTTTTTTTTCCAGAGAATTCTTTGTTTTTCCGAATAAATGAAAAAGACTCTGTTGGTTATCTCGACATTAGGGGCGAAGAATTAAAAAAAATTGCGAAAGCCTGCTCTTATAAAAAAGTACATGCTCACTTGGGCTCAGTTGCTTTGATGGAAAACGGTACACCAACAAACTCCTCAATATTAATTTCTTCGACCGGTCAGGTTATTCGGTCTTACACTAAAATTCATTTGTTCGACATTCAACTTAATCAAGAGAAAGCGATCCGTGAATCTGATTGCTTTCGCCGTGGTGAGGTTCCCTCGATTTTTACTCTTAAAGGCTGGCGGTTTGGGCAGACTATTTGTTACGACATTCGCTTCTCGGAGCTATATCGTTACTATAGCTCGATGAACGTGGATGCTTTGCTTATTCCTGCGGCTTTTTTAAAGAAGACGGGTATTGCGCATTGGCATACGTTGAATCGGGCTCGGGCCATCGAGAGCCAGAGTTTTGTAATTTCAAGCGCACAGATGGGCCCTCACTATTCAAAGCAGGGCGAACACTTAGTACGCGAAACATTCGGTCATGCTCTGTGTGTGTCTCCTTGGGGAGAGGTGTTAGTTGATATGGAGCGAGCTCCAGCGATTCAAATCGTCGAGTTAGACAAAACACAAATTGAAAACGTCAAAAAGCAGATTCCTATGGACAGTCATCGGTGGGCGACTCCGACTTCATGGAAAGCTTGCGAAATTAGCCTGGATTAGTAGCTAAACAAGAGTGTTGAATTGCAGCTGTTTCCGGTCACTAGTGTCAAAACCAATATTGCGATCAATGGTTGAGTGTGGGCACTAGTTTGTGGCAGTATAGTTGAAAGTTTAATGAAAATGAAAACTGTTTAAATTTTAAGGTGTTTAGAATGAAAACAAACGGAATCAAATTGATTTTATTAGTGGTTTTTGCACACATAGCCTCTTATGGAGAGAGTGTTACGCTTGAAACATTTGAATCTATTTCCGCCGCAATAAAAAGTAAGAAGAATGCCGTACTTCAGGACGAAGCGCCGCTAAAAGTTTTACCCCAATACAGTCAGCCTCAAAGAAAAATTCAAGCTACAACAGAAGCCTCTGAATCATCTCTAAGTACAGAATAATTAGGAGCTCAAAATGAAGAATAATTTTTTTCCTCTTCCAGAAAGTGTTCAGCGCGAAGAAATGGAAACTGACGTTTTGATCGTTGGTGGCGGAGTGGCAGGTTTATCGTGCGCACTGGAAATTGCCAATATTTATGAAAAAAAGAAAGCCACAGATCCTAATGGGGCAGGCGAAATGCCAACCATTATGGTTCTTGAAAAAGCATCCGAAATTGGAGCCCATAGTTTTTCTGGCGCAGTTATGAACCCTTCTGCACTGAAAGAATTGTTGCCTAACTACATAGAGCTAGGCTTCCCGTTTGAGTCTGAGGTTAAGGAAGATGAAGTTCATTATTTAACTAAGGTGGGCAATTTTAAATTACCAGTGACGCCGCCTCCATTTAAAAATCATGGCAACTACATCGTTTCATTATCTAAAGTAAATCGCTGGCTAGGGCAGCAGTGTGAACAAAAGGGAATCATGGTATTCCCAGGATTCGCTGCTGTTGAAGTGCTGTATGATGGTGATACTGTAATTGGTGTTCGAACCGGTGATAAAGGGCGTGATAAAGATGGAAATCCAAAAGCTAACTTCGAACCGGGACTTTTGATTAAATCTAAAATGACTGTGTTTGCGGAAGGTTCTCGCGGCTCATTGTTCCGCGATCACGCAAAGAAACTGAAGCTGTATGAAGGAAAAAATCCAGACGTTTATGAAGAGGGTGTTAAAGAAATTATTCAATGTCGTCCAGGTTCTATCAAACCCGGAAAAGTGATTCATACATTGGGTTTCCCATTAAAGAAAAGTATTGGTGGAACATTTATCTACACGCTTCCTGGTGACAAAATAATTATTGGTATTGTAGCGTATCTAGATACGCAAGACCCGCTGCTAGATCCGCATAGAGAATTGCAAAAATTGAAAACTCATCCGTTTGTGATGGAGATGATCAAAGACGGAAAAATTTTAGCATACGGTGGTAAGACATTGCCGGCCGGTGGTTGGTATTCTATGCCGAAACTGTTTGGCTCTGGCTGGATGGTTTGCGGTGATACGGCAAGTATGGTGGATGTTCAAAAGCTTAAAGGTATTCATTTAGCGATGAAGTCTGGGATGCTGGCTGCTGAAACGGCAATGGACGCGTTAGCTAAAAGTGACTTTACAGCGAACACCTTGGCTTCATTTGAAACAAAAATTCAGGAAAGTTTTGTAAAGACGGAACTGTACCGTGTACGGAATTTCCATCAGACCTTATCAAAAGGTATTTTGAAATCTTTACCATTAATTGGCCTGCAAGAGATCACTGGTGGACGTGGCCTAATTGATAATATGAAGTCACACGTTGATGCTAAAGAAACTAAACCTGTGGATGAGGTATGGCCTAATAAAGCGGAGATGGAAGAGTCTATTCAGCTACCAAAGCCGGATGGTATTTTATTCATGGATAAGCTTTCTAGCGTATATTTGACGGGTACTATGCATGATGAAGATTCTCCCAATCATCTTCTATTACAGAATGGGGACGTTTGTAGAACCGTTTGTGAGCCTAAATACAAGTCACCATGTACGATTTTCTGTCCAGCGGCTGTTTATGAAATGATTCCATCGTCAGAGCACTCGGGCCAAAAAGAATTGAAAATTAACTACACAAACTGTATACACTGCAAGACTTGCGACATTAAGTGCCCATTTGAAAACATCGACTGGACAACTCCCGAGGGTGCTGGGGGTCCCAAATATACAGAAGTGTAGATAGAATAATATATGGCTGATTTTTTTGCGTCTTGTCCCTCTGAACTTTCCGGAATCTTGTACAAAGAGTTAGAAGCGCTGGGGATGGAGAAGCTAGAAAAGACCAATAGCGGAGTTTATTTCCAAAGCTCTTGGGAAGGCTGCTATAAAGTAAATCTACATTCTCGTATTGCGAGCCGTGTTTACAAACCGGTTCTTGAGTTCATCGCCTATGATAAAGATCAATTGTATGGTGAAATTCAAAAACATGATTTCACCAAGTACATCGACCCTAACCAAACCATATCTATTGATGTAAAAGTTAAAGACTGCATGATGCATGATCAACGTTTCGTTGCCATGAGAATCAAAGATGCCATCGTAGATCAGTTCCGTGATAAAACGGGAACGCGCCCAGATGTTGAAAATAAAAATGCAGATTTAAGGATTCACGTAAAAGCGACTAAAAATAATTTCTGGGTAGCTTTAGATACGTCGGGTAATAGTTTGTTTATGCGTGGTTATCGTAAAGAGGTTGGAGAGGCTCCTCTTAAAGAGAACTTAGCGGCTGGTTTAATTGCCCTGACTGAATGGGATCGTAAATCTCCGGTTGTGGATCCTATGTGTGGATCTGGTACTTTATTGATTGAAGCGGCCATGATGTACATGAACATGGCGCCAGGAACTCTTAGAAAAAAATTCGGTTTTCAAAACTGGAAAAACTATCGCAAAGAAGTTTGGGAAAAATTAGTGAATGAAGCGATGGAAGCTGAATTACCGCCGCCTGAAACCCCGATGTTCTTTGGTTATGATTTGGATAGCCAAATGACGAAGAAGGCGAAAATTAATGCCCAAGAAGCGGGTGTCGAAGCTTTTGTTAAGTTCAGAAAAGAAACTCTTTCGTTGTTAAAGCCGGAAGTGGAAAAAGGTATTTTGATCACGAATCCCCCGTACGGAGCGCGTATTGGGGAAGAGGATTGGTTGAAAGATGTTTATCGTGACCTTGGGTATTGCTTTAAGCATTCATTTAAAGGTTGGGATTGTTGGGTTCTATCAGGCAATAAAGACTTGATTATGGAGCTTAAATTAAAAGCGGATCGCCGAATCATGGTGTTTAACGGTCCAATTGAATGCCGATTCCTAAAATACTCGATGTATTAGAAATACAAAAAAAGCTCAGCGGTATGGCCCTGAGCTTTTTTTGTTTTTAGGGTATTTTAAATTAAAATTAAGAAATAAATTTAGTAACCGCTGTAACGGCTGCGAGCACACCAAGCACTACAACGAACGCGTAGAGAGCCATGGGACCCATTACTTGACGCTTGATCATCGTTAGAGCCGCGCCGACCACTAACCATAGAGCAATTTTGATGTACACCCAAACTGGTAGCTGGCTCATAAAGCCCAAACGTGCCGCTAAGCCAAAACCAGAAACTAGAAGAATCAATAAACCGATTCCATGAAGAATTGAGAAGAACTTTTTCTTAGCGTTCGTTTTATCCTGCATCACGTAGAATATGTATCCAGATAGCGAAGTGAACGTGATGATGAGGCCAGTGTAGTGAAGAACTTTGTAAAACTCGTACGGCATAGGGTTACTCCTCTTGTTTAATCTTCTATGTTTAATTTTTTTAGGACGACATTTAGTTTTTTTCTAATATCGACAATATTGCCAAGACTAGAAAGTGTTCTAAGTGCGTCCTTCAGCGGTTGTAATGGATAGCCCCCGTATTGTCCACCTTCGTTGATATCGTTCGTAACTGTGGAGCGGCCAGCTAATGTGACTCCGTCTGCTACGGTTAGTTGTGTGGAAACGACAGAGTTGCCTCCAGTTGTAAAACGTTTTCCTAAATGAGTTGAGCCCGCGACAAAAAATCCGGCCGCGATTAAAGAGTTTTCACCAACAGTGCAATTGTGGGCGATGTGGCAAAGGTTATCCAATTTGGAACCAGAGGCGATGATAGTAGAATCAATCGTCGCCCGGTCTATGCAACAACTTGCGCCCATTTCAACATTGTCACCGATTACAACATTTCCAATTTGAGGAACTTTGTAGTGGCGATATTGGTTGTCAGTGTAGAAGCCAAAACCGTCGGAACCAATTGTAGTGTGAGCATGGATATCGCAGCGATTGCCGATCACGCAGTTGTGGCCAACATAAACTTGCGCATGTATGACTGTGCCTTCACCTATAGTCGCATCGTCTTCAATGACAGAGTTTGGTCCAATGGAAGTGCCGTCGCCGATTTTAACATTCTTACCGATGAAAACATGAGCTCCGATATTTACGTTTCTTCCGATCGTGGCCTGAGGAGATACCACGGCTGTGTGGTGGATGCCCTTGTGGAATTTTTTTGTCCCTTTGTCGAACAGCGGTAGAACTTGGGTCATCGTAAGTTTTATATTTTTAGTTGAAAAAATGCTGACATTTTTGGGTAGGTCAGGCGGCAAAATTTTTTCTAGTGCGATAATGGCACTGGCTCCGCCTGCGAGCGAGGCTGCCCATTGTTCTTTAGTTGAGACGAAAACTAAACTCGATTTTTTTACTTTCTCGGGCGTAGAAACGCTGTGGATAGTGGAAGTGATGGTTCCGTAGACGTGTTTTAAGTCAGTGTCAGAAATAGTCAGAAGATCGTCGAGTTTGCTTACGGACATGTTAAGTTTCCTTATCAATTTTGCATAGCAAAAAATAAATTTTAAAAGGTTACATTCTTATGAAGTTAGTATAAGCCTGCAATAGGTAAAGACGCAACACAGGAGGATGCTGTTTATGGCCAAAAAAACCGTAAAAAAACAGCCACTTAAAGCCGTGGCGAAAGCCGCAGTTAAAACAGTAGCAAAGACAGTCGCTAAAGCCGCTAAAAAAATAGTAAAAAAGGCCACAGAGCCTTCAAAGGCGAAAGCCGTTAAAACCGCTCCTAAAAAAGTGGAGAAAGTAGCTAAAGTTAAAATGGCTCCTGTGGCGAAGAAAACCGAAGAGAAAAAAACAAAAGTAGTTGCGGCTCCAGAAAAAATGAAAATGCCAACAACTTTGTCTGCTAAAGGCAAAGTTAAAGAGCTTAAAGAAACGCCAGAAACTGAGATTGAGGCGGACGCCGGCGTTGAAGACGCGACGGCAGCTCCACAAAAAGTGGACATTGAAAAGCCCAAAAAGAAAACAGCGGCTCAAAAGAAAAAAGAGAAGCTTGAGATAGATGCTAATGTTAAATGGGGCGACCTTTTTGAGAAGTATAAGCAATTAAAACCGGTAAATTACAGTATGAAAGATGTATTTGAAGCGAATCAGCCTATTCAGCATAAAGTTTTAGGCTGGGGTTGGGTGATTTCTTCAGAAAACGATCGTTTGGAAGTATTGTTTAAGGACGGTAAGAAAATTCTGATCAGCAACTATAAATCGTAGTCAAAAGGCCCTGATTTTGGGCATTTGGATGAAAAAAGGTAGTTGCCAAACTAGGGGAACTCTCCTAAAAATAAGTGAATGGCGAAAGACGATTTAGCGCAAGTAGATGGTAAGGTTGTAGACGCCCTTGCTGGGGGCCTCTACAAAATATTATTGGATAATAATGTGGAAATTTCCGCAAAGTTGTGCGGGAAAATGCGACGATTTAACATTAGAGTTGTCGTCGGTGACCGCGTAACGGTGGGCGTGTCTCCTTATGACCCTTCTCACGGCCTCATCATGTATCGACATAAATAAATAATTAAAAAATTCGTATCTTCATTGTAGGTGACTCATGGAACAGACCCTTCAGCTTTATTTTTCAAAATTTCATCCTGGACTTAGTGTAAAATCAATTCAAGCAGTTTTGGAACTGTCTGCCGAAGGCGGCACGATTCCTTTCATTGCACGTTACCGTAAAGAAAAGACAGGTAACTTAGATGAAGTGCAAATTCGCGCGATCGTAGAGGGTAACGAAACGTACCAAGAGATCGTGAAGAGAAAAGCCTTCTTAATCAAAGAAATTGCAGAACAAAACAATCTGACGGAAGAAATCAAAAAACGTATCGAGGTTTCTTGGGATCTTGGCGAGCTAGAAGAGATCTATCGTCCGTTCAAAAAGAAAAAGAAAACAAAGGCAACTATCGCCCGTGAAGCTGGTTTAGAACCTCTATCGCAATGGATTTGGGACTTGGGTCATGGCACGATTAAAGATGAAATGACGATGGAGATGAAAGCTAAGCAGTTCATCAATCCAGCTCATAAAATTCAAACATATGAAGAGGCGCTAAAAGGCACGCAAGATATATTAGTTGAGAAAATTGCAAATGATCCTGATTTGCGTGCTAAGGTCCAAAAAGACTACATGGACAACGGTAAGGTGGGTTCTAAAGCGGCTAAAGGCTTTAAACCAAACTCTAAATATGAAATGTACAAAGAGTTTGAAGAACCAGTTAAGAGCTTGATAGAAACGAAAAGCTCTCATCGCTATATGGCGATGAGACGTGGATGGCAGGAAGAAGAGTTGTCATTAAACGTGACTGGTAATGACGAATTATTATTAAAACAGTATGTTCAATTCGCAACAACTAATCCAGACAATCAAATTGGCGATTTCTTGGCAAATTGTGCTAAGGTGGCGTTGAATGTTTATGTTCTTCCTTCGGTAACAAACGAAGTTCACCGTCTATTAAAAGATAAATCGGATCTTGATGGTATCAAAGTTTTCACAGAGAACGTGCGAAAGCTTTTATTAGCGTCCCCGTTTGGTTCTAAGTGCGTATTAGGTATTGATCCAGGATTACGTACGGGGTGCAAAGTAGCCTTAGTTGATAAAGGTGGAAACTTCATTTCTCACACTGTAATGCAAATTCTTGGGGATGATGCGGAATCTAAAGCTAAGAAACTTTTCTCGGAAGTTCTTAAGCAAATTCAAATCGACGCGGTTGCTGTAGGTAACGGTACGGCCGGTCGCCAGACGGAAACGTTTGTTCGAAAAATTTTAAAAGATTTAGGAAAAAATATTCCGGTAGTATTGGTGAACGAGTCAGGTGCCTCTGTATACTCGGCATCTGATGTCGCTCGCCAAGAATTCCCGGATTTAGATTTAACTGTAAAGGGCGCGATCAGTATTGCTCGTCGTCTGCAAGATCCGCTAGCGGAGCTTGTTAAGGTGGATCCAAAATCAATTGGTGTGGGTCAGTACCAGCATGATGTGAATCAATCACAATTGAAAAAATCTTTGGATAGCGTTGTTGAGTCATGCGTAAATGCCGTGGGTGTAGATGTGAATACAGCGTCCGCTTCATTGTTGTCGCATGTTTCAGGGATCGGCCCTTCATTAGCACAAAATATTGTTGAGCATAGAAAAACCAAAGGTTTATTCACTGAGCGTGGAGAAATTTTAAAAGTTGCGAAATTTAGCGCGAAAGTGTTTGAGCAAGCGGCTGGTTTCCTAAGAATTCAAGCGGGAAAAGTGTTCCTCGATTCAACTGGTATCCATCCTGAGCGCTATTCTGCTGTCAAAGATATGGCGCAAGATCTAGGCTTACCGATTAGTGATCTCGTGGGTGAAGGCGCAAAGAAACTTCTTGAGCACAGAACAAAATGGGCCAAGTTGGTGGGTGAGTTTACATTCGATGATATTTATAAAGAGTTGGAAAAACCAGGTCGCGATCCTCGCGATCCTTTTAAAGTGTTCCAATTCCGTGATGATATTTTTGAAGTTAAAGACTTAAAAGAAGGTTACATCTGTCCGGGTATCGTGACGAATGTGACTAACTTTGGTGCGTTCGTTGATATCGGTGTTCATCAAGATGGATTAGTGCATATTTCTGAGTTGTCTCATAAATTTGTTGAAGATCCTCGTAAAGTGGTGAACCCAGGTGATCAAGTTCAAGTTATGGTTATCAAAGTGGACACAGAGAAAAACCAAATCGCTTTAAGTATGAAACTTGAAGCAGCTCCTGCTGAGGATAGCAAACGTGAAGCGCGTGCTCCTCGTCAAGATAACAGCCGTAGAGAAATGGGTGCGGGACCAAAATCGTTCCAAAAACCAGCTCATGGGTCGCAAGGTGGCGATAGAAATAGAAAAGACGGTGGTGGTGGAAACTTCCAGAAGCCAGCACAAAAACCATTTAATAACCCATTTGCTAATTTAGCGAACTTAAAAAAATAACGTAGGAGAATACAATGATCACAAAAATTTCATCTAAGAAAAAAAGAAACAAGAGTTCACGCCACAAAGCGAAGCGCATCACAAAGAAAAAGAAAATGATCGGTCGCAAACAAAGAAAGTAGTTTCAAGTTTGTAGGCACAGGTTAAATAAAAAAGCCATGATGATTCATGGCTTTTTTATTTCTGGCACTTTGTTGCTAGAATTGCTGGGCTTTGGGTTTTTAATTAATAATTAAATGTTCTTAACTAACGATTTAGCTCTATGACTTTTTCTGTGAGCTCTTGAAATCCCTTACCCGCTTCATGTTGGGTGATGTACTTCGGTTTAGATTTTAGTGTAGGTAAGTAAGGTTCGATGTTTCTAACACCGACTCCATTTTCAAAATATGAAAATAGAGGTTCGTCATTCGGTGAATCGCCCGAATACAAACACGAAGTCTGGATTTGGTCTTCTGTTAATCCAAATTCATTCATCAAAATAAATTTGGCAGTCGTGAGTTTGTCATACGATCCGAACCAGCCATTTACGTGGATGCTGCTGAGCTTGGCCTGGGCGCCGTGTTTTTCAAATATAGAAATAATTTGCTGAGTTTGTTCTTTTGTTAGTGGTGGAATGTCTTCACAGATGTCGACGGCGAGATCGAACATACGACAAAATTGATCAGATGAAATTTTGCTTTCAGGAATTTTCTGAAGGATTTCGTTTTTGATGGTATTTAGTTTGTTCGTGTTGCCTTCGATCAATTCCGGTGATGAGGCAAAATAGCGTTTCATTTGCTTGTTAATGTAGCGAAAGAAGAAGGCGCCATTTTCGCCGATGACCCCGTCTATGGGCCAGGTGCGAGCCATCATTTCACACCAGCCCGCAGGGCGGCCAGTAACAATAATTGTTTTGATGTCATAGTCTTTTAGTTTCCAAAGAGCAGAGTAGCTATCACTGGGAACTCGGCCTTCGGTTGTAATGGTGTCATCAAGATCTGAAAGAACGAATTTGATTTTGTTTTTTAATTCAGCAATTGGTTTTGGACTTGAATTCATTTGTCCATGCTGTGCTTAAAGGCAAAAGAGTTCAATCAAGGTCCTGTGTTGGAAGCAAAGGGTCAAATTAAAGACTTGCGGTGTGAAGCGATCGTTTCTATTTTAAGTATTGGATTTGATTAATTTTTGACAAAAAGGAATAACGAGAAATGCCCTCAGGAAAAAAGCTCGTAGTAGTTGAGTCACCGACCAAAGCAAAAACTATTCGGAAATTCTTGGGCAAGGAATTCATCGTTGAATCTTGCATGGGTCACATTCGCGACCTACCTCAATCCGCAAAAGATATCCCAGAAAAATTAAAAAAAGAAAAATGGGCGCAGTTAGGCGTTAACGTTGATAAAAACTTCGAACCTCTTTATTGCATTCCTAAAGATAAAGTTAAGGTTGTAAAAAATCTGAAAGACAAATTAGAAGAAGTCGATGAAGTCTACCTAGCGACGGACGAAGACCGCGAAGGGGAAAGCATTTCTTGGCATTTAGTGGAAGTGCTACATCCAAAGGTTCCTACAAAACGAATGGTCTTTAACGAGATCACAAAAGAAGCGATTTTAAAATCTTTAAAAGATACACGTGAAATTGATTACAACCTTGTGAGAGCACAAGAGGCACGTCGTGTACTTGATCGCTTGGTGGGTTATACGATTTCTCCATTATTGTGGAAGAAAGTCGCTTATGGATTGTCAGCAGGTCGTGTTCAGTCTGTGGCGGTTCGCTTGATCGTTGAACGTGAGTTAGATCGCATCAAGTTTAAAAAAGCCGAATACTGGGGAATTAAGACTGATCTATTAAAATCAAATATTCAGTTTGAATCTAGACTGCTTGAAACTCAAGGAAAGCGCATTGCTATTGGTAAAGATTTTGATGGTAACACCGGCCAGTTAATTGGCGAAAAAAATATTTTTCTATTAAATAGAAAAGAATCTGAACGTATCGTTGCTGAAATTAAAACTAAGCCATGGAATGTTCAGGACGTTGAAGAAAAACCAGTTAATCGTCGTCCATCGGCGCCGTTTATTACATCAACGCTGCAACAGGAATCGAATCGTAAATTGGGCTTGTCATCGCGTGAGACAATGCAAACTGCACAGAAATTGTACGAGCAAGGTTTCATTACCTATATGAGAACGGATTCGACATTTTTGTCTCAGGAAGCGATTTCAGCGGCTCGTGCCTGTATCACAAAAAAATATGGTAAAGAATATCTTCCCGATCAACCTCGTAATTACGAAGGTAAAAAAGCTAAGGGTGCTCAAGAAGCCCATGAGGCGATTCGCCCAGCGGGCCAGCAGTTTATCGATCCGGATGAAACAGGATTGTCCGGTGTTCAGCTTAAGCTTTATGAATTAATCTGGATGCGTACGATGGCTTCGCAAATGGTCGATAGTCGTCAAAAGCAAGTGGCGGTGAAAATCAAGGCTGGTGATCATATATTTACATCATCAGGGATGACAATCGAGTTTCCAGGTTTCTTACGTGCCTATGTTGAAGGTAGCGATGACCCGGAAGCGGAATTGTCAGACCGCGAAGTTCGTTTGCCAGCTTTAAAAGTTGGTGACAGCGTCGAAGCAAAAAATATCGAACCCACTCAGCACGAAACTAAACCGCCGGCGCGTTATACCGAGGCGAGCTTAGTTCAGACGATGGAAAAAGAAGGCATCGGTCGTCCCTCAACATACGCCAGTGTTATTGGTACGATCATTGATCGTGGTTACGTCAAGAAGCAGGCGAACGCTTTGTATCCGACGTTCACTGCGATGGTTGTTTCTAAATTATTGAAAAACTATTTCCCAGAGTACGTAGATCTTGGGTTCACATCGGGAATGGAACAGTCTTTGGACAATATCGCAGAAGGCGATCTGGATTGGGAAAAGTATTTGAAGCAAATCTATTTCGGTAAGACGGGACTGAAAACTCAGGTAGAAGCTCAAGAAGAAAAAATAGATCCAGATGAGGCGCGCACATTAAAGATCATGGGTCTTGATAAATATACGTTTCATGTGGGCCGTTACGGTGCCTACCTGACTGGGCAGCGCGATGGTGAGGAAGTTTCTGCATCGTTACCAGAAAGCGAATCACCAGCCGATATCACAGCCGAGATGGTTGAAAAACTAATCGATCAGAAAATTAACGGTGCGGACAGTTTAGGTAAAGACCCGGCTACCGATAAACCGATTTATGTTTTAAATGGTCGTTATGGTCCGTATGTTCAGTTAGGTGAAATTTCTGATGAAGAAGATAAGCCAAAGCGAGCTTCGTTACCTCCGGGCATATTACCAGAGAATGTCACTTTAGAGTACGCTATTAATTTACTAACGTTACCTAAAGATTTGGGAAATCATCCAGAAACTGGAAAATCGATCAAAGCTGGCTTGGGTCGATTCGGTCCCTACATTGTTCATGAAGGTGATTTTAGATCCATTCCAAAAGGTACGGATTTGTTTTCTGTAGATTTAAAACAAGCCCTGGATATGTTAAGCCAACCGAAAAAAGGTCGTGGGGCGAATCGTACTCCTTTGAAAATTTTAGGTAAGCATCCTGTGACTTCAGAAGATATTCAAATCTTCAACGGTCCTTACGGTCCTTACTTTAAAGTCGGTAAGGTGAACATGTCTCTTCCAGAAGGAAGTACAGTAGATACCGTAACTTTTGATGATGCGGTGAAAGTTCTTTCTGAAAAAATTAAAGAAGGATCTGCAGCTAAAAAAGCAAAGAAAATCACAGCTAAGAAAAAACCAGCCGAGAAAAAAACGAAAGCTACGAAAGAGGCTCCAGAGGCCGAACTCAAAGCTAAATCGGGTGGCGACAAAAAAACCAAAGTAATGTTGAGGAAAAAATAATAAAAAAAAGCGTCTCACGCGACGCTTTTTTTATTCGTTGTCATTAAAGATGAGCGACTAAGAGCCTTGGCACCATGTTTTAGGTACGAAGACTTTTCTTACTTGAACGGGACTCGAGGCAGTTAGAATCGGTTTTCTTTTAACTCTAGAAATCTCTTTGGCTTTCTTTTCATTTACCCAACCAAATTTCTTAGACTTGCGAACGGATTCGTTAAAGAAGCATTGTTTTGTC
>ERZ761610.511-NODE-511-length-30305-cov-22.075240_pt1 | contig 30305 bp, 20 predicted proteins | sample MGYA00512164_ERZ761610 | MGnify/ENA primary metagenome ERZ761610 (study PRJEB28899, sample SAMN02850038) | bioreactor sludge metagenome | biome: EBPR Sludge; feature: EBPR Bioreactor; material: flocular biomat | place: Australia: Thorneside Wastwater Treatment...
GTTCAGACGTGTGCTCTTCCGATCTGAAAAATTTTGCCCCACCATTTTTTGCGCCTGTGGCTAAGGCATTCGTTAAACCACTTGGGTCAATGATTCCATCACTGGGTGTAAATGCCGCACCAACGACTCCATCTAAAGACATCAACGGAAATTTTTTCTGCGCCTCTTTCGGAGAAATCAATTCCATATCCACGCCGAAAGAACGAGCCATTCCCACTAGACGTTTCAACTCTTCCATTCTTTCATAAGATGAAGCCAAACGCACGCCTCCCACTTCGCGCCAGCCTGTATCTTGACCTGTTTCTTTTTTCAACTCCCGATACAAATTCGTGCTGTAGTTCATCATACGTGTCAAATTTGCATCTGAACGCATTTGACCAACCAACCCTGCCGAATGCCAAGTGGAACCAGAAGTTAATTCATATCGTTCAAGAACAACGACATCCTTCCAACCTAATTTTGTTAAGTGATATGCAATGCTACAACCGCCTACGCCTCCACCGATGATAACCACCTGCGCCTGTGTTGGAAGTTCTGACATGAAAAGATGCTCCTTGAATTTTAACTAGGTGGTCGAGTAGCCGCGCTCTTGTTCTTTGCGGCATACCGAGACCACCAGTTATTTCTATAATTTTATTTTTCTGTTTATTTGTTGATCTTGATTCGCCTTCACTACGTTCGGGCTATTCGACCAACTAGTTTATTTCTGCCAAACTGAATCGGGTTTTGCCATTTCTGCCACAATATCAAACGTGGAGATAATACCTAACGGAAATGCGTCGGGATCATCTTTATCAATGACAACTAACCTGTGATGATGATTTTGGATCATCATATCTGCGGCTTCACGTAAACTGGCGTTGATGTCAATTGTTAAAGCAGAATGCATTACATCACGGACGATTAACTTTTCATCTACACCATCTTTTACAAGTTTAAGTAAATCATGTCCGCTAACCACACCTAATACTTTTCCTTTTACATCTACAACTAAAACAGAACGCCAACCAGAAGATGTCATCGCGCGAGCGGCAGATAAGACAGGAGTCTTGCCTCTGCAAACTAAAATCGCATCAGACATCACATCGCCAACAGTTTCGCGTTTTGCTTTTGACTCGTGTGCAATGCTTGCAACAAAATCTGATAATGAAAGAACTCCAACGGGTTTTTCGTTTTCTGTAACTAAAAGCCGACCAATTCCTTTTTCAAGAAACAAGTCGGCGGCGGTTGAAAGGGGAGTAGATGCTTCGATGGAGTCAACAGGCTGGGTCATGAGTTCTGAAGCGTTTAATCGTTTCATCGTATGTAAACTTTCAGAGTCAGATGAAAGCCATTCGCCCGCCATCAAATCAAAATCAGAAATCACACCCATAATGCGCCCATCACGGTCAGTGACAAATAATGCGTGCACATTGTGTTGATGTAATAAAACTGCGACCTGCCCAAGTGTGGCTGTTGGTTTGCAAGTAATTACACCAATGTGCATTAAATCTTTTACGAGTTTGGGCATATCGTTATTATAATGAAAATTTCAAAAACTTGCAAATTCCTTCAAATACTTATATAATCCTTCACATGGGAAAACCCCTGATTCCAGCCCAACGCCGTGAAAAAATACAAGAATATTTAGGGGTACATCAGATTGCGCGTACTATTGATTTAATGGATTTGCTTGAAACATCTGAAGCAACTGTGCGGCGTGATTTGGAATGGTTGGAAGATAAAGGATTTTTAGAAAGAACACATGGGGGCGCGGTATTGAATCAACGTGTAATGGTTGACCCAGAATTTCAACAGCGCATTCAAAAATTTCCAGACGAGAAAAAAATAATCGGTGAACTTGCCGCTTCTTTAATTGAAGAAGGCGATATTGTTTTTATTAATAGTGGCTCAACTGCGGCACAAGTTTTGAAAAACATTCCACCTAATCCACGCATTACAGTTTATACAAATAATATGAGTATATTGACTGATATTGCTGAACCAGTTTTTAAATTACATTTGATTGGAGGCGAATTCCAGAGTCGTTCTAACTCTTTGGCAGGTCGCTTCGCACTAGACAATTTGGGCTTGGTCTTTGCCAACAAAGCGATTCTTGGCGTAGACGGAATCTCGCTAAAACATGGTTGTACGGTTCCAACGAATCCCGAATCAGAAGTTGTAAGAAGAATGATTGAACGAACAAAGGGTCAAGTGATTGTAGTTGCAGATCATAGTAAATGGGGTGCAGTCTCTAATTTTCCTGTAGCGGAGATTGATGAGATTAATAAGTTAGTCACAGACAATGGATTGAGTAGGCAAGCGAAAAAAGAAATTGGGGAATATGATGTGGAAGTGTTAGTCGCAAAATAAACATCAAAAGGTGTATTGAATGAAGAGTCATGCGGAAATTGTAGTTATCGGTGGTGGAATTTACGGGGCGCAAGTTGCATATCATCTTGCAAAGTTTGGGAAGAAAGATGTAGTCATTGTTGAGAAAGGTGAGATTGCGAGTGGTGAATCATCACATGCGGCTGGGCTTGTGACTCAATTTGCTACATCACAAGCGATGCTTCGTTTTCGTATGTATAGCATTGAGTTATATAGCGAATTGGGTTTATTCAATCATGTAGGTAGTTTGAGAGTTGCGTCTAGTAAAGAGCAATTGCTTGAAATGGAAAGAAGCGTCAGCCGTGCAAAAGCATTAGGTTTGGATTGTGAAATTATCACACCCGAAGAATCTTTGAAAATCATGCCACAGATTTCTAAAAAAGATTTGTATGGCGGTATTTATCTTCCGCGTGATGGACAACTTGACCCATATACTGTAACAACTTCGATGGTTAAGTTTGCGAAAGAATTAGGCGTGGAAGTTTATACAAACACACGTGTGACTGGAATCAAATTGTCAGCCAAAGGAAATGTTGAGGCTGTGCAAACAGATAAAGGCGAGATTCGATGCGAGATTATCGTCAATGCGGCAGGGATGTGGGCACCACGCATCGCTGCGATGGCAGGATTACAAATCCCAACGACTCCAGTTGATCATCAACATATTGCATTGCGAGCTGTGCCCGGACATGAATTTTCTCCAAACACACCATGTTTGCGTGACCCTGATAATTTAGTTTATATGCGTCAAGAAGCGGGCGGACTTGTGATTGGTGGTTATGAGCCGAAGCCGTTGCCGCGTTGGATCGATGGTGCGCCGTGGGAACATGGAAGCAAAAGTTTTCCGGGTGATTTTGATCAGTTTGAAATGTTACTTGAAGGTGCGATTCGTCGTTTGCCATTTTTGGAACAAGCAGGCATTATCACGTTGGTTCGTCATCCGGGTGCATACACACCTGATTGTCAGCCGTTGCTTGGACCGATGGCTGGTGTAAAAGGTATGTGGATGTTAGCGGGCATGTCTTTGAATGGATATGGTGGTGCAGGTGGCATGGGCAAGTTGATGGCGGAATGGATTATTGATGGCGAAGCGCCGATTGATGTGTATGGTTATCGTGCCACGCGTTTTGGAAATTATTATTCCGATTTTAATTATGCGGCGGAACGAACTGTTGAAGCAGTCAAATATTATTACCGCATGAAATTTCCGCATGATGAAAGTGAAGCGGGCAGACCATATCGCACGAGTCCTGTACATTATCGTTTGATTGAAAATGGTGCAGTCTTTGGTGAAAAGTTTGGTTGGGAACGTGTTAATTATTATGATAAAGAATCGCGCCGCATGGGCGAGGATCAACGCTTATGGGGTTGGAATAAACCTCCGTACTTTGAACGAATGCGACTCGAACATAATTCTACGCGTGAAGGTGTGACTTTATTTGACTTAACTTCATTCGGGAAAATTGAAGTCAAAGGAAAAGGTGCATTGCCTTTGTTACAAAGATTAACAGATAGCAATATTGATAAACCAATTGGCAGTGCAATTTATACACAGTTCTTAAATAAAAATGGTGGCATCGAATCTGATTTGACCGTCACACGTTTGGGTGAAGAATATTTTTGGGTTATCACAGGCTCAGGTTTTATTGCCAATGATTTGGCTCGCATTCAAATGCACGTAGATGAAAACGATGGCGATGTTTCGATTCGTGACATTACACAAGAATTTGCATGTCTCGCATTGTGGGGACCCAAGTCTCGTGATGTGCTGAAGAAAATTACCAGCAGTGACATTTCAAACGAAGCGCATCCTTACTTGACTACGAAACTGATTCTGATTAATGGAACCAAAGTCTACGCCCAACGAGTCAGCTATGCGGGTGAGCTTGGCTGGGAGCTTTATATCCAAAACAATCGTGCCACAATGATTTGGGATTTGTTAGTGGAAGCAGGCAAAGAATTTAATTTACAACTTGGTGGATACAAAGTTTTGGATCCATTACGTTTGGAAAAAGGTTTCAAATATTTCACAACCGATATTACGCCGACCACAACTCCTTACGAAGCAGGGCTTGGATTTTGTGTAGATTTAGATAAAGGTGATTTCATCGGACGTGATGCCTTAGTCAAACAAAAGGCTGAAGGATTAAGAAGAAAGCTTTGTACGTTTGTATTGGCTGACGCGGATGATTATGTTCAAATCTACGGAGGCGAGGCGGTTTATCATGAAGATAAATTGGTCACTCGTGTTCGCAGTGGTGGATATGGATTCACTGTCAAGAAAAATATTTTATATACTTACTTACCGATTGAGTTAGCAAAACAAGGAAATCGTTTTAAAGTTGAGTTAATCGAAGGCATGTATGATGCAGAAGTGACTCCGACAGTTTTATATGACCCCAAAAGCGAGAAGGCTCGTGCCTAATCAAAAACCTCCTGCTTATGTTGGTTTCGGTATGTTAACTCCCGTTTACATCATGGCTTTGGATAAACTTCCAAAACATAATACGGGTGCGATTGTGCATGAAGTCAGTGACTATGTGTATGATGATGCCGCGATTATTGCTTGTAATTTACGCCAATGGAATGTATCCGCTGGGATGATTGGTACAGCTGTCGGTGATGATTTGCTTGGGCATGATGTTGCAGATAAATTAAAGAAATGGGGCGTGCAAGGCAAAGTGCGATTTACAAAAAAATATAAAACACCACTAGAAGTTAACGTCTCTGACAAAAAAGGTGCACGGACTTACTTTTGGCAACGTTCTGAAGAAATACTCAGCACATTAGATACAGCAGATTTATCTTTGATTAAGAAATCAAAATTATTGTATGTGGATTGGTATGATGGTGATACACATATTTTGCGTGCCATGGAATATGCCAAAAAACATAATGTGCCAGTCTTTTTGAATTTTGAACATGGTCACCAAAACAAAGATTTGTTGAAAAAATATTCAGGTTTGGTGACAATTTGTCAGGCAGTGACCGATGCTGCGCAAATTGGAAAAAAGCAACTCATGCTTTCTGTAGCGAGAAAATTATTTAACTCAGGAATTCAAACAGCCATTATCACGATGGCGAGTCAGGGATGTATGGTTGTACAAGGTGATGAGATTATTCGCGTCCATGCTCCAAAAGTCAAAGCAGTGGATGGCTCTGGAGCCGGCGCCACTTTTTCATCAGGTTATATCTATGGATATTTGCAAGGCTGGAGTTTAGAAGAATCTGTCCGCTTTGCGATTGCGGCGGCTTCATTAAAAGTGACACAATCTGGCTTGAAGATGTTTTCAGTGAAAGAAATTAAAGACTTAGCCCGAACATTGCGTGTAGACAGGATGGTGTACCGTGACAATCAATTTGTCAAAATCACCAAGTTGTTTAGAATTCCAGAAGATAATGTGTTGATTGATAATATTCTCGTCAAAGAAACGCGTAAGTTGGCTGAAAGATTATTGCCGAAAAGAAAAACAGAACGCAAAAAAATTAAAAGGTCGTTGGTTGAATAATTTATCAAAAGGATGTGACCTATGTCATTTGCAACTTTATTAACGCAAGACCAAGTTCAAAAAATTCATGATGCTTCGCTAGAGATTTTAGAAGAAGTTGGGTTGAAAGTCCGCTATGAACCCGCGCGGGAATTATTCAAAGAACATGGTTGTTCTGTTGAAGATGAACGCGTTAAATTTCCACGAAATATTGTAGAAAAATATCGCAAACTCGTTCCATCGTCATTTACGTTTCACGCGCGCGACCCAAAATTTGATAAGACGATTCCGCAGGATAGCCCAGTCATTGTAACGGCGTCATCTGCTCCAGATATTATTGACCCAGTTACAGGCAAAGAAAGACGCGCTGAGTCAACTGATATTGCTCGCATTGCACACTTAATCAATGAATTATCTGGCTATGATGTTTTTTCTATCTCCACGTTAGCAGATGATGCGCCACCAGACCAATTTACAATTTCACGTTTGTATCCTGCCATCAAATATTGTGTCAAGCCGATTCGTGCCACAACGACAAACATGAAAGATACGTTGGATATGATGAAAATGGCATACATTGTGGCGGGTGGGGAAGAAGCATATAAAGAACATCCATTCTTAACGCATCATTATTGTCCCGTTGTTTCGCCATTAACAATGGATCATCTTTCAACTGAGAATGTGATGTTCTTTGCAAAAGAAGGCTTGCCTGTTTATCCAACGATTGTTCCAAATGCTGGGTTAACTTCGCCAATGTCAATGTCTGGAACGTTGGTGCAAGGCAATGCAGAATTTTTATCCGCACTGATGTTGATGCAAATGACTCGCGAAGGCACGCCGACTATTTATGCAACACTTGGAACGGTTGCTGATATGCGAAGTGGTGCATATACATCGGGCGCAATTGAATGTGGTATGTTGCACATGGCATTTGCACAACTTGCTCATTTTTATAATGTGCCATGCGGTGGTTATATCGGATTAACCAATTCAAAATTAAATGATGCCCAAGCAGGCTATGAAACGGGCATGTCTGGCATTGCGGGTGTGTTGAGTGGTATGGATATGTTTAACATCGGCGGTTTGATTGATGCATTGAAAACTTTTGATTTTGCAAAAGCAGTCATTGATGATGAAATGGCACAAATGATGAAGCGTATGAAACGTGGCATTTCATTTAATGATGATGATTTGGCTTTGGGTTTAATTAAAGAAATTGGTCCAGGCGGTTCTTTCATCACTGCTAAGCATACAATTAGTAGAATGAAAACTGAAGCCGTGATGACAAAAATCGCAGACCGTGATGCTCGCACGATTTGGGAAAAGAAGGGCGCGACAGATACGCAAGCAAAAGCGATGAAAAAAGCCAAAGATATTATGACGACAAACCCAACGCCTCTTCTCTCGCCTGAAGTTGATTCTGCTATTCGTGAAGCATTTCCTGGCTTGATAGCAGGTGAGTTGTTGCCAATAGGTTAATGTCATTGCGAGGGCGTTCTTTGCCCGAAGCAAGCTCCAATATTAATTAGGAGGTTGCTTCGCCATAAAAAACAGAACATGGCTCAGAATGACACAAATAAGGATTTTATGTTTCGTATATTTAAGAGAAAAGAAGATAAATTTCAAACATTAATTGAAGAACAAGCCTCGCTTGCTTTTGAGGGGATGAATTTGCTTGTCAAATATTTGGAGACGGCAGATGCCGAAGTGGCAGAACAATTATCCTTTAAAGAAAAAGAAGCGGATGAAGTTCGTCGAATCTTGATTGATGAATTGAATCGTACTTTCATCACGCCGTTTGACCGTGAAGATATTTTTTCATTGTCGCGTTCGATTGATGATGTGATTGATTATGCAGATACAACTGTGGTTGAGATGGTGATTTTGAATGTTAAGTCCACGCCTTTTATGTTGAGAATTGCTTCTTTATTAAAAGATGCGGCATATGAAATTTGGCAAGGTGTATTGCGTTTGCCAAAAAATCCAAACGTAGCATTAGACCATGCGCAACGCGCGAAGGCTTTAGAAAATCGAGTCGAAGCAGTTTATCGTGAAGCAGTTGCGGATTTGTTTAGTGGTCCAGAAGATGTTCATCATGTGGTTGAGATGTTAAAGATGCGAGAGGTGTATCGGCATTTATCTAATGCGGCAGACCGAGGCGATGAGGCGGCAAATATTATTGCAGATATAGTTGTAAAGAAAACATAACAAGATGTTAATCTCTGGTTCACTGCTGTTTGTTATTATTCTGTCCTTGATATTTAATTTTATTAACGGAATGCGAGATGCAAGTAATATCGTTGCGACTGTAATTTCTTCACGGGCATTTAGTCCTCGCATGGCATTGAGTATGACTGCTATTGCCGAATTTTGTGGACCATTTTTATTTGGTGTAACGGTTGCAAAAACAATTGGTAATGATATTGTCACTTCAGAATTAATTTCATTGAACACATTGTCCGCAAGTTTAATCAGCGCCATTGTATGGAACTTAGTCACTTGGTTTTTTGGAATACCCAGCAGTTCATCTCATGCATTAATAGGTGGTTTGATTGGTTCTGCATTTGCATCTTCTGGTATGGATGCAATTAATCTTGCAGGTTTATGGAAAGTGTTATTGGCTTTGTTTGCTTTTCCATTAGCTGGATTTTTAATTGGTTTTTTACTATTGAAGTTAATTTATTTTCTTGCTCAAAATGCTTCCCCGAACATTAATAATTTTTTCAAACGTAGTCAATTGTTAACATCGATTGCTTTGGCGTTGGGTCATGGAACGAATGATGCTCAAAAACCAATCGGTATTATTACATTAAGTTTAATGATTGGTGGCGTGTTAACAGAATTTTCGGTTCCATTTTGGGTAATTTTTGCCAGTGCATTGACAATGGCATTGGGTGCTTCACTTGGTGGTTGGAGATTAATCCGCACATTGGGTGGCAAGTTTTATAAGATTCGTCCTGTGCATAGTTTTGCTACTCAATTAACTTCTGGTTTTGCAATTTTAGCCGCATCTGTTTTAGGTTTGCCGATTAGTACATCACAAGTTGTGAGCTCTGCGATTGTTGGAGTGGGTGCATCAGAAAGAGTTAGCAAAGTACGATGGAGTGTAGCAGGTGATATCTTAACTGCTTGGTTGATTACAATTCCAGTCAGTGCCTTGGTTTCTGCTGGTATTTATTCATTGTTTGTTGTAGTTGGAGTAAGGCTTTAAGTTAGTTGTCTGGTCATTCATTCAAAGCCAAAATAAGTTGGTTTGACTTTGAATATTGATAATGCTAAAATATTAACAGTTTATTAACAGATTGGAGGCATCAGGAAGAAACATAAAGTAAAGCTGTACGATTTTGTCAAATCCATTTAATTCAAAATAGGAGATAGAGAATGCGTACTAAAAAGTTTGCTTATCATTTGATTGCTCTTTTTGTCATAGCTGCTACAGTGCTCTCTGCGTGTGGTGGTGCAGGTGGCTCAGGCGCTACCAGTGACTTTGATTGGAGCACTGCAACTTCTGCTGAAGATGGCGGCGGTATGGATGCTTTGGTTGCCGCGGCACAAGCAGAAGGCTCACTCACCACAATTGCTTTGCCGCATGATTGGTGTAATTATGGTGAAGCCATTGAAACCTTCAAATCGAAATATGGTCTTGAAGTCAATGAATTAAATCCTGACGCCGGCTCTGCTGACGAAATTGAAGCCATCAAAGCCAACAAAGATAACAAAGGTCCACAAGCACCAGATGTTATTGACGTAGGTTTTTCATTTGGTGAATCTTCCAAGTCTGAAGGTTTGCTCGCACCTTATAAAGTCGCGACATGGGATACTATCCCCGCTGATGCAAAGGATGCAGATGGCTACTGGTATGGTGATTACTATGGTGTGTTAGCTTTCTTGGTGAACACTGATGTTCAACCAGATGCTCCACAAGATTGGGCTGATTTGCTCGATCCGAAATACAATGGTCAAATTGCACTCTCTGGCGACCCACGTGCTTCTAATCAGGCTATTCAATCGGTCTATGCTGCTGCCCTTGCTAACGGTGGTTCATTGGATGATGCTCAAGCTGGTTTGGATTTCTTCGCTGAATTAAACTCAGCCGGCAATTTGATTCCTTTGATTGCCAATAATGGTTTAGTTGCTACCGGTGAAATTCCAGTTCGCATCACTTGGGACTATAACGCACTCTCTGCAATTGACACCTTTGAAGGTAATCCCAATGCAACTGTTGTCATTCCTGCCACTGGTCGTTTTGCTGGTGTTTATGTTCAGGCTATTAGTGCATACTCACCACAACCCGCCGCCGCGCGCTTATGGCAAGAGTTCCTTTACTCAGATGAAGGACAATTGATTTGGATGGAAGGTTACTGTCATCCAATTCGTGAAGCCGATTTGCGCTCACGTGGTGTTATTCCGCAAGATTTACTTGATAAATTGCCTGATGTCTCCGGGGCAGTATTCCCAAGTCTTCCACAACTTAATGCCGCTACTGAATTAATCACTACCAACTGGGATTCAGCTGTCGGTGCAGATGTTCAAGCCGCACCCTAATAAATAAAATTTGATGTATGATAGTGAGACCCTGCTGTAAAGCGGGGTCTCACTTCAAAATGATTGGTTACAAGGACATTAAGGCAATGGCACAAACAACTGTTCCCCTTAAGAAAACCCCCGCACCAACAAATTGGAAAACATGGCTAGGTGTTGCCCCATTTTTTCTCTTTGCAATTCTTTTCCTTTTTCTACCTTCCATGCGCTTAATTACCGCAAGTTTTTCATCGCCAGAAGGTAACTTTACTCTTGATAATATTCGACAACTGTTTACAGTGCCTTTGATTGTCAATGCTTATAGATTAAGCATCCAAATCAGTGCCATCACTGCTTTGGGCGGTGGCATTTTAGGTTTTTTACTTGCCTATTCTGTAACAGTTGGCGGTTTACCCAAATCGCTCCGTCCAATCTTAATGACATTCTCCGGTGTTGCCTCAAATTTTGCAGGTGTTCCTTTAGCCTTTGCATTTGTTGCAACCATCGGTCGTCAGGGATTTATCACTCATATCTTAAGAGATTATCTTGGCGTTGATGTATACAGTGCTGGTTTTAACTTATATAGTTTTGCAGGGTTAAGCCTTGTTTATATGTACTTTCAATTTCCATTAATGGTACTGATTATGGCACCCGCATTAGATGGCTTGAAGCGTGAATGGCGCGAAGCCGCAGAAAACTTAGGCGCAAGTTCAACTCAATATTGGCTCAAAGTCGCCTTACCTGTTTTATTACCTTCCATTCTCGGCGCAATGATTTTATTGTTTGGCAACGCCTTTGGTGCTTATGCAACCGCATACGCCCTCACGGGAGGAAGAATTGGCATCGTCACGATTCAGATTGGCGCACAGATTCGAGGCGATGTTCTTTATAATCCTGGTTTAGGGTATGCAATGGCTGTCGGTATGGTTATCATCATGGCAATTTCATTAGCAGGTTATTCATGGCTTCAAGCAAAAACTGAAAGGTGGTTGAGATGAAATTTATTTCACGCCTACGCAAATTTCCATTTATGGCATGGCTTTGGTTTCTTATTGGTGCCTTATATTTTGTGCTACCTTTGTTTGCTACATTTGAATTTTCATTAAGTTGGGACCCAGCCGAACCATTCAAAGCATATCAAAGAGCCTTTGAAGATGTTCGTTTTTGGAGAAGTTTTATTGCCTCGAATGTATTTGCAGTGATAACAATCATTGCCTGTATCATTTTGGTAGTGCCGACAGCATATTGGATTCGACTACGTTTGCCACAAGCCCGTCGTATTGTTGAATTCATTACACTTATGCCGTTTGTTGTGCCAGCCATTATTTTGGTGTTTGGTTTAATTCGTGTTTATAGCCAGCCAGTCACAATTCCGTTTACAGAAATTGTCTTAATGCAACCTTTCACCCAATTTAAAGCAGGTACAAATATTCTTATCGTTGCGGGGTATATGGTATTGGCAATGCCTTACATGTATCGCTCTGTGGATACTGGTATGCGAACAGTGGATATTCTTACTCTGACAGAAGCGGCTCAAAGCCTCGGGGCAAGCTGGTTCGTGATTATCACCAGAGTCATACTCCCAAACATTCGCTCCGCGTTATTGAGCGGTGCATTGCTCACCTTTGCTATTGTTGTAGGTGAAGTGATTTTGGCTTCTTTCCTTGGTGTGAATGCATTTGGTCCATATCTCTTTTTACTGGGTCAGCATCGTGCTTATGAACCAGCCGCACTTTCTTTTGTTAGCTTCCTGCTTACATGGATTGCCATGGGGTTGATTCAACTCGTCACCGGCGGACAAAACCAAACCGCAGGCGGACATTAAGATTACGTGGAGAAACTTTCGATGTCTTATTTATCTCTTTCCAATGTTACAAAACAATTTGGCGATACAACAGTTGTAGATAACTTTAACCTTGAAATTGCCAAAGGTGAGTTCGTATCTTTCCTTGGTCCATCAGGTTGTGGAAAAACCACAACTTTGAGAATGGTAGCAGGCTTTGAAACACCTTCTTCTGGCAATATATTGCTTAATGGTGTTGATATTACACACAATGCACCAAACCAACGCAACGTCGGTATGATTTTTCAATCTTATGCTTTGTTTCCCAATATGACCGTTGCCCAAAATATAGGATTCGGTTTGAAGGTCCGTAAAGAAGCGGATGACGTTGTCAAACAACGTGTATCTGAAATGATAAGCCTCATTCACTTAGAAGCCCATGCTAACAAATATCCATATCAACTTTCTGGCGGTCAACAACAACGTGTTTCATTGGCACGTGCGCTTGCCATTCGTCCACAAGTGTTGTTATTAGATGAACCGCTCTCTGCTCTCGATGCCAAAATCCGCGTTTCGTTACGCTCTGAAATTCGTTCCATTCAAAAGACCTTAGGAATTACGGCAATATTCGTTACACACGACCAAGAGGAAGCTTTATCTATCTCTGACAGAGTTGTTGTAATGAATGCCGGTGAAATTGAACAAGTGGGAACCCCATTTGAAATTTATAACTTCCCCAAGACACGATTTGTTGCAAATTTTGTTGGTTCATTGAATACAGCCAAAGCAGAAATTCTTGACCCAGCAAGCGGGCTTTTGAATATGGAGGGTATTCAATTGCAAACAGACGATGGTACAAAGAACAGGAAAAAAGGCGATACAGTCACTTTTGCAATTCGCCCCGAACGTTTTAGTTTCGTATCTGAAGGTAAAAAAGAAAATGTTGTTGAAGGAAGAGTGGTGAACATTACTTTCTTAGGTTCAGTAGTACGGATTCAACTCCAAATTGGAAAAACGAATTTCAATATGGATACATTTAATCGTCCTTCACTTGAATTGCCGAAAATTGGGGATAGTTGTCAAGTCTCTTGTTCTAAAAAAGCAGTTCTGATTTTAGAAGATTAACAAAAAATCGGAAGTCTCACAGACTTCCGATTTTTTATTTAACCTTCCACTAGTGCTTTCACCAACTCACGATTGAAATCTGGAATATCCGCCACGACTCTACCCCAAACTTGGTTGCCCTCGCGGAAAGCCGCTTCATCCGCCCACACCCCGCCGACATTTTCAAGGTCATCTTTAATTCCCGTTGAGCCCGTCACGCGTTGACCTTTTTTGATAATGCCTGCCGAAATTGCAGTCGAACCACCATGGCAAATAATACCAACGATTTTATTTGCATCATGCATCTCTTTCACAAGTTTTTTAACGACATCATATCTGCGTAATTTATCTGGCGCAAAACCACCGGGGATAATGATTGCAAAAAGCTCATCTGCCTTCAAATCTTCAATTTTTGTATCAGGCGTAATCACCAAACCATTTTTTCCCTTGACAGGTTTCAAATCTAAGCCTGCACTCAAAACTTTTGCGCCTTCTTCTTGTAAGCGCATCACTGGAACATAATATTCCAAATCCTCTACACCTTCCGCAATTAATGTGGCGATGATTTTGTTTTGTAATTTCATGTAGTTTCTCCGATTAGAGTATTTTATCATTCAGCAGGGTATCTCGCTTATAAAAAATCGTTACAACTCTTCACAGACAGTTTTGCAAACTTTTCATTTCTGTCATTTATAGCCGTTGACCCTAGTACTTAGCTCCTATTAAAATGTAGAGAGCTTTATATTTTTTTCAGTTTTCATTGTTTTTTATAAAGGGAAAATATATGTCCAGATTGGTTCGCGCTTTATTTTTACTGTTTGTCATTATTGCTTCATTGATATCAGGTCCGGTAACGACAGTACGTGCGGCATCTTTGCCTGCGGAAATAAATAAGCAGTTTACACCGCTTCAAATTGACGCCGGCGGGGTCTCTGTTCTTCGGATTTCTATTTTTAACCCGAATACTTTTCCGCTTACCAATGTTGCTTTTGTGGATGATTTGGTGCGTGTGCAACCTGGGTTATACGTCGCCAACCCAGCAGGGATTGTCAACACATGTGGAGGCACAGTAACTGCCGCGCCGAACGCAACAACTATCACCTTAAGTGGTGGAGGCGTACCTGCACAGACGGGTCCAACACCGGGGCAATGTTATATCGAAGTCAATATCTCATCTGTCACTGCTGGTAATTTAATCAATACAATTCCGGCGCATAATGCTCCTACCGATATTGGCTTAACTGCTGATGGTAACGATGGTGGGACTCCCGTCCTGATTACAAATACATCACCAGCAAGCGCCACGATTACAGTGATTGCCGTTTCGCCACCTTCATTATCAAAGACATTTAACCCGAATACGATATTTGTGGGGCAGACAAGCCAATTAACGATTCGTATCAACAATAATGATGCCGACACAAATTTAACGGGTACATCTTATACGGATACTCTTCCAAGTGGATTGGTGGTTGCCACGCCGAATGGATTATCTACAAGTAATTGTGGTGCTGGCTCTTCAGTATCTGCTTCAGCGGGTGGAACAACAATTACATTAACGAATGGCACTGTAACACCTAGCCAAGATTGTTTAGTGACAGTTAACGTGACAGGCGCGTTTGGGCAATATACGAATACAATCCCTGCTGGACCGTTAAACCCCGGTTCGCTTCGAACCAATCAAGGTGTTACCAATGGAAGCCCTGCTTCTGCAAATTTAAATATTCAACCTGTGGGTGTGACAAAAGTTTTTTCACCTGATGCTGTGACTGCTGGTGGTACAAGTACATTAACCATTACACTTCAAAACCCAACTGCTTCACCTTATACAGGTGTAAGCATTACTGATAATCTTCCAACAGGGGTTACAGTTGCAGGTATGCCGACAACGACATGTGGTGCAGGTGCTGTTAGTGGAAATATAGGGGATAGTTCAATTACATTAACAGGTGGCACAATTCCGGCAAGTGGTTCTCCGCCAACGGTCGCTACTTGTACAATTACTGTGCCGGTTCAAATTTCACTAAGTGCATCTGGCACGCGTACGAATACAATTCCAGCCAATGCCTTAACAGCAGACCAACCTAATGTCACAAATTATTTAGCGGCTACAGATGATATAACGATTTCACCTGCTCTGACAGCCACAAAGGGTTATTCGCCAGCCATCATTGCATTAAATGGCATTAGCACTGTTACAGTTACTTTAACAAATAATAGCGGTACACCGCTTACCAATATTAGTTTTACAGATTCTCTTCCTACCAATTTAGAAGTTTCTGGAACACCTGCTTCACCACAATGTGGTGGGACGATAACAAACACGCTTGCCTCTGTAAGTTTAAGTGGTGGTTCGCTTGCGGCGGCACCTGGACCTGGCAACACTTGTACGATTACATTCCAAGTCACCAGTGATGACCCCGGAACTGGAACAACTTATGAAAATTCACTTCCTACTGGGAGTATTACAACTGCTGAGGGTGTAGGGAACAATTCAAACGTCACAACAGGAACCGATTTGACGGTTGTAAATGCCACCACGCTTCCAGTCACAGTAGCCAAAGCTTTTCAATCTACTACAATTTCACCGGGACAAACTGTTCGCTTAAGAATCACAGTCACTGCACCTGTAGATGTTGCTATCTCTGGAATGACGATTACAGATAACTTGCCTGCTGGTTTGGTCATTGCCGCTTCTCCTTCTCCTACGGATAGTTGCCCGGGCGGGACTTTGACAGCAGTTGCCGGTACAAGTTTTATTCAATTTTCAAATGGTGTTGGAAATTCATTATTGGCAGGCTCAAGCTGTAACATTGATGTTTATGTAACTTCCACAGAACCAAATGTATATGTAAACACAATCCCTGCCAACTCTGTTACAACATCACAAGGGCGAACCAATGAATTAGGTGACAGCACTGCCACATTACGTGTGACAAGTATGTCTATTAGTAAAGCCTTTTACCCAACAGCCGTACAAGCAAATGGGCTTTCTACCATGACGATTACTTTACAAAATACAAATGACACTGCATTGACAAATGTAAGTGTAGTGGATGATTTGCCGGGCAGTGCCACAAATGGTCTGCGAGTTGCACCTACACCCAACATTATCAATACTTGTGGTGGCAGTGTAAATGTAGATGTTAATAATGAAATCATTACTTTAACGGGTGGGACAATCCCAGCACAAGTTGGAGGTGTTCCAGGGATTTGTACCATTACGATTGATGTAAGAGGCACAGACTCATCGCCATCTTCTCCAAGTACACAGACAAATATAATCCCTACAACAAATGTGAGTGCAACAGTATCAGATACCGGTGCTGTGATTGGACCGTTTGCACAAGCACAAGCCGCCTTGGACATTCAAAATTTATCTATTGGTGTAGTAAAAGGGTTTGACCCTGTGCTTGTATATGGTGGGGCAACATCATTAATGACTGTGCAATTAATTAACCCTGAAAGCACACAACTGACAGGCATTGCATTTACAGATAATATGGATTTAATTCAGCCGGGCATTGTGCTAGCAGACCCAGTTATGTTTAATACAGGGACTTGCGGAGGTACATTAACTGGTAATCCCGGTGATTCTTCTTTTTCATTTAGTGGTGGCACTTTATTAGCAAACTCAACTTGTACACTTACTTTGCGCGTGGTGATGAATGTAAATGGTAATCGGACCAATCGCATTCCTGCTGGTGCAGTGACAACCTTTAACGGTGTCAGCAGTACACAGGCTACAGAAGCCTCATTGACAAACTTGCCGGGTGTTAGCGTTAATAAAGTATTTAATCCTAACCCTATTCAAGTGAACGATATTACTACTTTAACGATTACAGTTTCAAATACAAGTAACATCCCCGTAGTAAACATGGAATTGAATGACAATTTGCCGGGCACATTGCCGACTGGTTTATACATCGCCAATCCTGCAAATGTTGTCAATACTTGTAATGGAACGGTCACTGCCAACCCCGGTGCTCAAGTGATTAACTTAACAGGCGGTTCTTTAGCAGGCAATGATACTTGTTCCATCTCTGTCAGCATTACTACAGATGAACCAGGTGCGTATGTCAACACCATTCCTGCTGGTGCATTAATCACCAATGACCCCAATGTAACCAATAACAATCCTGCCACTGATACGCTTCGTGTGGGTGATTTGTTCAGCCTTGGAAACCGCGTCTGGTTTGATACCAATAATAATAGTCTGATTGATGCGGGAGAAGTCGGCGTAGATAATGTCACAGTCGAGTTATATCGTGCAGACGGCAGTGGAAATCCAACAGGTAGTGCACTCGCTTCACAAGTTACATATCAAGGCGGATATTATCGTTTTGATGATGTAGCGCCCGGCGATTATGTCGTTGTGATTCCTGCCAGTCAATTTGAAACTGGCTCAGCCTTAGCAGGCTATCGAAGTAGTGGTAGCACAATTGATAATACAGGAGTTATCAGCGAAACACCTTCTCCTGACCCAGATAATAATGTTGACAACGAAGATAATGGTGACCACATCACAAGTGGCACTTTCAATGGTGCGGTGATTAGTAATGCGGTGACAATCGGACCGAATGCAGATGAGCCGACCAATGATACAGATGCACCTGCAATGAATCCTGCTGGTGAATCTGCCAATGACCGTAGCAACCGTACTGTAGACTTTGGTTTTTATCGTCAAGAACTAGGTGATATAGTTTTTGTAGATGTCAATGGAAATGGCACATACAATGCTGGTACCGATTCGTTAGTTGAAGGTGCAATTGTCCGCTTGTATTCTGGTGATGGTCTGACAGAAATCAATGTCGGACATGATGGTATTCTCGGCACAAGTGATGATTTATCAGGTTACTTTACAACCACAGCAACAGGTACATATTTATTTAGTGGTTTACCACAAGGCAATTACACTGTGCGTGTTACGCCACCAAACGGCTACACCAGCACAATAGATACTGCCAATGCTGGTGATACAACCAACCCGAATAACAATATCAATAATAATGATAATGGTGTTGGCACTGCTAGCGGAACCGTATCCAGTAATGCAGTGACGCTTACACCGGGCAGTACAGGCGCGGCATCCAATAATACAGTCACACAAACAACGGGCACAACCTCAAACCCGACAGTAGATTTTGGTTTTGTACCTTTATATAGTTTAGGAAATCGCGTTTGGTTTGATACAGATAACAGTAGCACCATTAACGGCTCTGAAGTTGGAGTCAATGGCGTCACTGTTGAATTGTATGCCGCTGATGGAAGTGGAAATCCAACAGGTGGCGTGTTAGCTACAGATGTAACTGCCAATGGCGGATATTATCGCTTTGATGATTTGCCGGCTGGGAATTACGTTGTCATTATTCCTGCGACTCAATTCGCTTCAGGCGCACCTTTAGCAGGCTACTGGAGTTCCGGCACTACTTTAAGTGGAGCAGGAGCCATTAACGAAACAACCGCTCCAGACCCAGATAACAATGTAGATAGTGACGATAATGGCACATTACAAACTGCTGGAGCATTCAATGGTTCTGTTATCAGCAGTGCTGTGACTCTTGGACCCGGCACAGTTGAACCAACCAATGACAATGATGCCGACCCAACCAATCCACCGGGTGAAGCAGTCAATAGCCAAAACAACCGCACAGTAGATTTTGGTTTTTATCGTGTAGAACTTGGTAATGTAGTATTTCTTGATATAGATAGTAATGGAAGTTATGATGCTGGCACAGATACATTGCTTGCAGGTGCAACAGTGCAATTGTTTGCAAGCAATGGCACAACAGAAATCAATGTTGGACCTGACGGCATTTTAGGCACAGCCGATGATGCTTCTGGTGGTGTTGTCACTGGAGCAGGTGGTACCTATTTATTTAGTAATTTGCCACAAGGTGATTACATTGTACGTGTTATACCGCCAGTGGGTTACGCCAGCACAGTAGATACTGCTGATAATGCCGATACAACGAATCCAAATACAAACACGGATAACAACGATAACGGCGTAGGCGAAGGATTTGGTCAGGTTTACAGCAACCCTGTGTCCCTTACGCCGGGAAGCGTTGGCGCGTCATCCAATAACACAGTTAATAATTCAAATGGCATTACCACAAATCCAACTGTTGATTTTGGTTTCCGTACTAATAATGGATTATTAAAAACAATTGTTGATACCAATGAAACTTTTACAAACGGAAATGATGTTGCCATTGGTGAAATTGTGACGTATCAAATTACGATCGATGTGCCGGTAGGTGTGACGTTAAGTAATGTTACCGTCACAGACCAAATGGATAGAGGGCTTGCGTATGTAGATTGTGTTTCTGCTACGTTAGGTGGTGTTGATGTAACTGGCTCTGTTTGCCCGCCAGTTGTTTCTTCTATTACAGACCCAGGCGATGACCCTGCCAACCCAGCAAATCCCGGCAGACAAGTCGTCTTTTCAATTGGAACGCTTTCAGCGACCTCAGCTTCTCAATTGGTTATTCAATATCGAGCCATTGTTTTGGATGTGATTGAGAATCAAGGTGGCGATAGTTTAAACAATAATGTTACTTGGGCATGGGATGGTGGTTCATTCTCAGCCAGTGCGCCGAATGTAAATATTGTTGAACCAGATTTAGATATACAAAAAACTGCTACCCCAACAAATAATGTTGCCATTGGTACGCCCGTACAATTTACGTTGGTGATAGACCATACAACCCCACAAAGCACAATTGATGCATTTGATGTTGTGGTTTCAGACTTTTTACCTGCCAACCTTGAATATATCCAATGTACTGTTCAATATACGGCAGGGCTTGCACCAGATACGCCTGCGGCAACATACTGTAATCCGGGCACAACAACTACAGATTTAATTTTTGAATGGGCGACCTTCCCACTTGGGCAAACTTCTACAATTACTTTCACCGCTCGCTTAATCGGTTCGCCTGCTACAAATACTGCATCGGTCGCTTGGACTTCTCTTCCGATTGACCCTGATATTAACGGGGATCCGATTCAACTTTCAACTCATAATGCAGAATCAACGGAACGTTGGTACGACCCGCCTAGTAGCGTTAATGTTTATTCTGTTTCTTCAAGTGTTGTTATTTCATCTTTACCTCCCGTAGTAGATGACGATGAAGATGCTAGATTGCCTTCTGTATTACCATCTACTGGTTTCGCGCCAAATCGAATTACCAAATTGATGCAACAACCTGCTGAAAAAGAATACATGTCTACTGATGTGTGGCTTGAAATTCCACGACTCGGTGTGAAGATTCCTATTGTGGGCGTGCCACTCATTGATGAAGATTGGGATGTGTCGTGGTTGTGGCAACAGGCTGGTTGGTTAGAAGGAACCGCTTTCCCAAGTTGGCAAGGCAACAGTGCTTTGACAGGTCATGTCACATTGCCAAACGGTCAAGCAGGTCCATTTGCAAAACTAGGTGATTTGCAATGGGGCGACCAAATCATCGTCCATGCTTATGGTACAAAGTTTATTTATGAAGTGCAAACAAATCACACTATCAGCCCATATAATATGACCGTGATAAAACATGAAGAAGGCTCATGGCTAACATTGATTACCTGTGAAAATTACAACGAAGGCAATGATACGTATACAAATCGCATAGCGGTTCGCGCAGTACTAATAAAAACAGAGGCAACACCTTCTCAATCAGAATCAGGAAGAATACGCTAGGATATAAAAACACTCCGAATTTTTTCGGAGTGTTTTTGTAATAATTATTCACCAATAATTTTTATCAGCACTCGCTTTTTTCTTTTGCCGTCAAACTCGCCGTAAAAAATTTGTTCCCACGTTCCAAAATCTAATTCGCCATTCGTTATGGCTACAACCACTTCACGCCCCATGATTTGACGCTTCATGTGTGCGTCAGCATTGTCTTCGCCTGTGTCATTATGCTGATATTGACTCACAGGTTCATGTGGAGCAAGTTTTTCTAACCATTTTTCATAATCTTGATGTAAACCCGCTTCATCATCATTGATGAAAACAGAGGCGGTGATGTGCATAGCATTGACTAAGCACAAGCCTTCTTTGATTCCGCTTTCATGCAACGCCTCTTCTACTTGACCCGTGATATTGATAAACCCGCGTCGGCTGGGGATGTTAAACCATAATTCTTTACGGTAGGATTTCATAATGGTTTCTCATAAAAGACATTTCCTTGAAGGAATTTTACTTTATTCTTGTACATTCACAAATATTGATGAACGTGGTGAATTATAGAATCTTATAAATTAATGAGAATTACAATGTAGAAATGATGTGGCCCTCGGACTCACATATCATCAGCACGGTATGCCCAAAAAATCATTGCATTTCACCTTGAATTCAGCCCCGAAGTCGTCCAAAATTCTCGGTATGAGATGCAGATACTGCATCACAAGGAATCTATAAACTTGACAATGTTTGGATGGTCAAGTTGACGAAGCGTTTCACCCTCCCTTTTGAATCTTTCCAACGCTTCTGGATTGGCTGTGAGTTGCCTCGCTAAAATTTTAATTGCGACTTGTCCGCTATTTTTTTCATCCGTAGCGAGGTACACTTCTCCCATCCCGCCTTCGCCGAGTTGGGAGACTATTTTGTAACGGGTGTTGAGGGTTTGATCAATCATATAAATCTTCCCTAGTATTAATTATTCGTTTGCCGTTAACATTATTTTATGGCGATACAGACATTGCACAACGAAAGCCAGTTCCTCTTAGATTAGAGTTTGATAGCCCATTCCCGTCTCGATAGGTAGCCAGTATTAAATCTTCATCGACTATCCAAGAGCCTCCACGTATTACTCTATTCCGACCACTGTCAGGTCCCGATGGATTTGATAAAGGCGAGTTTTGATAATACGCTGAATCATACCAGTCTTGCACCCATTCCCATACATTGCCAGCCATATCATATACACCATAAGGACTTTTACCTGTCTCAAAATTTCCTACAGGAGTAGTATCTTTGTATAGTTTATTGAAATTTACAAAAGTAGAATTTAATTCATTACCCCATGGAAATAAGCGTGCATCTGTTCCTCTAGCGGCTTTTTCCCATTCTGCTTCTGTAGGTAATCTCGCTGCACGCCACTCGCAGAAAGTTCTAGCCATTTCCCAATCTATGTTAATCACAGGGTAATTTGAATATTCCGAATTTAGGTAATAATCTGAATGAGTAAATGACGCGTAAGAAGGAATTTCGCATACGTTCTCTGTTACACAAATTTTATATTGAGCAATAGTTACTTCATACTGATCAATGTAATATCCATCTAAATAGACTTGGTGGGCAGGTTGTTGGTCTGATTCACCATTATTAGTACCCATTGTGAATTCTCCAGCAGGCACATAGGACATGAAAGCATCTCTTCCGTCTTGAATGATAGACACAGGCTGATTAAGAGATTGAAAAGGAGTAAGGGTTGCTGTAATATCAATAGTTATGCTTTCTTGTGTAGTAGTCGCAGATATAGTTGTATCATTTACACCTTCATGATTTGAAGAACTCTTAATCCAAATAATAGGTGAGTTGTAATAAGCATTATCAGCTAAATTTTGATATTCTATACCACCAATACTATCAGAACCTGCAACAACCAAATTTCCAGTTTCTTTACCAACTATGTACGCAACTAGCGTTCCATCAGGAGACCAAGAAGGGGCAACGCTTGTTGAAAAATAATCAGGTTCTTGTGTGTATTTAAGAAAATTCCCATCATACGATGCGATATAAAGATCACATAATCCATAATCATTTTTGTACAAATATGAATTACTAAAAATATTTTCGCTGCAGACTAGAAAAGAAAAAATGTCATCAATTGGAGACCATGTAATACTGTGAGCATAAATCCAATAACGATAAGAAACATCTGGTACGATTTCTGTAATAGATGTTTTTTGAATTGACCTAATGAAAATCTTATCAGCCGTATCCTCATTATCTATTTCAGAGTAACTTATATAATAATTACCTGTCGGCGACCAAGAACTCCAGTATTCATCTTTAATATTAGTTATTAAATTACCTTCTAGGTCAAATATATTAAAACCCTTTCGATATTGGTTATAAATACTAATAGCTGACTTGTCTGGTGATAGATCAAACGAAGGATACCAAATTGATGTTTCGCTGATGATTGGAGTAGTTTGTTGTTGATTTCCATTAATGTCAATTTTGTATATTTGGGTATTATTCGATCTTATTGATACTAAAACCTGATTTTCATTAACCCAAACTATATTCCCACCAGCGGTACTATTCACGGGAAAATCAACCAAAAAATAACTGTCATTTACCACATCTAAAATACATAATTGTGCGCCAGCCGTTGTGCCTAAAACAGGAAAATACCAAAATGCTATTTTGTCATTCATTGGCGACCAGATAAAAGTATTGGAAACAGAAAACCCTGATCTGAAATAAGAACCCCTTTTCAATTCTTCCAGAGAACTTGTAGCAACTTTCGCGCCTGAATTATCAATAATTTGTAGTGAACTTCCCCAAACCGCAAGATAATTTCCACTGTAAGAATAATTTAATCCATAAAAGACTGAGCCATCAATATCTGCTTTAATCTTGCTGTTCTGCCCTGTATTAACAACATAAACTTCTTGACTGCCATCAGCATCAAATATATAAGCAACTAAATTATTGCTAGAATTCGATGCGATAAAGCTTTGCAAATCTAAACCCCATGTGCCGAAATAGAGATGATACCCAGGAGACAGAGATAGATTTTCTGGTGATGAATTATCTAGACCTACAATAAATAAATCCTGTTTGCTTTCTGTTCCTCCAACATATACTAATTCCCAATTATCATGTTGAACTGGTTCATTCATAGAAAATGGCGTTGCCACTATGGTTGGAGTAGAGGAAATAGAATGTTGTTGAGTCTGAGTTGATAATATATAGGCGGTTGAGGTTATGCTTGATGTTGAGGCTGAGGGAGTCATTGAGATTTGTTTTATAAAAAAACCTGAAATTGCTAAAATTCCAATTAACCCAATCAGTCCGCCCAACCAGATTTTTATAGAAACAGATTGTTTTACCAAGTAAGGTTTGGCTTTTGTAGATAGACGGTGTGGCTTGGGTTGATTGCGTTCTAAATCAGTAATTACTTCCCACATGGTTTGATATCGGCGTTTTTTGTCACGCGTCAACATGCGATTGATAATTTTGACTACCCTAGAAGGTATTTCTTTTCTTAGAGATTTTATATTAGGAGGGTTAGTCGTCAGCACTTTATTCATCACGGCCGCGCCAGTATCTCCACCAAAAGGCACTTCTCCAGTTAGCATTTCAAATATCACAACTCCTAAAGACCATATATCTGCTTGAGCATCTAAATGCTTACCTTCCCATGCTTCGGGTGCCATGTAATAAGGAGTACCAACTTGTGTGCCACTACGAGTCATACGAGTAGCTTCATTCAATCTCGCTACCCCAAAATCTGCCAACTTGGGAGTACCATCATCTTTTAGAAGAATATTTTCTGGTTTGATGTCACGATGAATAATGCCTAATTTGTGGGAATGAATTAATGCATCACAAAGTCCTAAAGCGATGTGGGTAGCATGTTTTATTGAAAGTTTACCTTTCTTGATGAGATCATGTAAATTTCCGCCTGAAACATATTCCATCACGATGACGTAATTTTCTTCATATTCAAAGGCATCTAAAAACTCAACGATATTGGGATGTTGCAGTTGCTGTAGCGTTTCACCTTCACGTTTGAAGCGTGCTAAAAGTTCATGTTCAATATCCAAATCACTAGAAATGATTTTAAGGGCAACCTCTCGTCCATTTTTAATATCTGCGGCTTTATATACAATCCCCATCGCTCCCTTGCCAAGACGGGAGGCTATTTTGTAGCGATTGTTAAGGGTTTGAGCAATCATTTGATATCCCTGCCAGTAGATGAATTAGGTTTTCTAAATTATAACAAGTAACCTGTCACTTTTTTGAATCCAAAGGCAGATGCCTTTCCTTCCGCTGTTTGAATGTGCTTTATGTCAAGATACATCCACGCTTGGTCGTAAGGTATATCAATTAATACACTTAAGGAATTATCTCCAAGCCTTAAGTGCTCTGTTTTTATAATTTTGCGAGAAACAGCAAGATGTACAACTGAGTTTTCTCCAAGCGCGTGGAGGTCAATCATGAGAAGTATTTTATTCCGCTCGTTGACATTGATACCTTGAATCCCAATTTCAATAATCTGTGAGCGTTCACGGTTTTGAATAACACTATCTACATCTTCGTTATATGGTGCAGCAGAACCTCCACTCATATAAACCCAATCATCGTTTAACTGTGATTCGAGTGTGGGTTTTGTATTGCCTGCTCCGCCCCAAGCGAGCGCGGCAATATTCCAGAAGTTGACGAAGGCTTTGATTTGAGGCACGGAAATTGTGCTGTTTTCAGTAGTGCTGAAGGATGGTTGCTTAGGTGTTAAGGAGAAGAAGGGTTCGAGAGTCATAGAGTTGCTATTGTTGGATTTACAGTTTGTTCCTCATTGGCAAGGTATTCATCTCCCATCCTGCTTTCACCAAGTAGGGAGATGATTTTATAACGATGATTCAGGATTTTACCAATCATAAGCTGAAATATTCGAGAATGTTGAGCATAATTACTTTTATGGATATAAACGGATTCGATGAGTGCTCCGCTAGCTTCCATTACATCTAACCGTAATCTATTGAGGATACCTTCCCAACTGTGTACGGTCCCCATACTGACTGTATAGGTATGAAAGTCGTTGTCAGAAAAAATATTGAAATATTTTCCTTGATTTTCAGACCAGTCAATCGATTCTAACTACGTTTAAATCTTTCAAGCCATCTAATTGCCAGTATTGTAAGCCCCATGTTTCTAGATCGCCATCTGTGTTGAATTCCCATGATACAACAGGCGGGGTTTCAAAGTAGACATTGTCCACATAAGATGTTGCAAATGCTTGAGCACCACGCGCCGCTTGAATTACCCTAGTGAATTGAGCATCTGCCAATAGATTGGCATCCCTTGGCGTGACAGACCCAATAAGTTGTCCATCCACCAAACATGAAACAACAAAGGATTTTGGGTCCATTTCCAGTCGCACTGTGTGCCATGTGTCAAAGCCATTTTTTAGTGATGTGCTTCCATAATAGTCGTCTACACTCATAAAACCTTCAACTTCGCTTGATTCTCTTACGATTAAACCGCATATAGCAAACCATGTTCCACCCGGTAAACTATCTGTCTTAAATTGTATCTCCTTGGTAGCAACAGATTTGTGATTGTAATCGCTGGAAATCATTGCCTCTACCTCAAAAACCCCCAATTGATTTGCTGGCTGTAATGTTGTTGGTCTGCTAGCATATAAATCACATTCTTGATGAGAAATTCTTGAGTCGTTCACAAATTGGAGCGCACCGCTAATTTGCTTCATTGTACAAGATGATGATTTAGCAATCCATAATGACCTATTAAAATCACCATCATGGTCAGTTTCTTCGAACTGGTCATAAAAGATTTTGTTTAGGTCATTCGCAAACGCTGTTGGTATGAGTTTATCTACTGATGTTTCAGTTTGTATTACAGTGGTTGGTTCTGAAGTAGTAGTTTCTGTTAGGATAGTTTGAGTGAATGGGCTGGTTATATCAGAATCAGATGGCGCAGATGAGTTTTTAGAATTGAATATTAATGTAATGGTAACAACCAAAATGATAAAAACAGCCATAAATTGAGAAATTGTCAAGATTGGGCTATTAGACTTATTTCTATTTACCCCATCTTTTTCTAAATCTACAGCTACTTCGCGCATACTTGAATAGCGACGCTTCTTATCACGCGTTATCATTTGGCGGATAATTTTTGTCAGATGAGTAGGAACATCTGCCCGTAGTTTTCTTAAGTCTGGAGGCTGAGTGGTTAGTACTTTATTCATTACTGCCGCACCCGTCTCACCGCCAAAGGGAACTGTACCTGCCAGCATTTCAAACAACAATACACCTAAAGACCAAATATCTGCTTGGGCATCTAAAGTTTTTCCTTCCCATGCTTCGGGAGCCATGTAATAAGGTGTACCCACTTGTGTACCACTGCGCGTCATACTCGTACTTTCGCTGAGCCTTGCCACGCCAAAATCTGCTAATTTCGGTGTGCCATTTTCAGTTATCAAAACATTTTCTGGTTTTAAATCACGATGAATAATGTTTAACCGATGGGCACGGATTAATGCATCACATAAATCTAAAGTGATTTGCCTTGCTTGCTCAATAGGCAACGCCCCTTGTTTAATAAGACTCTGCAGATTACCTTCCGATACGTACTCCATCACAATCACATATTGCTTATCATGTTCAAAGGCATCTATAAACTTGACGATATTCGGATGGTCCAATTGACGAAGTGTTTCGCCTTCTCTTTTGAATCTTTCTAACGCTTCGGGATTAGCTGTAAGCTGTCTCGCTAAAATTTTAATTGCGACTTGTCCGCTAGTTTTTTCATCGTTGGCGAGATACACTTCTCCCATGCCACCTTCGCCAAGTTGGGAGAGGATTTTGTAGCGTTTGTTGAGGGTTTGACCAATCATTGATGATATATCTCCGAGAATGAATTATTAATTCAACTTCCAGAATTTTACGTTATCCCATTCGCAAACTGCTTCTGCAAGAGAATAACACAGTAAGTGCATCCAACCTGGTTCAGCCAAATCATCATCTTGTAAATAATAAACAGGAATATTATTAACTAAAAGAGCAAATTCATTTTCCTGGACAACAAATGTAAAGCGATTTGATTCAGGAGAAGGATTTAATCCACAACGACTTTCTGCTATATCTTCCACTAAATTTCCACGACTTTTCCTGAATGTCCAATATCCTGCTTTTTGATAAATTTGCAAACTGTATTGAGCATAGGTATTGGCTCCAATTTCATAAAGGTGAAATGTAATTCTTTGTTCTGTAGTGTTATAGCCTTCGGGAAGAATTTGGTCAATTTCAAAAACGAAATCTTGTGCAGATGACCAACTACCAGTATCTACTAAGTTTTGACCGACAATATCTTTGAAACGCAAAACCCCATCAACAATTTCCATAGTGCCAGCTTGCCACGCACCGCTAATACGGTTTTCTTTCCAAGTATTTGTATTTGTTGAAAAATCATCTTGAAATGTTGGTTCTACTCCTTCAAGAGACTCAAGAATCAGTTTTGAAAAAGTTTCCGCTTCAGATACTATAGGGCAAGAAGGTGTAGCAGTGGAAACTGGGAGTATAGAAGTTTTTGAAGGCTGAGTTTTTTCTATTGTAGGGGCTATCGTATTTGATGGAGTAACTGGATTTTGAGAAGGTTGAGGCCACTGATATAAGATAATAACTCCGATCAACACAGGAATAGCATATAAGAATTTGACAAATTGTGATTTTGAGGTTTCTTGCTTTTTAAGTGATGATGAAGAATTGATTTGGCTACGTTCAAGGTCTAATGCGACTTCACGCATAGTTTGATAACGTCGTTTCTTATCTCGCGTCAACATGCGACTGACCACTTTGACCATTTCTGATGGGATTTCGTTTCTTAATGTCCTTAAGTTAGGGGGGTGAGTGGTAAGCACCTTATTCATTACAACTGCACCTGTATCTCCGTCAAAAGGAACTTTGCCCGTTAGCATTTCAAATAACACAACCCCCAATGACCAAATATCCGCTTGCACATCAAGCGTCTTACCTTCCCATGCTTCAGGTGCCATGTAATAAGGCGTGCCAACTTGTACACCAGTACGAGTCATACGTGTTCCTTCATTTAATTTTGCAACACCGAAATCTGCTAGTTTAGGCGTGCCATTTTCAGTGAGTAAAATATTTTCTGGTTTAAGGTCGCGATGGATAATACCTAAATCGTGAGAACGAATCAAAGCATCACACAGCCCTAATACGAGTTGATTTGCATGTTCAATTTCAAATGCACCTTTTTTAATTAGGTCATATAAACTTCCCCCAGAAATATATTCCATCACGATGACATAATATTCTTCATGTTCAAATGCATCTATAAATTCTACAATGTTAGGATGTTTTAACTGGCGAAGAGTTTCACCTTCACGTTTAAAGCGTTCGAGCATATCAGGTTCTATAATTAATTCATTTGTAATAACTTTTAGAGCTACATGTCTCCCATTTTTTGAATCGTTAGCACGATAAACAACACCCATTGCGCCTTTGCCAATGCGTTCAGTGACTTTGTAACGGTTGTTTAGGATTTGACCTATCATAACTTATCCTTTACTTAAATGTATCCGGTGTAGATGGACTTCCCGAGCTTTCCTTTAACCAACTATTTGCCGGAATTCCATTCACAATTTCAATTTCACCATCAGAATTCATCCAAAATATTTGTACAAATCCATTTCGATCAGATGTAAAGTAAAGATTTCCAAATCTGTCAGGGATTGGAGACCAATTATCTACACCTAGAGGCGAATTTGTTACTTGATGTCTGACACCATCTGAATCAATTACATAAATATCTGAGTTTCCATCTTGATCAGAAACAAAATATACATTTCCACGTCCATCTGGCGCTGGTATCCAGTTATGCACATCGCCTGATGAATTTGTTACTTGGTGCTTAATACCATTTGAGTCTATTACATAAATATCCAAATTTCCATCTTGGTTAGAGACAAAATATACATTTCCAAGCCCATCCGGTGCCGGAGACCAACTTTCGGCATCACCTGATGTGGTTGTTACACGAGATTTATTACCATTTGAATCAATCACATAAATTTCTGTTTTACCGTTACTTTGATTTGATGCAAAATAAACGTTTCCCCAAATATCAGGTGCGGGTGCCCAACTTTTGAAAGGGCGAGGAGTTTGAGTAACTTGCGATTTTTTTCCATTTGCGTCAAGGACGAAAATTTCAATTTGACCCGATTCAGTGACTGAACTGAAATACAAATTCCCTAAACCGTCTGAGGCTGGGTGCCAATATTCAAAATCTTCTGTTGAGCGGACAATCGGAATATCTTCAC
>ERZ761610.524-NODE-524-length-29475-cov-388.887763_pt1 | contig 29475 bp, 30 predicted proteins | sample MGYA00512164_ERZ761610 | MGnify/ENA primary metagenome ERZ761610 (study PRJEB28899, sample SAMN02850038) | bioreactor sludge metagenome | biome: EBPR Sludge; feature: EBPR Bioreactor; material: flocular biomat | place: Australia: Thorneside Wastwater Treatment...
GGCGCCGGTGGCGTTGGGATCCGAGTTGTCGGTGGTCTGTCATCACCGGCCGGCGGCGACCACCGCCCCCACCCTGCCGGCGCCACGGGCGCCGGTGGCGTTGGGATCCGAGTTGTCGGTGGTCTGTCATCACCGGCCGGCGCCCGCCTATCCGCCGCTGTCACGACGGATCGAGGAGACCGGCGAGGTCCTCGTGCGGGTCGAACTCGGCGAGGACGGCAGCGTCGCCGCGGCGCGAATCGAACGTGGCAGCGGCCATCAACGACTCGACGAGGCCGCTCTGGCGGCGGTCCGGGGCTGGCGCTGCAGCGTCCCCCCGGCCTTCGGCCGCGGCGCACGCGCGGTCGCACTGCAACCCTTCCGCTTCGTCCTGCAATGAGGACCGGGGTCGGCGACACCACCTGGCAGGCCCGGCACGGCGCTGGCTGCCAGCCTCGCCACGGCGCGCGTCCACGTGGCATGTCGGCCCTTCCTCCCGCTCGCGGCTTTTCTCGTCGCCGCGGCCATGCAACTCTTCCCGGATACTGAATCGTGGGATCGCAGATCGTCGAGGGCTTCGGTGTTGCCCATTTCCTCTCGCAGACCGACCTCGTCGGCCGCCTCGTCCTGCTCGTCCTGCTGCTCCTGTCGCTGGCGAGCTGGTACCTGATCGTCACCAGGTCGCTCGCCGGGCTGGTCGCGCAGCGACGCGCGCAGGCCTTCCTCGCCCGCTTCTGGCGCAGCGGCAGCAGCGATCTGGGGCACCGCCTGCAGGGCGAGCAGTGCAATCACGCGTTCGCGCGGCTGGCGGCCGAAGGGCTCGACGCGCTCGCCGACAGCGGCGGTGTCAGTCTGGCGGCGGCAGGCGGCTTCGCCGAGTATCTCAGCCGCCGGCTGAACCACGTCATCGACGACGAGGCCGCGGCCGCCGAGTACGGCCTGACGGTGCTCGCGTCCGCCGCCTCGGCGGCGCCGTACATCGGCCTTTTCGGCACCGTCTGGGGAATCTACCATGCGCTCGTACAGATCGGACTGTCGGGACAGGGAACGCTCGACAAGGTCGCCGGACCGGTCGGTGAGGCGCTGATCATGACCGCGCTCGGACTGGCGGTGGCGATTCCGGCGGTGCTCGCCCACAACGCCTTCAACCGCCGCAATCGGCTGTGGCTGGCGCGCCTCGAGGGCTTTGCGCACGAGCTCTACGTGCTGTTGACGGTGAAGGGCGTCGCGACCAGTTCCGTTGCTGTGCAGGCGCCCGCGAGCGCGCGATGAGCGACTGCCGTTTCCGCCGTCATCGTCCCGCGGCGACGCGCGCGGACATCAACGTCGTGCCGCTGGTCGACGTGATGCTGGTGCTGCTGGTGATCTTCATCGTCACCGCTCCGCTGCTGACGCACGCGGTCAAGATCGACCTGCCACACGCGTCGAGCCAGGTCAATGTGACACGCGCCGAACGCGTCGACCTCGCGGTACGCGAGGACGGTGCGCTGTACTGGAACGGCGAGCCGCTGACGCCCGAGCAGTTCGCCGAGCGCTGCCACCTTGCCGGCCGGCAGGCGCGGCAGCCCGAACTCCACCTGCATGCCGATCGCCACGTCCACTACGAGCGCGTCGCGCGGGTGCTGGCGATCGCCGTGCGCGCCGGCCTGCAGCGCGTCGCTTTCGTTTCCCTGCCGGAAGAGCGGACGGCAGAGTAGCCTTGCGCTTTTCCCAACGCAGGTTCAACGGACAACACAAGAATGCAGGACGACCAGCAGCCAAATCCGACCGGCAGGGAATCAGCGTCCCGCGCCCTGAGTCGCAGGCAACCGCGCGCGAATCGCGCTGCAAAAGGCGAGCAGGTCGCCGAGACGATTGCGCACGACGTCCCTCACTGACATCGTTGCCCTGACGCCGATCCCACCAGCCAGCTCAGAAATCAGTTGGCAGACCCGGCGTTTGTGTTGACATGCGTCTACCATGACTCCTCGGCAGTCCGTTGGCCGATCTACGCCGATCAGGGCAACGGGCTAGACACCCCGTTCCGCCCTTGCCGCCTTGAAGCAGCGGACGCTGTCCAGTCCGGCAGACTCGGCGCAATGATGCAGCGCCTGCATCGGTGGCCACATTCCTTCTGGTGACCGGATCCGGTCATGAACCAGGCGATCAGACCATCGAGCGTTCCGGCGATGACACCGGAAGTGAAGAGGCCGTTGCGATCGGCGGAAGCGCTGGCCGGCAGCGCTTCCGCGCACTTGTCAGGCCTTGATCTTGAACCCGTCGGCGTACTTGGCCGGTTCCTTGCCGTCCCAGACGATGCCGTCGATCAGCTTGCCGCTACGCATGTCGCTCTTGGGGAGCGTGACTCCGGCCGCGGCGGCACCCTGCTTGTAGATGTCGATGCGATTGACCTGCCTGGCAACCGCCAGATAATCCGGATGGCTCTTGAGCAGCCCCCAGCGCTTGTGTTGGGTCATGAACCACATGCCGTCACTGAGGTAGGGGAAATTCACCAGACCGTCGTTGAAGAACTTCATGTGGTTCCTGTCGTCCCAGCTCTTGCCGAGGCCGTTCTGGTAACGGCCGAGCATGCGGGCGACGATGACTTCGCTGTCGGTATTGACGAAAGCCTTTTGGGCGATGGTTTCGGCTGTCTTCTGTTTGTTCGCGATCGATGCGTCGATCCACTTGCTGGCATCGAGAATCGCAGCGACCATGGCACGTGCCGTGTTCGGGTTGTTTTTCACCCAGTCGGCAGTGGTGCCGAGAATCTTTTCCGGATGATCGACCCAGATGTCCTGCGAGGTCACGGCGGTAAAGCCGATGTTGTCGATGATCGCGCGGTTGTTCCACGGCTCGCCGACGCAGAAACCGTCCATGTTGCCGACGCGCATGTTGGCGACCATTTGTGGAGGTGGCACGGTGATCGTCTTGACGTCCCGCATCGGGTTGATGCCGTTGGCGGCCATCCAATAGTAGAGCCACATGGCGTGCGTGCCAGTCGGGAAGGTCTGGGCGAAGGTGTATTCCTTTTCTTTCTTGGCGATCAGCTTCGCCAAGCTCGCGCCGTCGATCGCGCCCTTGTCGCGCATCTGGTTGGAAAGCGTGATCGCCTGGCCGTTGTGGTTCAAGGTCATCAAGTTGGCCATGTCCTTCTTCGGCCCGCCGACACCCATCTGGACACCATAGATGAGGCCGTACAGCACATGGGCGGCGTCGAGTTCGCCATTGACCAGCTTGTCGCGCACCGAAGCCCACGAGGCTTCCTTGGTCGGGATGATCTTGATGCCATACTTCTCGTCGAACTTCATGACCGAAGCCATGACCACCGAGGCACAGTCGGTCAGCGGGATGAAGCCGATCTTCACTTCCTTCTTTTCCGGTGCGTCCGATCCGGCGGCCCAGGCACCGCCGCGCAGGCCAGGGGTGACCATGGACATGAGCGACGCACCGAGTGCGGCTGAAACAAACTCACGACGAGAGAAAGACGGCTTGGATTCTGGTTTCCGGTTGTGTTCTTCCATTGCTTGCTCCGCGATCGATCGAATCGATCGAACTCTTGCCCGGTCACCATTGACCGTGCTTCTCAAGACGGTCTCAGCAATCTTCGTGCCAGCCCCATGTTCGCGATCACTTCTCTTTAACAATCTGATCTCATGAGCTTTTTCTGGCCCTCAGAGGCAGTGGGTGCGCCTCCGCCATTCCCTGCTTTGGTGCGGCAGCGCAACCCGCCTGCACAGCAAAGGGGAAGGAAACTCAAGCGCAAGAGGAAACCATCCAAACGGCCGAAAGATGTCGAGATCCGGCCGCGTGAACGCCCTGCGCCGGGTCGAACGGCTGGCGCCTCAGAAGTACCAGGCGACGACGGCGCGCAACCGACCATCGTGCAGCACGGGCACCGCAACCACTGCGTCAAGACCGGCAGCGCTGGCCGCGCGGCCGACCAGTCCGGGTTCGCTGGCGGCACTCTCGCCGACCATCGGCACGCCGCTGAAGGCGGCCCGGCCCAGCGTGCCCTGGCCACGTTCGATGAAGTCGCGGTCGTCGCCGGCCGGCACCGTGCCGCTGACCTCGCAGAATCCTCCGGCACGGGTCAGGCGCTCGCCATCGGCGTCGGGCAGCCAGGTTTCGAAACGCCGTACGATCGGCGTAGCCATCGCCGACAGGAAGGCCATCACGTAAGTCGAGGCGCCGCGGGTCGCGCATGGCAGGACAAAGCCGCGGTTGATGCCGACCTTGATCGCACTGTCGGCGCGCAGGAAGCGTTCGCCCTTGCCGAGATCTTCCTGGAACACCGGCAGCCGCGATTCCCAGGCCAGACCCGGAAGGCCGTGACCCTGACGGAACGCGGTGCGCCGCGAGATGAACTCGAAAGCGTCAGCCGTCGTGCCGTAGTAGCCATCTTCGAGCGTCATGTCCTTCGATGCCGCGGGATCGTTGCACCACAGCTCGATGGCACCCGCGTGCGCTTCGTCGTCACCGCAGAAGATGACCAGCACCGCAGTGAGAAAGTCGCCGGCAAACACGGGCAGCGCGATGCCGCAGGTCAGGCCTTCGGCGTGCGCGGCCTGGGTGCGCCGGAAGTTCGCACCTGCGAACTGTTTCAAGACGATCGGCCGCCCGTCCAGCCAAGCCTGGCCCGGCAGGCCTTCGCCAAGGCCGAAGCACATCTGCCGGCTGATGGCGCCGAAGCGCTCTGCGCTGCCGTACAGGCCGGCACTGAACTCGAGCGTGCTGCGGTCGTTGCCAGGCACCCAGACTTCGACGACGCGGATGAAGGTCTTCTTGCCGGTGACGACGGCGGCGTCCATCTCATGCGGCCTTTTCCACGTGGCTGTGCCGCGTATAGAGGAAGTCGATGACCTCCTTGCGGTACTGCACGTAATCGCGGTTCTCGGCCAGCGCCACGCGGGCGCGCGGGCGCGGCAGGTCCACGCGCAGCACCTCGCCGATGGTCGCGGCCGGGCCGTTGGTCATCATCACGATGCGGTCGCTGAGCAGCACGGCCTCGTCGACGTCGTGCGTCACCATCATCACCGTCGCCCCGGTGGTGGCGACGATCCTCATCAGCTCGTCCTGCAGCCGCGCGCGCGTGAGCGCATCGAGCGCGCCGAAGGGTTCGTCCATCAACAGCATCTTCGGCTCCATGGCGAGAGCGCGCGCGATGCCCACGCGCTGCTTCATGCCGCCGGAGATCTCCTGCGGGCGCTTGGCCACCGCGTGGCTCATGCCGACCAGGTCCAGCGCCGCCAGCGCGCGTTCGCGCAGCTGCGCCTTGCCCTCCTTCTCGCCGAATACCCGCTCGACGGCCAGCAGCACGTTGTCCAGGCAGCTCAGCCACGGCAACAGCGAGTGATTCTGGAAGACGACGCCACGATCCGGGCCGGGCCCCGTCAGCTCACGTTCCTGGAGCAGCAGGATGCCGCTGGAAGGTGTGGTCAGGCCGGCAACCAGGTTCAACAGCGTGCTCTTGCCGCAACCCGAGTGGCCGATGAGGGTGACGAACTCGCCGCGCTGCACTTCGAGGTTGATGTCACGCAAGGCGACGAAGGGACCACGCTTGGTGGGGAACACCATGCCGACGTCCTGGATCTGCAGCGTCCGCCGGGTGTTTATGGAAGGACTGGAATTGACGAGCATGGCGGACCTCAGCTGTAGTCGAAGCGGCGTGCCACTGCCAGCAGCGACCATTCGAGCAGCAGCCCGACCGCGCCGATGACGAAGATGGCGATGATGATGTGGGCGACGTTGAGGTTGTTCCACTCGTCCCAGACCCAGAAGCCGATGCCGACACCACCGGTCAGCATCTCGGCCGCGACGATCACCAACCAGGCGGTGCCGACGCTCAAGCGCACGCCGGTGAGCATGTACGGCATCACCGATGGCAGCAGGATGCGGGTGGCGATCTTCCACTCGCTGAGCTTGAGCACGCGGGCGACGTTGAGGTAGTCCTCGGGCACCTTCTGCACGCCGACCGCGGTGTTGATCACCATCGGCCAGATCGAGCAGATGAAGATGGTCCAGATCGCCGCCGGGTTGGCGCTCTTGAAGACCAGCAGGCCGATCGGCAACCACGCCAGCGGCGACACCGGCTTGAGCACGCTGATCAGCGGCGAGAGCATGCGGTTGAACAGCGTGAAGCGGCCGATGATGAAGCCCAGCGGTATGCCGACCAGCGCCGCCAGGCCGAAGCCCAGGCCGACGCGCTGCAGCGAGAACAGGATGTTCCAGCCGATTCCCTGGTCGTTGGGGCCATTACTGTAGAACGGGTCGGAAAAGAGCTTCACCGCCGCGTCGAAGGTGGCCAGCGGCGTCGGGAAACTGGCGCTCTTCTGCGTCGCCAGCGCCCAGACGGCGATCAGCAGCACCAGGCCGCCCAGAGGCGGCAGCACCCGCGCGCCGAGGCCGCGCCAATCGAAGGGCTCGCGCGGCGCAGGGACAGCTTTCGCCGCGGTGCTCACGGCAACGACCCTGACTCGGCGCACCGGTGGCGTGTCGGCGGGCTCGGCCACGTCGTGCGGGGTGTCCAGGAGGGCTCTACCCATGGCGGTGTCCTGAAAAGTGAAAACAATCAATTGGCTTGCGTTGAGGCACAAGCAAACTTCGTGCCACGCAGTCCGAGCTGTTGAATTGCAACGCATTGCCAATCACCCCGATCATCATGGCAAGTTCCAGGGCGCCAGACTGGTGCAGCGGCACCCTCGCTGTGCACCAGTTCGGGGTCGCTGAAAATCCCATGCAGCTCATGCTGAGACGCCGCCCGACAAGGCTGTTTCGATGTTCGCCCATACGCCAGGCGGCCTGCTCAACCAGTCGCAACTGGCGGCATCGCTGGCCGTCAGTGGCCAGACCGTTGCCCGCTGCATCGACCTCGTGCTCGATGCACGACGGCGTTGAAGTGATCGCCCTCCTGGCCGCGACCACCCTGCTGGCCAGCCGCGCAAGGAGATCGTGCTATCGCTCTGCCGACGTGACGGGTGGCAGCCGTGGGGCTCAGACTGATCGCCGTGGCGGCCTGAACAGCGTCTCTGTCGGCAGCGTCAGGAACGCCGTCGCCAATGGCGACAAACGCTACCGCCTGCCCCACACGTCGAGCATCGCCTTCGAGTCCGTCGCAGGCGAAGGCATTGGGCTGCTCCTGCATCGGCAGGGCATTGCAGCCTCATCGGGCTCGGCCTGCACCTCGGGATCTCTCGATCCGTCGCGTGTCGTGCGGGCGATGGCAATTCCCGGTACCGCCGCCCACGCGACGATACGCCTTCCGCTCTCACGCTACAGCACCGCACGGGAAGTGGAGCAAGTCATCGCCGCCGTCCCGCCGGCGATCGCGAAGTTGCGGGAACTCTCTCCGTGCTGGAGCGGTGACGCACCGCTGGCAGGTCCCGAGGAGGCCTTCCAGCCGCCGTACGCCTGAAGCCGCCGGGTGATGGCAAGCCAACCGACGCCTGCCAATTCCCCTCGGCGACGGCGGATCTCGCGCCGGGGCCAGCGCTGCCCCGCAGACCGCATCGCCGTCAGCGGCCGCCGTCAGCGGTCCTCTGCCGTCGCCTGACCGTCTCGAAAAGACAGATGGCGGCGGCGGCGGCGACGTTCAGCGATTCGCAGGCGCCGGGCATCGGAATGTGCACCTGCAGATGCGTCGCCGCCAGCACCGCCGCGCGCAAGCCCTGTCCTTCGCTGCCGAAGATCCAGGCGACCGCCGGCGCCAGATCGGTGGCGAAAAGCCCTGCCGGTGCGTTTGCCGCAGTCGCGATGCTCAGTCCATGGTAGTTGGCGAGAAACGCGGGCAGGTCGCTTTCTTCGTGGATGGCGAGCTGGAAATGGGCGCCCATGCCGGCCCGCAGCGTCTTCGGTGACCACGCCTGAGCACAGTCCGCCGACAGCAGGATCTGGTGAAAGCCGGCCGCCGCCGCGCTGCGCAGGATCGAGCCGACATTGCCGGGATCCTGGACGCCATCGAGCAGCACCGCATCGGCCGCCAGATCGATCGCCGTTGGCGGCTGCGGCCACGCGGCAACGGCCATGATGCCACTTGGCGTATCGACCAGCGCCAGCTCGGCCCACAGGGCATCGGGCAACTGCGTGACCGGCATGACTGGCGGGCAGCTCGCCAGATGATCGATGATCTCCCGCCGCCCGGCACCGCTGTCGCTGACGACGAGCTCGGCCGGGCTGCCGCAGCGCTGCTGGTAAGCGGTGATCAGATGCAGGCCGTCGAGCAGGAGGCGAGCACTGCGACGCCGCTCGCGGGCGCTCGCGTGCAGTCTCTTCAGCTCGCGGTAATGCGGATTGTCGCGCGAGCTGATCCGCTTCATGTCTGCAGCAGGCGTGCCACCGGCGCGAAACTGCGCCGATGCTGCGGGCACGGGCCGTGCTCCTGCAGCGCCCGCAGGTGTGCCGCGGTCGGGTAGCCCTGGTGACGGTCAAAACCGTACTCTGGATGGAGGGCATGCAGTTCCCGCATTCCGGCGTCGCGGCTGGTCTTCGCCAGGATCGACGCCGCAGCGATCTGGCAGATGCGGCCGTCGCCGCCGATCACCGCCTGCGCGGGAGCGGCGAACAGCGGACAATGCGGCCCATCGACGAGGACTTGCGAAGGCAGCAGGCGGTACTGATCGATCAGGCGACCGACCGCACGCTGCATGGCGAGCAGGCTCGCCTGCAGGATGTTGAGCTGGTCGATCTCGCCGACCGACGCCTCGGCGACCGCCCAGGCGAGCGCCTGACTGCGGATGGCATCGGCAAGCCGCAGGCGCCTCGCGGCGCCGAGCTTTTTCGAGTCGTCGAGACCGGCGACCGGCCGCTGCGGATCGAGGATCACCGCCGCTGCCACCACGGGTCCGGCCAGCGGGCCACGCCCCGCCTCATCGACGCCGCAGGCGAGTCCCTCAGCTTGCAGCAGCAGCGGCATGCTCGCGAATCGCTGCCGGCAGGCAGCCGATGACGGCGCTGGCTGCGCGCTCGGCGGCATTCTGCCGTAGCTGCAGGTGCATGGCATGGAAGAGCGCCTGCAGGCCGGCGCGCACCCCCCGATCGACGTAGAGATTGAGGACGGCCTGCGCCAGGTTGGCCGGCGTCGCATCCTCCTGCATGAACTCGGGAACGACGAAGCGACCGGCGAGGACGTTTGGCAGGCCGACATAGGGCAGGTAGCCGCCGATGCGGCGCATCAGCCAGGCGGAGAACGGCGCCATCTTGTATGCGATGACCATCGGTCGCTTGAGCAGCGCCGCCTCGAGGGTGGCCGTCCCGCTGGCGACGAGAACGACGTCGGCGGCCATCATCGCCTGATGCGCGTGCCCGAACAGCAGGCGCAGCGGCAAGTCCTCGGCGGCGCATCGCTGCCGGGCGGCCTCGAACATGGCGCGCGTCTCGCGCGTCGCCAGCGGCACGACGAAGGCCGCATCGGGGAGTGCCTGGTGTATCCGGCGCGCGCTTTCGATGAAGGTGTCGGCCATGTATTGCAACTCGGACTGCCGGCTGCCCGGCAGCAGGGCGAAGACCGGCTGCCGTTCGCCAAAGCCCAGCAGCGCACGCGTCGCGTCACGGCCATCGGCGAGCGGCAGCATGTCGGCGAGCGGGTGACCGACGTAGCTCACCGGAATCCCCTGGCGCTCGTAGATCGCCGGTTCGAAGGGAAACAGCGCGAGGACCCGTGAGGCCGCCGCACCGATCCTGTGGATGCGTTCGCCACGCCAGGCCCAGATCGACGGACTGACGTAATGGACGGTGGTCACCCCGCGCCGCTTCAGAACCCGCTCGAGACCGAGGTTGAAATCGGGCGCATCGACGCCGACGAAGACGTCCGGCGGGTCGGCCAGCAGACGGCGCTTGAGGCTGCGGCGGATGGCGAGGATTTCGCGGAACTGCCGCAGGACCTCGGCGTAGCCGCGCACCGCCAGCTTCTCGAGCGGATACCAGGCGTCGAAACCCTTGCCCAGCATGCGCGGACCGCCGATGCCGAAGAACACCGCGTGCGGCAGTCGGCCGCGGATCGCCTCGATCAGCTGGCTGGCCAGGAGGTCGCCCGATGCCTCGCCGGCCACCAGTGCGATCCGGACCACGCCGGCAGTCATCGGATGATGCCGCGCTTCGAAACGGCGAGGAAGTCGAGCAGCGGCTGGATCTCGGGATGGGCCTTGACCTCGTCCTGCAGCCTGGCGCGCGCTTCGTCGAGCATCAGTCCCGACTTGTAGATCGTCCGGTACGCCCGCTTCAGGGTAAGCAGCGCGTCCGGCGAGAAACCTCGCCGCTTCAATCCCTCGGCGTTGATGCCGTACGGCCCGGCGCTGTTGCCGGCCGCCATGACGTACGGCGGCACGTCCTGGATGACGACCGATCCCGCCGCGATCATGCTGTGCGCGCCAACGCGGCAGAACTGGTGCACGCCGGCAAAGCCGCCGAGGATCGCCCAGTCGCCGATGTGCACATGACCGGCGAGCTGCGCGTTGTTGGCGAAGATCGTGCGACTGCCGACCTGACAGTCATGCGCGATGTGAACATAGGCCATGATCCAGTTGTCGTCGCCGACGCGGGTGATGCCGACATCCTGGGCGGTGCCGGCGTTGAAGGTACAGAACTCGCGGATCGTGTTGCGGTCGCCGATCTCGAGGCAGGTCGGCTCGCCCCCGTACTTCTTGTCCTGTGGCACCTCACCGAGCGACGTGAACTGGTAGATGCGGTTGTCACAACCGATGCGCGTCCGCCCGGTGATGACGACGTGCGGCCCGATCGTCGTGTTGTCGCCGATCTCCACGTCCTCACCGATGATCGAATAGGCGCCGACCGCGACGTTCGCCCCGAGTCGCGCGCCGGCATGGATGATGGCTGTCTGGTGGATCATGGCGGCTGCTTCCGGCATCTCAGACGATGTTGCTCTTGGCGCACATCAGCTCGGCCTCGGCGACCGTCTCGCCATCGACCACCGCCCGCGCCTCGAACTTCCAGATGTTGCGAAACTGACGCTGGATGCTGACGTGCAGATGCAGCTGGTCGCCCGCCGTCACCGTCTTCTTGAAGCGCGCCTTGTCGATGCCGACGAAGAAGAAGAGCGAGTGCAGGTCGGGCTTCTCGCCGAGACTGCGGAACGACAGGATGCCGGCGGCCTGCGCCAGCGCCTCGGTGATCAGCACACCCGGCATCACCGGGTGATGCGGGAAGTGCCCGGGAAAGAACGGTTCGTTGATCGTCACGTTCTTGTACGCATGGATCGACTTGCCGGGCTGGCAATCGAGGACGCGATCGACCAGCAGGAAAGGATAGCGATGCGGCAGGTGCTCGAGGACTTCCTTGATATCCATTGCGTTCAAGACTTGATCTCCATCAGTTTGATCTTCTTCTCAAGTTCGGCGACGCGCTCGACGAGTCTGGAGAGGCGTCGAAGCTGCGCCGCATTGTGCAGCCACTCGGCATGCTCATCGAGTGGGAAGACTCCCGTGTACTGCCCCGGCCGGATCAGACTGCGCGCGACGAGGGTGCCGCCAGAGATGTGGACGTCGTCGCCGAGTTCCAGATGACCGCTGATCATGCCGGCACCACCAATGGTGCAGCGCCGGCCGATGCGCGTACTGCCGGCGATGCCGACACAACCGGCCATCGCCGCGTTCTCGCCGATGCTGCAGTTGTGACCGATCTGGATCTGATTGTCGAGCTTGACGCCGTCGGCGACCAGCGTGTCGTCCAGCGCGCCCCGGTCGATCGAGGTGTTGGCGCCGATCTCGACATCGTCACCGACGACGACGCGGCCGATCTGCGGGATCTTGATCCAGCGGTCCCCGTCCTTGGCGAAACCGAAACCATCCGAGCCGATCACCGCCCCGGAGTGAATGATCGCCCGCCTGCCGATCACGCAGCGGTCGTAGACGACGACGTTCGGGTGCAACAGCGAATCGTCGCCGATCGACGCTCCGTCGCCAATCACGCAACCCGGCTGCAACGTCACGTTCTCGCCGAGATGCACCCCCCTGCCGACGACGACGTTCTCGCCGATCGAGGCCGATGCCGGAACCGGCGAGTGCACGACCGCGCCGCGGTGGACGCCCGGACGGCGGGCTGCCGGCGGATTGAGCAGCGCAACGACGCGAGCGTAATAGGCGTAGGAGTTCCGGTGCACGATCCGCGGCAGCTGCGTGTCCGCGGCGAACTGCGGTGGGACGATGACCGCCGATGCCTGCGTCGTCTGCAGTTGCGAGCGGTACTTCGGGTTGGCGAGGAAGGCGATGTCGCCCGGCTGGGCGGACTGCAGCGTGCCAACCCGTGACACGACGAGCGCCCCATCGCCCTGCAGAACGCCGCCAAGACTGGCGACGATTTCGTCGAGTCGCAAGCCCGCTGCCATCGGTGGCGCCAGCGGGCTACTTCGCCGCGTCCCTGCCTTCCGACAGAGCCTTGATGACCTTGTCGGTGATGTCGAGGCGCGGGCTGACCCAGACCACATCCTGCACGATCAGGTCGTATTTCTCGCTGTCGGCAAGCTGCTTGATCGCCTTGTTCGCCTTCTCGATGATGGCAGCGTTCTCCTCATTCTGCCGCAGGTTGAGGTCCTCGCGGAACTCGCGCTGCTTGCGCTGGAACTCGCGTGACAGTTCGGCGAGATCCTTCTCCTTGGCGCGTCTTTCCGACTCGGACATGGTCAGGCCGCCCTTCTCGAGCGACTCCTGCAGACCCTGCACCTGCTTCGCCAGACGCTGCAGGTCCTGGTCGCGCTTGGAGAATTCCTGTTCGATCTTCTTCGCCGCCTTGACGGCTGCCGGCGCATCACGGAACAGCCGCTGCGTATTCACGTACCCGACCTTCAGATCGGCCGCCGCGGCTCCGGCTATGGGCAGCGTCGCAAGCAGGACTCCGAGCAGCGTGGCAATCGTTCTATTCAAGCTAATTCTCCCGCATCAAAAGGTCGTTCCCATCTGAAACTGAAACTTCTGGATCTTATCATTCTTCTCGATGCCGATAGGCTGCCCAAAACTGAATTTCAACGGTCCAAGCGGCGAAATCCACGCCGCCGTCAGTCCTACGGACCAGCGCAGTCCGCCTTCGGAGATCGTATAGCCAGTTTCGTTGAAGACGTTGCCGGCGTCGATGAAAGGTCCGAGACGCAGCGCCTTGTCGAAACCCGGGAAAGGCATCAGCAGCTCGGCGTTGAGGACCACCTTGCGCGTCCCACCCAGGCGCGTATCGGGATAGAGCGGGTCCACCGGCCCCAGACTCGCCGTCTCGAAGCCACGGACCGAGCCGACACCACCAGCGAAGAAGTTCTTGTAGAACGGCAGCGTCTGTCCCTCCAGCCCGTTCGCGTAGCCCACCTCGCCATAGAGCATCAGGATCAGATCCTTCGTCAGCGAGAAGTACTGCTGGTTGGAATAGGTCAGACGGTAGAAGGAGAGATCGACGCCCGGGATGGCAACCTCGACCCCCGCCTTCTGCACGCCACCGCTGGTAGTGTAGATCGCACTGTTGCGCGTGTCACGGATCCACGACACCGTCGCCGGCAACGTGATGTTGGAGTCCCCATGCTCCTTCTGGAACTGGATGTACTGGATCGGCGTCGCGATGGTGATCGGCGTGATGTCGATCGTCGTCTGGTCGATCGCCAGCCCGACGTTGAGCATGTCCTTCTCGTCCAGCGGAAAACCGAAGCGGATGCCGCCCCCCCAGGACGTAGACTGGAAGGCATAGCCGAGCGAGGTCGGATTGAGCGTCCGGTAATAGACATCGAATCCCTGGCTGATGCCGTCAACCGTGAAATAGGGATTGGTGTAGTTGATCCCGAGCGTGCGGTTGAGCTTGCCGGTATTGATCTGCAGGCCGAGGTGCTTGCCGCTGCCGAAGATGTTGGTCTGCGAGATCGAGCCCGAGAGAATCACCTTCTCCGCCGTCGAGTAGCCGGCACCGATCGAGATGTTGCCGGTCGATTTCTCGGCAACGTTGACGTTGACGTCGACCTGGTCGATGGTTCCCGGTACAGGCGGGGTCTCGACGGTGACTTCATTGAAGTAGCCGGTACGGTCGATCCGCTCGCGGGACTTGGCGACGCGGTCGGCATCGTACCAGGCACCCTCCATCTGGCGCATCTCCTGCCGGATCACCTCGTCGCGGGTCTTGGTGTTGCCGGTGACATTGATGCGGCGGACGTAGGTCCGCTTGCCGGGATCGACGAAGATGGTGAACGCCACCTGCCGCTTCTCCTTGTCCAGCTCCGGCGCCGCATTGACGTTGGCAAAGGCGTAGCCCTGGTGGCCAAGCTTGTCGGTGATCGCCTTGGTGGTCTCGTTCAGCCGCTCGCGCGAAAACACCTCGCCCGCCCTGATCTTCACCAGCTTCCTGAACTCCTCTTCCGACAACGTCAGGTCGCCCGCCAGCTTCACCGAGGAGACGAGGTAACGCTCCCCTTCGTTGATGCTGATCGTGATGTAGATCTCTTTCTTGTCCGGCGTGATCGACACCTGCGTCGACTCGACGCTGAATTCCAGGTAACCGCGATCGAGATAGTACGAACGCAGCGTCTCGAGGTCGGCCGACAATTTCTGCCGCGAGTACTGGTCGTCCTTGGTGTACCAGCTGAGCCAGCCGCCCGTCTTCTGCTGCATCGCGGCCAGCAGGTCCTTCTCGCGAATGGCATTGGCACCGACGATGTTGATCTGCCGGATGGTTGCCGGCTCACCCTCGTCGATGGTGAAGTTGATCGCCACCCGGTTGCGCTCCAGCGGGGTGACGGTCGTCGTGATCGTCACGGCGTACCTGCCGCGCGTCAGGTACTGCCGTTTCAGTTCCTGCTCGGCCTTCTCCAGCGTTGCCCGGTCGAAGGTCCGGGCAACGGCGACGCCCACTTCCTTCAGGCCCTTGGTCAACTGCTCCTTGTCGAACTCCTTGAGGCCGATGAAATCGATCTGCGCAATCGCCGGGCGCTCCTCGACGACGACGACGACGACCCCGCCATCCATCTCGATGCGGACGTCCTTGAAAAACCCCGTGGCGAACAGCGCCTTGATCGCCTGCGCCGCCATCTCGTCGGTCATCGTGTCACCGACCTTGACCGGCAGGTAGCTGAAGACCGTACCGGCCTCGACGCGCTGAATTCCTTCGAGGCGGATGTCGCGCACTGTGAACGGCTCGATGGCCGCCGCGGCGGAGGCAAGGAGAGAGATCACCAGACCTGCAAGCAGGTTCTTCTTCATAGGCTCAGCCGGAGAACAAGCGGTTGATATCGTTGTAGAAAGCGAAAGCCATGAGCATGATCAGGAAGGTCAGGCCGATCTGCTGACCAATCTCCATCGTGCGCTCGGAAACCGGCCCGCGCTTGATTATTTCCACCAGATAATACAGCAAATGCCCACCGTCCAGAATCGGGATGGGCAGCAGGTTGAGGACGCCGAGGCTGATGCTCACCAGTGCCAGAAACTTCAGGTAGTAGTCGACACCGAGCTTTGCCGACTGGCCGGCATAGTCGGCGATCGTCACGGGCCCACTGAGGTTGCGCCACGAGACCTCGCCGGTGATCATGCGACCGATCATCACCAGGGTGAAGGTAGACTTGTCCCAGGTCTCGACCAGCGCCTTGCCCAACGCCGAGAGCGGATCGTAGCGCACGGTGACCATCAGTTGCTCGCGTGTCTGCCCAGCGTCGCGCACCGCGGCACCAATCCGGCCGACATCCTTTCCCTGTTCCTCGACCGCAGACGGTTGCACGCTCAGACCTTGCCGCAACCCGTCGCGGAGTACCTCGAAATGCAGCGTCTGACCCGCCGACTGGCGAACGACACGGACCAGATCTGCCCAGCTCTCGATCGGCTCGCCATCGATGTCCAGAATCTCGTCACCGGCCCGCAGCCCGGCAGCCTCGGCCGCGCTCCTGGCGCTGACGCTGCCGATGATCGGCGGCAGACGCGGCCGGTAAAGCCGCAAGCCCAGCCTCTCGAGCGCATCACCCTCCCATCCCGATTGCCGTACGACCGACAGATCGAGGCGACGGACGACGACCTCCTGCCGCGGGTTGAGCAGTTCGAGGTCGACCGCGTCGTGATCGACCGCCTTTTGCAGCAGCAACCAGCGCATCTCCTGCCAGGTCTGCACCTTTTCGCCGGCCACCCGCAGAACCAGTTCGCCGTTGTCGAGTCCGGCCGCAGCGGCTGGGCTCGACAACACGGGCGTACCGAGGATCGGCCTGAACTCCTCGCTGCCATAGCAGAACAGGCCCCAGTAGAGCAGGATCGCGAGGACGAAATTTGCCGCCGGTCCGGCGGCAACGATCACCATCCGGCGCGCAACCGGTTGCCGATTGAAGCTGCGGTGCAGTTCGTCAGGCGCCACTTCAGCTTCGCGTTCGTCGAGCATCTTGACGTAGCCACCGAGCGGGAAGGCTGCCAGGGCCCACTCGGTGCCATCACGCCCCCAGCGTCGCGTGACCAGGGGCCGCCCGAATCCGACCGAGAAGCGCAGGACCTTGACCCCGGCCCAGCGCGCAGCCACGTAGTGGCCGAACTCGTGCACGACGACCAGGATGCCGAGCACGACGGCGAACGCAACGAGATAATAGAGGAAACCGCTCATGCGCAGACCCCCGTGAGCAGACACTGCTCGGCGACCTCACGCGCCGCCCGGTCGGCGGCCAACACTTCCGCCAGGGAAACGGGCTCACGGCCAGCCGGCATGCGGTCCATCACGTCCTCGATCAGGCGGGGAATCGCGGTGAAGCCGATGCGCCCCGCGAGGAAGGCCTCGACTGCGATCTCGTTCGCCGCGTTGAGCGTCGCCGACGCCGTTCCGCCCGCGCACAGGGCGCGATAGGCCAGAGCCAGACAGGGAAACAGCTCGTTATCCGGACGCTCGAAGTGCAGGCTGGCGATGGCGCCAAGATCGAGCGGTGCAACGCCGGCGGCAATGCGGCGCGGATAGGCCAGAGCATGCGCGATCGGCGTCCGCATGTCCGGATTGCCGAGCTCGGCAATCACCGAACCGTCGGCATACTGGACCAGGGAATGGACGATGCTCTGCGGATGGATGAGGACCTGGATTCGCTCCGGCGGCACATTGAACAACCAGCGGGCTTCGATCACCTCCAGCCCCTTGTTCATCATCGTCGCCGAATCGACCGAAATCTTCCGACCCATGACCCAGTTCGGGTGCGAACAGGCCTCGTCCGGACCGACGGACTCGAGGTCGGCCAGCGACCGACCACGAAACGGCCCGCCCGAGGCGGTCAGGCACAGACCGAGCACGCCGCTTGCCTGCGGATCGCCGGCATAATCGCTCGGCAGCGACTGGAAGATCGCATTGTGCTCGCTGTCGATCGGCAGCAGCGTGGCATGGTTGTCGCGTACCGCCCGCATGAAGACCGCACCGGCCATCACCAGCGCCTCCTTGTTGGCCAGCAGGATCTTCTTGCCGGCGACCGCAGCCGCCAGCGTCGGCGGCAACCCCGCGGCGCCAACGATCGCCGCCATGACGGCATCGACCTCGGGCAACTGCGCCATGCGCAACAGGGCATCGGGCCCGTGGCTGACGACGGTCGCGCAACCGGCATCACCGAGGCGTCCGGACAGCTCGGCCGCCACTGCTTCGTCGCCGACCACCGCGTGCTGCGGCCTGAACTCGAGACACTGCTCGAAAAGGCGCTCGCTCTGCCGGTGCGCGCAGAGCGCAACGACGCGGTAGAGATCGGGATGACGTCGTACCACGTCAAGGGTGTTGACCCCGATCGAACCGGTCGAGCCGAGAATCGTCAGCCGCTGCATGCTGGTGGCGATGCTGCTCAAACCCTGGTCACCAGCCAGACGAGCGCCACCAGCGGCAGGGTCGAGGTCAGGCTGTCGATCCTGTCGAGGACCCCGCCGTGCCCCGGCAAGACGTTGCTGCTGTCCTTGAGGTCTGCCTGCCGCTTGAGCAGGGACTCGAACAGATCGCCGACGACGCTGATCGCCGTCAGCAGCAACAGGACGAGCAACAGGAGCAACTGCTTGCCGGCCAGCGCCGGCGGCAGGCGCGACGCGAGCAGCAGGCCACAGACGATCACCAGCAGAGATCCGCCGATCGCACCTTCCCACGTCTTTCCGGGACTGATCGCCGGCGCCAGCTTGTGCTTGCCGAAACGGCGGCCGCTGAAGTAGGCGCCGATGTCCGCCAGCCAGACCACGGCCATGATCGCCAGCACCGCCAGCGGGCCGGCCTGCCGCAACTGGACCAGCGCCAGCCAGAGCGGCAGCAGCACGATGGCTCCGGTTGCCAGCGCCGGGACCGTGCTGCCGAGAGGCCAGCGCCGCAGCAGCCAGATCGGTGCCAGCAGCAACCAGAAAACCGCCGCCGGCAGATAGAAGAAGGCGCCGAGCCGCCACGCCGAGTCGGCGAAACCCGCCGCCAGACCGACTGCTGCCGGCTCGGCGATCGCCAGCAGCAGGCAGACCGTCGCCAGGGCGACGCCGAGCGCGATCCTTGCCCCGCCGGCAAGACGCATCAACGCGCCCCACTCCCAGGCGGCAACGGCCGCGACGGCGGTGACGAAAAGCAACCAGCCGAGCGGCGGCAGAAGGAACAGGGCCAGAAGAAAGACCGCAAGCAGGACGACCGCAGTGAGTACCCGCGTCCTAAGCATCGGCCCGCTGATCCGTCGCTGGCGGCGCTGCCGGCGGCGCGCCCAGCAACTGCTCGCTGGTGCGCCCGAAGCGGCGTTCACGCTGCCGATACCACGCCAGAGCGGCGTCGAAAGCGTCCGCGTCGAACTCCGGCCACAGCACGTCGGTGAAGTAAAGCTCCGAATAAGCCAGTTGCCAGAGCAGGAAATTGCTGACCCGCTGTTCGCCACCGGTACGAATGAAGAGATCGGGTTCCGGCGCGTAGCTCATCGCCAGGTGCGGTGTCAGGTCGCCCTCGTCCCAATCGTCGCCTCGCCCAGGGTCTTCCATCTGCATGCGCTTGACCGCCTGCAGGATGTCCCAACGCCCGCCGTAGTTGGCAGCGATCGTCAGGACGAGGCGACTGTTGGCTGCCGTCCGTTGCTCCGAAGCATCGATCAGTGCCTGCAGGTCCGGCTCGAAGCGCGTCAGGTCGCCAATGACCCGCAGTCGCACGCCGTTGCGATCCAGCTTCCTGACCTCTTCCTTTAGGACGCGGACGAACAACTGCATCAACAGCGACACCTCGTCTTGCGGCCGGCGCCAGTTCTCCGAACTGAAGGCGAACAGCGTCAGGTACTCGATGCCACGCTCGAGACAGCAGCGGACCATCGTCCGTACCGTCCGGACACCCTGCCGGTGACCGGCAAAGCGCGGCAGGAGGTGCTTTTTCGCCCAGCGCCCATTGCCATCCATGATGATGGCCACATGCCTCGGAACGGCCAGTGCCGGCGGAACATCACGCGTCGAGCTGGCAAAACGCTGCATCCTGATCACCTCGTCGACAGCGCTCAGATCGCCATCAGCTCGGTTTCCTTGTGGCTGAGGAGCTTGTCGATCTCCGCGACGTAACGGTCAGTGAGCTTCTGGATGTCGTCCTGAGCGCGATGCTCGTCGTCCTCGGAACACTCCTTGTGCTTCAGCATCTCCTTCAGCGTCGCGATCGCGTCGCGGCGAAGGTTGCGCACCGCCACCTTGGCTGCCTCGCTCTCGCCCTTGACCACCTTGATCAACTCGCGACGACGCGCCTCGGTCAACGGCGGCATCGGCACGCGGATCAAATCCCCCTGTGCCGACGGATTGAGACCGAGGTCGCTGTCGCGCACCGCCTTCTCGAGCTTGGCCAGCATGTTCTTCTCCCACGGCTGGACGCCGAGCGTGCGGGCATCGATCAGGGTAACATTGGCCACCGTGTTGATCGGTACCGAGGAGCCGTAGTAGTCGACATGCACGTGGTCGAGCAGGCCGGTATGGGCACGCCCGGTACGCACCTTCGCCAGGTCCGTCTTGAGGGTCTCGACCGATCTCTGCATCTTGTGCTCAGCCGTCTTCTTGACTTCTGTTATCGCCATCTGTTGCTCCCGTCAGCAATGGACCAGGGTGCCTTCGTTGTCGCCCATCGTGACCCGCTGCAGCGCCCCCGGGTTGAATATCGAGAAGACATTGATCGGCAGTTTCTGGTCACGACAGAGGGCGAACGCCGTGGCATCCATCACCGCCAGATTGCGGGCGATCGCGTCATCGAAACTGATCCGGTCGTAACGTGTGGCCTGCGGATCCTTCTTCGGGTCGGCCGTGTAGATGCCGTCCACCTTGGTCGCCTTGAGGACGATTTCGGCACCGATCTCGGCACCGCGCAAAGCCGCCGCGGTGTCGGTGGTGAAGAAGGGATTGCCCGTACCACCGGAAAAGATCACCGTCCGCCCCTGCTCGAGGTAGCGTATCGCTTTCGCCCGGATGTACGGCTCGACCACCTGTTCGATGTTCAGGGCCGACTGCACGCGCGACACCATCCCGGCCGCCCGCATCGCATCGTGCAGCGCGAGACCGTTCATCACCGTCGCCAGCATGCCCATGTAGTCGGCCTGCGCGCGGTCCATGCCGCGCGCAGCCGGGGCCACCCCGCGAAAGATGTTGCCACCGCCGATGACCACACCGACCTGCACACCGAGGTCGACGATTGCCTTGATCTCGGCAACGATGCCGGTGATCGTCTGCCGATTGATCCCGTACGCGTCGCCACCCATGAGTGCTTCGCCGGAGAGTTTGAGGAGGATGCGTCGGTATCTCGGTGACTGGGCAGACATCGGCTTCTGGCTCCCTCGATCAGGCGGTCATCTCTGGGCGGCAGCGGCAGCCTGCGCCGCCACCTCAGCGGCAAAGTCGTTCGAACGTTTGGCCAGTCCCTCGCCAACGACGAACAGCGTGAAGCCGGCGATCGACGCACCCTTGCTCTTCAGCAACTGGGCAATCGTCTGCTTGCCGTCCTCGGCCTTGACGAAGACCTGCCCGAGCAGGGTCACCTCGTTCAGGAACTTCTGCACCGAGCCCTCGACGATCTTCTCGATCATCGCTTCCGGCTTGTTCGCTTCGCGCGCCTTCTCCGCCGCGATGCGGCGCTCGCTGTCGATCAGTTCGGCGTCGATGCCCGATGCATCGAGCGCCTTCGGCTTCGACGCCGCGATGTGCATCGCCAGGTCCCTGCCGAGTTGATCGTCACCGCCGCTGTAATCGACCAGCACGCCGATTTTCGCGCCACCATGGACATAGGACGCCAGCCGGCCACTGGCGGCGATGCGCACGAAGCGACGAACCGACATGTTCTCGCCGATCTTGCCCACCAGAGCCGTGCGCGTCGACTCGACGGTGCCATCTCCCATCGGCAACGACGAGAGGGCGGCGACGTCAGCCGGGTTCTCGCTCAGGACGAGGCCGGCACAATCGCTGGCCAGTTTGAGGAAGTCGTCATTCTTGGCGACGAAATCGGTTTCGCAGTTGATCTCGACGATGGCCCCGAACCGGCCATCGGCCGTCCGCTGGATGGCCACGACACCCTCGGCAGTGATGCGGCTGGCTGCCTTGCTCGCCTTCGATCCGAGCTTGACACGGAGGATCTCCTCTGCCTTGCCAAGGTCGCCCGCGGCTTCGCTCAGCGCCCTCTTGCACTCCATCATCGGCGCGTCGGTCCTCTCGCGCAGCTCTTTCACCATGCTTGCGGTTATTTCCGCCATTTCATTCTCCACTTGCGGGCGCCCGCCAGTCGATCGGGCGCCCGTCATCCAGTACATGCGCAGGCCCACGCGCCATGCGCGCCGACCACCCGGGCGCGCGCGTCGCCGGCACGATGCACCCCTGCCGGGACGCTGCGCCGAGATCAGTCGCCCGTCTCTTCCTCGAAGAACTCGTCACCGGCGACGACATCGAGGAGTTCCTCGACGAACTGGCTGCGACCTTCCAGGACCGCGTCCGCAACGCCCCGGGCGTAAAGTCGGATGGCACGCGACGAGTCGTCGTTGCCCGGAATGACGTAGTCCACGCCATCGGGAGAGTGGTTGGTGTCGACCACGGCGACGACCGGAATCCCGAGCTTGACGGCCTCGGTGATGGCGATCTTGTGGTAGCCGACATCGATGACGAACAGCGCATCGGGCAGCGAACCCATCTCCTTGATGCCGCCGATCGACTTGTGCATCTTGTCCAGCTCGCGGGTCAGCATCAGCGCTTCCTTCTTGCCGAGCCGGTCGAGGGAGCCGTCCTCGCACATCAGCTCCAGTTCCTTCAGGCGCTTGAGCGATTGCTTGATGGTCTTGAAGTTGGTCAGCATGCCGCCCAGCCAGCGCTGGTCGACATACGGGGAAGCGCAGCGGGTCGCCTCTTCGGCCATGATTTCGCGCGCCTGGCGCTTGGTGCCGACGAAGAGGATCGTTCCCTTGTTGGCCGACAGCTTGCGCACGAAGCCCATCGCTTCGTTGTATTTCGCCAGTGTCTGCTCGAGGTTGACGATGTGAATCTTGTTGCGCGCGCCGAAAATGTACGGCGCCATCTTGGGGTTCCAGAAGCGTGTCTGATGACCGAAGTGAACACCGGCCTCCAGCATCTGGCGCATCGTTGTAGACATGGATCTTGGCTTTCTCCATCAGGGTTGGACCACCATCCGCCCAGCTACAGCCTGCCCTTGCGCCAGCGGCGCGGCAGACACCCTTGAACAGGCGGATGTGCGTATTGGGGCCGGCCACATCGACCAACCCGGCGTACCCGGAACGGCACGCACTTCCTCCCTTGCCGGCACCGGCCAGCAAAGGCCGAGGATGGTACCACCAAGACACGGATGATTTCAATTCCGGGCGCAGCGAAAGCCGCTTTTTCTGCAGCGCCGGCGTGAATTCCCGGTTGCGCGGGCAAATTGCCTAAGCCGGCCGCTTCCTTTATCCTTCGCTCCTCCCGATCCCGCCGCCGAGCGCCCAGCATGAGCATCAGCCGCAAGACCCCGCAGGAAATAGCCAAGATGCGTGTCGCCGGGCGCCTCACGGCCGAAGTCCTCGACTACATCACGCCACACGTGCGGGCCGGCGTCACCACCGGCGAACTCGACCGGCTCTGTCACGACTACATCGTCGGCGTCCAGAAGTGCATTCCCGCACCCCTCAACTACGCGCCGCCCGGTTACCGGCCCTATCCCAATTCGATCTGCGCCTCGATCAACCATCAGGTCTGCCACGGTGTGCCCGGCGACCGTCCGCTGCGCAACGGCGACATCGTCAATCTCGACATCACGGTGATCAGTGACGGCTACCACGGCGACAGCAGCCGCATGTTCCAGATCGGTGAAACCTCACTGCAGGCGCGGCGCCTGTGCGAGGTCAGTTTCGAGTGCCTGTGGCTGGGCATCGTCCAGGTACGCGCCGGCGCCCATCTCGGTGACATCGGCCACGCGATCCAGAAGCATGCGGAGCAGTGCGGCTACTCGGTGGTGCGTGAGTTCTGCGGCCACGGCATCGGCGCCAAGTTCCACGAGGAGCCACAGGTCCTGCACTACGGCCGCCCGCACACCGGCATCACCCTTGAAGCAGGCATGATCTTCACCATCGAGCCGATGATCAATGCCGGCAGGGCGGCCGTCAAGACGATGGCCGATGGCTGGACCATCGTCACCAAGGACCACAGCCTGTCCGCGCAGTGGGAGCACACCGTCCTGGTCACCGAAGGCGGCTACGAGGTCCTCACGGTTTCCTCGGCCACACCGCCGCAGCCCGGCTGGATCGGCGACGCCGGATGATCATGGGCGAGACCGATCGCCAGTCTCTGGTCGAGCGTTCTCGCTTGCGGCTGCGGACGGGCCAGTCGGAGCTGCGACAGCGCTTTCTCGACGACGACGACGCGCCGTACCTGCTGCGGGCGCGCTGCGCCCTGGTGGACGAAGTCCTGTGCGACCTCTGGCAGGCGCTGTTCCTGGCGCCGGAAATGGCGCTGCTGGCCGTCGGCGGTTATGGCCGCGGTGAGCTCTACCCGGCTTCCGACGTCGACATCCTGCTCCTGCTGCCGGCGGTGCCGGGCGCGGACCTGACCAGCCGCGTCGAGTTCGCCGTCGCTCTGTTCTACGACATCGGTCTCGAGATCGCCCCCAGCGTGCGCACGGTCGCCGATTGTGCGCAGGCCGCTGCCGACGATCTGACGATCTGCACCGCTTTGCTCGAAGCCCGGCCGCTCACCGGCGACGGCGCGCCGTTCGCGGAAGTTTGCCGCAAGCTTCGCGAGGGGCTCGATCGCGGCACCTTCTTCGACGCCAAGCGGATGGAGCAGGAGGAGCGCCACCGCCGCTACCAGGATTCGCCCTACGCCCTGGAACCCAACTGCAAGGAAGCGCCCGGCGGCTTGCGCGACCTGCAGACGATTCTCTGGATCACGCGCGCCGCCGGCTTCGGCGACTCCTGGGAGGATCTCGCCCGGCACGGGTTCATCACCCGCGACGAGGAGGAGCAGCTGCTGCGCAGCCTGGCTTTCCTGCAGCGTCTGCGCTGCCACCTCCACCTGCACGTCGGCAGGCGCGAGGACCGGCTGCTCTTCGACCACCAGACGGCGCTCGCCGGCCGCATGGGTTGCGTCGCGACCGCGACCCGTCTCGCCAGCGAGCGGCTGATGCAGCAGTACTACCGGACGGCGAAGATGGTGACGCAACTGAACACCATCCTGCTGCAGAACATCGGCGCGGCGATCTCGCCGCCGTCGGAACAGGAACCGTCGCCGATCAATGAACGCTTCCGGAAGACGCACGAGCTGCTCGATGTCGTCGCCGACGACGTTTTCGAAAGAAGACCGGCGGCGTTGCTCGAGGCATTCCTGTTGATGCAGCAGCATGCCGATCTGCAGGGAATGACCGCGCGCACGCTGCGCGCGCTGTGGCACGCCCGGACCCTGATCGATGACGATTTCCGCCGCGACGCCGACAACCGTCGCTGCTTCCTCGGCATCCTGCAGCAACCGCGCGGCGTGCTGCACGAACTGCGGCGGATGAACCAGTTCGGCCTGCTTGGTCGCTATCTGCCCAACTTCGGCAAGATCGTCGGCCAGATGCAGCACGATCTGTTCCACGTCTACACCGTCGATCAGCACACGCTGCACGTGCTGCGCAACCTGCGCCGTTTCCTCGCCGACGAGTTCACCCACGAGTACCCGCTGTGCAGCGAGCTGATGAGTGATTTCCCGCGGCAGTGGGTGCTGTACGTCGCAGCCCTGTTCCACGACATCGCCAAGGGGCGGGGTGGCGACCACTCCGAGCTCGGCGCCATCGACGCCGCCGAGTTCTGCGCGGCACACGGCATCGCTGCCGAGGACAGCGAGCTGGTCGTCTGGCTCGTACGGCACCACCTGCTGATGTCGAGCGTCGCCCAGAAACAGGACATCGCCGACCCTGAGGTGGTCGGCGCCTTCGCCCGGACGGTCGGCGACGAAAGGAAACTGGTTGCCCTCTATCTATTCACGGTCGCCGACATTCGCGGCACCAGTCCGAAGGTCTGGAACACGTGGAAGGGCCAACTGCTCGAGCAGCTGTTCAGGAGCACCTGCCGTGCCCTGCTCGGCGGCGGCGAGGCGGCGGTGCGGCAGGGACTGATCGAAGAGCGCCAGCAGCAGGCCGTGCGGCTGCTGCGCTACTTCGCCCTGCCCGACTCGGTTCACCAGCGGCTGTGGAAACATCTCGACACGGTGTACTTCATGCGCCATTCGGCGGAAGAGATCGCCTGGCACGCGCGCGCCCTGCACTACCGCATCCGTCGCGATGAGCCCCTGGTCAGGGCACGCCTCAACCCGCAGGGTGAAGGTCTCGAGGTACTGGTCTATACCCGCGACCAGCGCGACCTGTTTGCGCGACTGGTCGGCTTCTTCAGTCGCGCCGGCTACACCATCGTGGACGCCAAGATCCATACCACGCGCGACCACTACGCGCTGGACACCTTCATGCTGCTCGACCTCGGCGAGCGCGGCGACGACCGCGACATGATCAGCTATGTCGAACACGAACTGACTGACCGCCTGCGCCGCCAAGGGCCGCTCGAGGGGCCGGGCAGCGGACGGCTGTCGCGGCAGGTGAGGAACTTTCCGGTGCAGCCAATGGTCACCATCGAAGAAGACGAGAAAGGCTCGCATTACGTCCTGTCGGTCAGCGCTACCGATCGTCCCGGGCTGCTGTACACGATCGCCCTGACCCTGGCGGCACATGGCGCCAACCTGCACACGGCGAAGATCTCCACCCTTGGCGAGCGCGTCGAAGACACCTTCCTGATCAGCGGCGGCGATCTGCGCGAGACCGCCAACCGCATCAAGCTGGAAACCGAGCTGATCGAACGTCTCAAGCTCTGAGGCTGGCGGCGACTCGGGTCGGCGATCCGTCCGGGAAAGCGTGGTGGGATTCGCTGCGAGTTGCCCATCGCTCCGCGCGTACGCAGTTCCGTCTCGCTCAGGGCGTCGATCCCGGGTGGCCCGCATGAACCCTTTGCCCGTCGAGCGACCGAGACAGGTGTCGGTTTTTTTTACACTTTCTGCCATCGGACGCCGGCCCGGCCATGGAATCGCACGCTACGACAATGATTTACTGAAGGATTGCAAGGCACCCCGCTATATGGCACATAACTTGCTCCTATAGCGAAAGCAAGGCACGAGGTCACCGGGTGTTACGCCAGTGTGACGGTCATGGCGGGCTTTCACGACAAAGCGTGATGTAGTAGTCAAACATCTGCACGTGAGAACGTCTAAAATGATTTTGCTCAGGCCGCAATCGATACCAAGGAAAGCACATGTCAGAGACCTCAAACGATAGAACCGAGCAGCGGCGCAAGCTGCTGAAGAAGGCCGCAGCCGTGCCGGCGATCTTCGTTCTGCCCTCCACCGGCAGAGCCGTGTCGTCGAGCAGCCTGCACGCCTGTGTCGAGAAGGGTCTGCTGGCGAACAACAACAGGCCGATCCCCCCAATCCTGCCCAAGGACCAGACCGACCAATGGGTGCGGGAGTACCAGAAGGGAATCCCCAACCAGGGTGGCGACACGGTCATCGAAGGCAACGTCCTGGTTTACGACAACACCGGCACGGCACCCAGGCCGGTGGCGCATGCATCGTGCTGGAACTCGATCAACCCGAAAGGACCGCACGCCGACCCGGGCACCAACCTCATCTCCTGATCGATCGGCGTCAATCCATCCCCAGTCGCGCACACCCGCCCGCTGCCTGATGCGCCCCCTTTATCGCCGGCTGGGGGAAGGCGGTGTCGCATTTGATCAGCAAAGCTGGCAGACCCACATCCTCACGCCGGCCGCCACGATCATCTTCGAAGCATTGAGCGAAATCGGCGACGGCGAACAGCCGCTGCCTCTGGAGCCGGCGCTGCGCTTTCTGCGCGACGAACTCGAAGTCGATACCGACACAGACGAAATCCGTCAGGTGTTGCGTTCTCTGCAGGAGATGGGCATGCTTGGCGGATGACTGCCGAGCCGCTCCGCCTGCGCAACCTCTCTCCCGTCATTCTCCGCCAGCGTCTCGCCAGTGCTTCGCTCACGCTCGACTATGGCGCCGCCGTCGTCCGCCTCGGCTCGGACCTGGCCGGCTTCGTTGCCGACCTGCAGCGCGTTTATGGCGCCTTTGCCCTGGTCGACGCCGCCTTCGCCGACTTCCATACGCAGATCCGCGGCGGCCGGGGATTGCGCGCCTACCTGCGCCCGCAATCCCGCTTCCTGATCGACGGCGTTCAGCCCTTCGACCCCTTTCCCCAGGAGCAGGCACTGGCGCACTTCGAATGGGGCGTCAACTGGTGCTTTGCGCAGCGCTTCAACCAGCACGTCCTGCTGCACGCCGGCGCCCTGGCGCTCGCCGACCGCGGTGTCATCATGGCGGCGCCGCCCGGTTCCGGCAAGAGCACGCTGACGGCGGCCATGATGCTGCGGGGTTTCCGCCTGCTGTCCGACGAGTTCGGCGTCCTCTGCCCGCGCAGCGGCCAGTTGTGGCCGATGCTCAAGCCGCTGGCACTGAAGAACCGCTCGATCGACGTCATTCGCGACTATGCCGAAGACGTGATCCTCGGCCCGGTCTACAAGGGCACGCGCAAGGGCGACGTCGCACACCTCGCTCCCGGCGACACCAGTGTCGACGCCCGACGACTGCCGGCACACCCGCGCTTGGTCATCTTTCCGAGCTTTCGCCAGGGTGCCGCTTTGAGCATCCGCCGCCTGCCGGCCGAGGAGGCTTTCGCGCACCTCGCCTTCAACAGCTTCAACTACGAGGTCCTCGGCGCCATCTCGTTCAACGCCGTGGCGGACGTCATCGAGCATTGCCCCGCGTTCGCACTCGAGTACAGCCGTCTGGATGAAGCGATCGAATCGGTCCGCGCGCTGCTTGCCGACGCGCGCGCTGCGAGCGAGCGCGCATGATCGACCAACAGCCTGCCGCCTACCCGTTCCAGCTGCTGCAACTGCTGTGCGACCCTGGACGGGTGCGCGGCCTGCAGCTGCACGACTGGGACACGCTGATCCGCCTCGCACGGCGCGCCAGGCTGCTCGGCGTGCTCGCCCATCGCATCCGGTCGCAAGCCGAGCACCTCGCTGCGATTCCGGACTGTGTCCGCGGCCATCTCGATTCGGCGACCACCTATTCGGCGCATCGCGTCCACCTGTTGCGCATGGAGCTGGCAGCGCTGGCCAGCGTGCTGCCTGGCGAAGTGCGCGTCGCCGTTCTCAAGGGCGGCGCCTACATCATCCAGGACCTGGCGACGGCACGCGGCCGCCTGCCGAACGACGTCGACCTGCTGGTCAGCCGCGAAGACCTGCGGCAGACCGAAGCGGCCCTGCTGGCCGCTGGCTGGGAGGCACAGGCCGTCGATGACTACGCCGACCGCTACTACCGGGAATGGAGTCATGAGCTGCCACCGCTGCGCTTTCCCGGCCACCCGATGGAAGTCGATGTCCATCACACGATCAGCCCGGTGACCGGTCGTCTGCATCCCGACCGGGCGCTGCTCTTCGCCGACCTGCAGGAGCTTGCCGGGCAGCGCTTCCTGGTGCTGCATCCGCTCGACCAGATCCTGCATGCCGCCATCCACCTCTTCCAGGACTCCGAGCTGGCCGACAACCTGCGCGACCTGGTCGACATCGACAGCCTCCTGCGGACCCACCTGCAGTCGGCGGATGACTGGCTGGCACTGAGCGTGCGCGCCCGCCGTCACGGTGTCGAGCGCCCCTTGTGGTATGCCCTGCACTACTGCCGCCGCTGGCTGGCGACGCCGGTGCCCGAAGGGTTGCCGCTGCGCCCGCCGCCGCGGGCCATGCTGCGGGCGATGGACTGGCTCTATCCGCGCTGCACCCTGCCGCGACTTCCCGACGAGCCACCGCCGCTCGCGCGCAGCATCGCCGTCCGCCTCGGTGCGGCCCGCTACCAGTGGCTGCGCATGCCGCCCGGACTGCTGTTGCGCCACCTGGCCCACAAGAGCGCGCAGGCGGTGCGCCGACGCCCGCCGCGGCAAGACGGTGCTGGCTAAGCCAATCCCGGCGGCGTCCCGCGGGTCCTCAGCGTGCTGCGGCTGGTGAGCGCTGCGGTGGCGTTGCGGGTGAGATCGGTTGCGGTAGAGTTCTCGGTAGCCATGATGTGAAGCTCCTTT
>ERZ761610.525-NODE-525-length-29455-cov-68.960306_pt1 | contig 29455 bp, 29 predicted proteins | sample MGYA00512164_ERZ761610 | MGnify/ENA primary metagenome ERZ761610 (study PRJEB28899, sample SAMN02850038) | bioreactor sludge metagenome | biome: EBPR Sludge; feature: EBPR Bioreactor; material: flocular biomat | place: Australia: Thorneside Wastwater Treatment...
CGGCGGAGCATCTGGGGCATCTGCTCGCCTGGTCGGTGCAGCGAGGCGACAGCGTACAGGAGATGCTCGACAGTCCCTTCTACCACCCGGTCATCGAAGAGGGTCTGCGAACGGCGCTGCGCGGGCTGCAGCGCGCCTTGCGCATGGGGCCGCCGCCCGTCGAGCACTGCCTGGACTGTGGTCCCGGCGCGTGAACCTTTGCCCCGGGCGCCCTGGTTCTGCAGTGGACGCTCGTGCTGGTGCCACGCCGGGCAGCCGCAAACCGTCGGCTCACCGACTGGGTTCAGGCCGCGAGCGAACGCCGACTCAGTTCAGCGCCGGATCCGCCCGCAAACGTTCGACCGCCAGATCAAGAAACGCGCGGACCCTCTTTGAGGCATGCCGCCCCTCGCGGTGCAGCACGTGCACGGGCAGCGCGGGTGGCTCGAAGTCGCTGAGCACGGCCTGCAGCCGGCCGCTGCGCAAGTGTTCAGCGACCTGGTAGGAGAGCAGACGGGTCAGGCCCAAACCGCCCAAGGCGGCCGCCACCGCCGAGTCGTTGCTGGTGGTGGTCATGCGCGCCTGCAGCTTGACCACGCGTGGTGAACCGTCCTCGATCAGCCGCCATTCCGGCGTCGGCGTGACGCCCGCCGCCGAGACGATCCGGTGGCCGAACAGATCATCAGGCGTCCGCGGCTCGCCGCACTGGTGAAGATAGGCCGGGGCCGCGCAAATGACCCGGCGCACGCGTCCAACCGGCAAGGCTTGCAGCGAGGAGTCGGCCAGTTCGCCGATGCGCACCGCGACATCGACACCTTCGTCGAGCATGTTGATCACACGATCGAGAAACAGACAGACGGCGCTGACCTCGGGATAGCGCAACAGGTATTCGCTGACGATGGGGGTGACGAACTGGGCACCGAACAGTACCGGGGCAGTCAGAGTCAGGCGCCCGCGCAGTGCCCTGTGCGTGCCGCCGACCGACTCGTCCGCCTCGGCGACGTCCGCCAGAATGCGCCGACAGTCATCGGCATAGCGTGCGCCGGCGTCAGTCACCCGGACGATGCGCGTGCTGCGCGCCAGCAGACGAACGCCCAGTTGCCGCTCGAGTTCGTTGATGGCTCGCGTCACCGCCGATGGTGACAGGTTCAGCTTGCGCGCCGCGCCGGCGAAGCCGTTGGCATCAACCACGGCCACCAGTACCTGCATGTGATGAAGTCTGTCCATGCCGTCGCGCACTCCGTTGCGCCAAGCCCCAAAGGGGCGGTTGGCTGTCGGCTGTCCCTGTGGTCGGAAATCCACCTGCCCGGCATTTTCGCTCGTGGTTTGCCTCCATTCCGGCGACGCTGCGCAGGAGGATTCCACGGCTCATGCCTGGACCATTCTAGCCGATGTGCCAGATGTTCCTTGCCCTGCCCGGCATCGGCGCCCGCAATGGTGATGCCGTCGTGGCCGGCACGGCGGGCCGTTCCTCCCGGAGATTCCTGGCGTGCTGCCGCTCCGGATTGACGTGATCATCGTTCTTCACCCCGAGGGCATCGTCGGGGCCCACCGACGGCGTCGACAGCGGTCAGGGTCTCAGTACCTGACCCGTGCCAGGTAGCTTCTCTGGCTTGCCTCGCGCGCCTGACGCAGTGTCTTGACTCCCATCTCGGCGAGTAGCGGCAGCATCTTGAGGAAGATCTCGGCGGTCACCAACGCGTCGCCGAGCGCCGTGTGCCGTCCCATCACCGGCACCCCCATCCGTTCGGCGATCGCTTCGAGTTGGTGCGTTGCCTGATTCGGGTGAAGGACGGAGGAGAGCAACAGGGTATCGAGCACCGGTTGCTCGAAACGCACCCCGGTTCGCTTCTCCTGGAGTTGCATGAAGCGCAGGTCGAAAGCCGCGTTGTGGCCGACCAGTACGGTATCGGCACAAAAGGCGTGGAACCTCGGCAAGACGGCATCGATGCTCGGCTGGCCAGCCAGCAGTTCGCGCGTAAGGCCGTGCACCGCGATCGATCCCGGTGACAGGCGTACCTGTGGCTTGACCAGCTGATCGAAGCACTCGTGCCGCAGGAGGCGACTGTTGACGACGCGCGTCGCTCCGATCTGGATGATCTCGTCGCCTTGCGACGGTTGCAGACCGGTCGTCTCGGTATCGAAAACCGTGTAGGCGAGTTCGCTGAGTGGCAGATCATCGAGTTCGTGACTGCCTGCCGACCAATCAAACAGATCGAAATCGTAGAACTCCGGACGCTCTCCCGCCGTTGCTGCGATCATCGGCATGGGCAGATTCCCGGGTGCCGCGGTCAGTGGCAACACGGTCCTGAAAAAGGCACGATGGGACACCCGTTCGCGCTGAAACCAGATGTCGCCGTTGCAGCGCTCGATGACATCGGTCACACTCAACGAAGCTGACTTGCCGGGGACGTTCATCGGATCCTGCAACCAGCTCATCGCCGTTTCGTTGTTCATGAAGGTGCCGGGCCACGACAGGTCGAGTTGCGCCAGGTGTCCGCTGCGCGTCAGCGACAGGCGCACTTCAGGGATCCGGTACTCGTCCTGCAGGCGAAGGGCCAGATAACGCAGTGCCTGCAGCAAGGCGAAACTGTCCACGCGCAGCCACAGACCCTTTTCCACATGCTCGGTCTTGACGGCTAGTGGAGGCCGCCCGCCGCCGCGTTTCTCTTGAATGCCGCCTGCCGTCGCCAGCAGGATTTCCGCACCACTGATCTCCTCGAGCACCCAGCGCTCGCGCAGGTCACTCGAAAACGCGCGCGCAGCCTTCTCGAACTGCGACGACAGCGCGGTTGCTTCGTCGCGAATCACGTGCATGAAACGGTCCTTCTCTTCGCTCAACATGTCCGGGAAATCGCAGAGCATCTCGGCTGCCGCGCGAACACTGCCCAGCGGCCCGCGGCATCCTTCGATCAGTGACTGGATCACCGCGTCCCGCCGCGTGTGGCGCTCGCTGGTTGTCGTCACGTCATCGAGAACGAGGACGAAACCGGTAATCGATGTCGCTTCGCCCTCGGAATGACGCCGACCCGCATCGCTCAGGACCGGCGACATGTGCGCACGCAGCAAACGACCGGTGGCAGTTCCGGTGACAAAGTCGGTGGAGCCGACGACTCTCCCTGCGTGCCGGGAACCCGCTGCAGCACTGGCTTGCTGCAGGCGGGCAATCGCGTAGCCGATGACTGCGCGATCCAGGACCGCATAGATCGAACGGCCAAGGCCAAGCAACTCGGTCTTCTCGCCGTTCGGCCCCGTCGAGAGTTCCTGCTTTGCCCGTTGGTTGTAGAGCAGCACACGACCATCCAGGTTGCAGACGACGACACTCTGGCTCAGGTCAGCCATCAACGCGCTCAATCGGCTGCGTTCTTCCTCGAGCGATGCCTGTGTTGCGCGGAAGCGCTCGGCGACATCGTCACGGTCCGCTTCGCGCTGGGCGAGCAGTTGATTGGCCGTCTTTGCCAACTGCTCGAGTTCGGGAGCCTGATAGCGGCCAACTCTCAGGTCGCTGTGCGCCAGTGCTGCGGCAAGTTGTTCGGCCATGCGCAACGTCGCCTGAACATAAAGCGCATCGAGTCTGAACAACACCCAGCACGCCGTTCCCGAGGCCACGAGGACCACCGGTATCAGCTTGACCAATCTGTCCGCGAAAGTCCCGCCGGTGGGCTCGCCGGCGAGCAGCAGGGCAGCTGCGCAAGCTACCACCGCGAGCATGAACAGGAATACCGCCAGCCCTGCCAGCAGGCGTTTGCGCGTCGGTTGCGTCGGTCGCATCCTTTGTATTCCTCCGTCTGTGCAGGACGACGCGGCGCATCGGGGGCGCTGCAATGGTGATCGACATCTCCCGATTTCATCGACCGCCGCGCGGCGGAAGCCGGCGCGACTTGCGGTGCTGGTGGTGGCCGACGACTGGCCGGCGCCGGTGATCTCAGTCTACCGCTGCCGCCAGCGGCGTGTCGAGCACCGACTGGATGTAGTCGGCCGGCAGGCGGTATTCGCGTGCCAGTTCGGCGGCCGAGCGGCCGCTCTGCTGGATGGTGGCGATCCAGCCGTCGAGTCCGGTCGACAGCGATCGGCCGGCCTGCTCGCCGCCGCGGGTGGCGCGCTCGCCATCCGCGACCGCGTACTTGTTGCTGTAGCCGCGCGGCGTGACCATCAGTCCGTCGCGGACGAAGGTGCTCGAGTTGCCGATCAGCACCGTCGTCAGCATGCCGATGTCGGCGTCGCCCATGGTCTCGAGGGTACTGAACTCGACCCGCTGCTTCGGGCGGTAGGCCGACTTGACGATCGCCACCGGCGTCTGCGGATCGCGGTGGCGCAGGAAAATGCGCTGCGCCTCGGCGATCTGCCGCGTCCGCCGCCCGCTTTTCGGGTTGTACAGCGCGACGACGAAATCGGCGTAGGCGACGGCGTCGAGGCGGCGGGCGATCGTCGGCCAGGGGGTGAGCAGGTCGGACAGCGAGATGGCGCAGAAATCGTGCGTCAGCGGTGCGCCGACGAGCGCGGCGCAGGTGTTGAGGGCCGAGGCGCCGGGGACGATCTCGACCTCGATCGCCGATTCGGGGGTCCAGCCGGCGTCGAAGAGCACCTCGAAGGTCGGCCCGGCCATGCCGTAGACGCCGGCGTCGCCGGAGGAGACGATCGCCACCTTGCGGCCTTGGCGGGCGCGCGCGAGCGCCTCGACGGCGCGGTCGAGTTCCTCGGTCATCGACTTCCTGATCACCTCCTTGCCGGCCAGCAGGTCGGCGACGAGGCGGATGTAGGTGGCGTAGCCGATCACCGTGTCGGCCTCGGCGATCGCCGCGCGCGCACGCCCGGTCAGGTGGCCGAGGCTGCCGGGTCCGAGGCCGACGAGCATGATCTTGCCGGTCGGCGTGGCGGGTGCGGTGCGGGTATCTGGCGTCATGCAGGGATCCTGGCGATGGAGACGGTGGCGTTGCGCCCGTCGGGGCCGCGCAGCCGGTGTTTTTCGATGAGCAGGTGGTGGCTGTCGGTGCCGGCGGCGAGCAGGGCCGCCGCTTCCGAGACCGACGGCGTGCCGGTGTGGCGCTGCACGGTTGGCGAGGGATTGGGTACGTCGATCACCGCCAGTTCGGCAGCCGGATAGAAGGCGACGGACCAGCCGTTCGCGCGCGCCACTTCGGCGAGTCCCGGCTCGTCGGCCTTGAGGTCGATCGAGGCGACCGCGCGCACATCCATGATCGTGCCGCCGCAGGCGGCGAGCGCTTCGCCGATCGCCTGCGCGATGGTGCTGGCCGGAGTGCCGCGGTCGCAGCCATCAACGTCGCACCAGGCATGGCATCCGGCATCTTTGCCCGGCTCGATACCAACATGCTCAAGCAGACCTTCCGCAACCCGCTGGATGCGATGCTGTATAACAGTCTCCCGGTCAACACCAAAGCCCGCGCACGCGGATTCATCAACGGAGTTATCGTCCCAGCCGGAACACTTTCCGCCGGTCTCATCGTGCTAGCCGCCCGCATGGGCGCATTCAACACGCCGATCATCATCGGCATCGGAATTGGCACGGCGCTGTTGTACGTCCTGATCATGTTCACAGTCCGGCGCGAATATGGGCGGGCGATCACCAGTCTGCTGGCAGGCGATGATATCGCCATCTTCCGGCAGGATGCCTCGGAGGTCGTACCCACCGACCCTGCCACCGTAAAATGGCTGCGACAAAAACTGGAATCCCTGCCCGCCGATCCCACGGCAGATGGTCAAGCCGTTTTCATCAGCCAGATGCTGTACGACATGGATGCCCGCACCGCCCTGCCGCTCATGCTGGAGATGACGAAGCAACGCAGTTCACTCTTCCGCAAAGGCACGATCGAATTTCTGGACCTTGCAGGGGTTGCACAAGTGGACTTTATCCGACTGTGCCAGCGCAGCCTGGAAGACCCCGAGCCGATGGTGCAGGAAGCGGCAGCCTCCGCGCTTCTAAATTACCTCAAGCGGGACACCGGAACCCGCAGCGCGATCATCCCGGAAGATTCGATCCTCAACAGTTTGTACCTCCGGTTGGATGATCTCTCGCTCGAAGAACAAGCCCAGTTGGTCATTCTATTGATGCGAAGCGGCTCGCCGGGTCAAAAATCCAAAGTGCGCAGCCTGTTGGAAAACTGGCTGTCGCTCGCCAATCTGGAAAATGTCAAAAAGGAAGAAGAGGCGAATGTCCCCATGCTGGGAGCCGGGTTGACCGTTCTGGCAGAGACCGAACGGCAAAACCTGATCGTCACCATGCATCCCGCCAACTCTACCGAACTCAAGTACCTGAGCAATACACAGCCCAGCCGATTCAAAGACCTGATCGGCAGGATGCTCAGCCACCCAGACTCCTACATCCGCCAGCAGGTGATTCCCGTTTTGCTGCGTGAAAGCCAGCTTGCCCAATGGGAAGACCAATACTGGTCGGTGCAATTTCTATTGCGCCTGCTCGATGACCAAGAAGAAGGCATCCGTCTGGCGGTCGTCGAAGAATTGGAAGAAAAAATCGGAAATCCCCCGCTCAAGCCGGTGATCTGGAAAGCGCTGAACGACCCCAGCCTGATAGTCCGGCGCGCAGCATGCAACCTGCCGCTGCCATTGGGTTGGGCAGAGATGCGTTTGATCCGCGACTGCCTCGAAAGCGACGCGATCCAGACCGAACCCAACCGCGCAGAAAGCGCCATATACCTGCTCAAGCGAGCCAACCAAAGCGGAGTACGCCCGGCGTTGAGCCGTGTTGCAGAGGCATTGATCCGCGACGCGTACTGGCTCACCCTGCAAGGGCTGACGTTGAAAGAAATGGCAGGCGCAAATTCCAAATCACGCCCAGGCATTTTGCTCATGGCAAACGCGCTGCGTGAAGATGCAAATTCACTGCTGGAGCAACTCCTCTGGGTGTTAAGCGCCTCCACCAGCGAAGAAGAGATCCAGGCAGTGCGGCGCGCTCTCGTCTCGAGTGATGCGGCAGAACGCGCCAATGCAGCCGAAGCGCTGGAAGCGAATCTGCCACCCGCCACAGCGCGTCAACTCATCCACCTGCTCGATCAATCCAGCGACGAAAAGATCATTGCCGTTGCCCAGGAAATCGGGCTGCACAAACCAAGCCTGACACAGGTCTTGCAAACCGCCTGGTCGCAATTGACCCCGGAACATACGGTGATGAAGACCCCGCAGCGGCTGCGAACGTTTTTCAACGATGGATGGCTGACCGCGGCTGCGATCCACATGTTGATGGAGATCCACCATGCCGGGCAGGCAGACGCGGAAATTTCCATCCCGGTTGAAACCATCCGCGCAACGCTGGGCTCCACCCTGAAAACCGATACGCGCCCCAACGTGCAGGAAGCGGCGGCGCGCGCCCTGACCGAACTGGAATCCCACGAAAAGGACATGCCCATGTCTGCTGAACAACCCCTGACCCTGATCGAAAAAGTGATCTTCCTCAAGGAAGTACCCTTCTTCAGCGAACTGCCCTTCCGCGAAATTTCCATTCTGGCAGGCATCAGCGAAGAAGTCAGTTACCCGGCGGAACACAAAATCTTCTCACAGGGAGACACCACCAAGTCGTTGTATCTCATCATCAAGGGACGCGTCTCCGTTCAACAGCAGCAGACCCGTACCGGCTCGATTGTGCGGCTGGCAACTTTGGGCGCCAAAAATTATTTCGCCGAAACCTCGCTCTTTGATGGCGCGCCGCATCAGGCGGATATCATGACCATCGACCCGGTGGATATTTTGCTCATCCGCCAATCCACCTTGTTCACCCTCGTCCGCCGCAGACCAGACCTGGGACTGTCCCTGCTAAAATCCCTGAGTCAACGCCTGAGAGAGACCTACGCCCAGATCGCCCAAAGCGAACGAGCCAAACCGCAAAAACTGGTCAACCTCTACGACAAACTGGAAGGTTAAAAACAAAAGGCATCCTTGTAACGGATGCCTTTTGTTTTATTGCCCAATATGTTGGATCACATCCCCCAGCGGAGTGACCGATTCTCCTTCGATGATGAAGCCGCCAACCGGCATGGGGTCACCATCATGGTCTCGGAAATAGAGCGGCAATCCCTCTGCAAAGTTTAGCGGATACACCATCGGATCCTGCCGCTGATGATGGATGTGAATGTGCGGCTCGCTGGTATTGCCTGAATTGCCACATTCGCCGATCTGTTGTCCTTCTTTCACAACATCGCCAGTTTCTACGATCACGCTTCCATTCTTCAAATGGGCAATCACAAGATACGTCCCTGTCTCTTCGATGCGGATCATGACGTGATTTCCGGTAGGGGCAACGATATTGTTGGAAACCACGCCTGGCGTTTCATCGGGCTCACCATCATGGGCAGAAACAACCGTCCCATCGATGGGCGCAAGGACGGGAACTCCGAAACATCCATAATCTTCCAGGTTCGGGCTGCCCGAAAATGCCGGTTCCATGAGCAGGTCATATGCCCAACGTTGATCAGGCGTGACGACGTGATAATTTGTCTCAATGGAGTCTCCGCCCCATGCCACCAGCATCGGCTCGTCCGCAGGTACGCGGATCGTGGCTGATGGGGTCATCTTTTCGATGGAAGCGGGAAAAGGAATGGGGGCAAACCAAGTCGCCAACGGAAGCAGGCTGAGGATCGAAACCACCAGCGTCCCCACCCAGGCGCGGCTCATACGCTTTTTGACAATGGCATAGATGACGATCACGATCAACGTCAGAACGCCAAGCACAGGCGGAATTAATTGCAGCAAATACCAACCTGAGATTTTGACCATGCCGCCAGCAAGCATCATCCCGGCGATTGTCAACAACGATGCCAGCATCATTCCAAGTGGAATCCAGCGCAAGATCATCCACATGCGGGATGGTTTGTTTTGTTCGTTTTGGGGGCTTTCCATGGATCCTCCGTATAAATCAGGATATTAATCATATACGGAGAAAACAGGCTAAAGTTGTTTCGTTAAACTTCGCCGAGTTCTTTCAGGAATTTTTCCTTGTTTGCCGAGCGCGCCGTCTTGCCGCTGGAAGTTTTGAGAATCCATTTTTCATCGACGACCTTGACGTGACGCAGGGCAATCGCGGAACTCTTCGTCACATGCTTGCGGATGGCGTCCGCTATCGCCTCTTGCTCCGACGGGATAGTTGATTCTGCTTCGGCGATGATGACCACCTCTTCGGTGCCTTCTTCTTCGTCGTACATACCGAAGGCGACAACTCTGCCTTTGTGGACACCGTCTACTTCGCTGGCGAGTGATTCCAGATCTTGCGGGTACACGTTCTTGCCGCCGACGATGATGAGGTCTTTCTTTCTGCCTGAAACGTATAACTCGCCACCGACAATGTAGCCGTAATCACCGGTCAGATACCAGCCATCTTTAATGGCGGCTTCGGTGGCGTCGGGGCGGTTGAAGTATTCGGTAAGCATACAATCGCTTTGGACAGCGATCTCACCTACACTTCGATTCGGCAGGTCGTTGAAGGCTTCGTCCACGATGCGGATTTTCACGTTAGGGAGAGGATGTCCGGACGAAGTCATCTGCATGGAAGGTGAATCCGCTACGGGCGAAGTCGCGAGGCGCTGCGTCATGAAGGTTTCGCGGTCGATCACATCCACAACGGGCGTTCCATCCAGCGGACTCTGAGTGACGGCAAAGACATTTTCTGCCATGGCATAACAGGTTTGCAGCGCGGACTTCTTCAAGCCATACGCTGAAAATTTTCCGTGAAAGAGGTCGTGGCTTTCGACATGCACAGGCTCGGAGCAATTGATGATGGCACGCCATGTGGAAAGATCCACGCCTTCGAGATTGCGCTCGCGGATTTTGTGCGCGCAGAAGTTGTAAGCAAAATTAGGCAGCCACGTCAGTGTGCCTTTGTACTGCGAAACGGCTTGATGCAGTTTGTACGGCGCACGCACCCAATCGAAGGGCGACATGTTGACGAGCGGAATGCGCAACAGCACAGGCATGAGAAAGCAGGCGATGAAGCCCATGTCGTGATAAAGCGGCAGCCACGAAACGATGACGTCGCTGGCTGGATCAATGCGCAAAGTCTCGCTGTAGGCGTTGAGTTGATTGAGCACGGCACGATGTGAAAGCGCCACACCTTTTTGCAAACCCGTTGTGCCTGATGAATGTTGAAGGACGGTAATAGCTTCTGGTGAAGATTTCAAACCTTGGAGAGTCTCGAAATTCGGTTCAGTCTCGGCTTCGATGGTGTCTGTGAGAATCACATTCTTGACCGAATCGCCTTCTGTCAGTGCGCCGCGCACTTCCGCTTCGAACTCGGGGTAGGTGACAATAGTGGTCGGCTTGGTGATGGAGATTAATGAAGAGAGGTCGGCGCGGTATTTTTCGGGCGCAAGCTTCTCGGTGAGAAATGGCATGATGGATGGAATCGCGCCATGGAGGATTGCGCCCCAAAAAGCATAAACCAAATCCTCGCCGTGTTGCAGAATCAGAATGACCACTTCACCGGGTTTGATTCCTTCGCGGGCGTAGGTGAGCGCAAACCGATTCGCGCCGTGGATCAGGTCGCGGTAGGTCAGAGGTTTATCCGCTTGACCGGCGTGCTGCAAGATGATGCTGGTCTTGTCGGGAGACTCATGATAGGAACGTTGGAGAAGGTTGGGTAATGTTGTCATTGTGTTGGTAGGGACACGATATATCGTGTCCCTACGATTTGCGAGAAGAAATAAGCGCAGCAAGTTGATTGAGATTATCAAACGTCTCTGCGTTCAATTCGGTATCTTCCACGCGAACGCCGAAGGTGTCTTCAATGAAGAGCGCCAAGTCCATTAGGCTGAACGAATCGATCAGTCCGCTCGAAATGAGAGGTTCATCGGCGGAGATGACTTTACTCGGCTGCTTGAGGATTTTCTCGGCAATGAATTTTGCAATTGGGGTAATGATCTCAGTTGTCATGTATTGATTCCTTTTGAATAAATTCGCCACAGATGAACGCGGATGAACGAGTTTGTTTGATCTATTCCATCTAATTCATCTGCGTCCATCTGTGGTTCATTTTTTTTACTTCTCTTGTAATCCTCTTCTCACTGCGTCCAACGCCTGCAAAGCCGTGAGGTTGCGCCAAGGCCAGCCGCTGAGCATGTTCTTGGGCTGGTCGAAGAAGTTGCGTGAGAACGAGAGGTGGAAGCCATCGTTCAATTCGGTGGAATGACCTTGATTTGGCAGAGGCTGAAGCGCCGCCCACAAATTCCACAGCGGGATGTCGTATTCTACGGCAATTTCAGCGATCTCGGCATTGATACTGTGATCGCCTTCGAGGTTATCACCCTTGGTGGCAAGGATTGGTACCACGCCCTGTTCGATGGAATATTCGATGATCTGGCGCATATAGTTTCCGTAATCATCGGCGGGACGTCCGTTGAAATTGGTCTCCAAACTAATGATGGCAATGCTGGGGTTATGCAAACGGAACTCGCACGCAATCGGGTTCTCATTCTTCTCGCATTGCTTGGGGTCAGCCCGCAGCGGAGTGAGGATCGCCGCCACGTTGTAGCCATCACGCATGGCGAGGCTGGTGCGTGAGAATGAGCCTTCATAGTGATCGATCGTATCTTGCAAATACGAATATTCTTCACCGAGGCTGTACCAACCTTCATGGTCAAAGTCCACAAGGTAAAAGCCCGTGTTAGTCTGACAATCTCCAACTTTCGAGAAGGCATATGGGTCACGCCCAAGTTCCTGTCCACGGGCATAAATTTCACGCGCAGTATCTGTCACTTCAGGCACAACCGGCAAATTCTTCCACTCGTCAGGCGCAAGTGTAGGGCGCGGCGTTGGCGTGGATTCTTCCATAGAGGCTGCCACTTCTTCCGTTGCGGCTTCTGTCACCTCAGGCGCGGGCGTGGATTCAGTTTCGGGCTGGGGTATTTCAGCGGGCGCCGTGGTACAGGCGGCAAGCAGTAGCACCGCTAAAAGAAAAAATTGTCGTACTTTCATTTACACTCCTATTACAAGTAGGGGCGACCCGTCTTGGTTGATCAAGTACGTTCATCATCATGGGCGAGTCGCTCCTACGATTATTTACAAGTTTCGAGAATATACGGCGCAAGATTTTCTGCCAGCATATTCTCTCCCGCAGGCGTGAGATGAATGGCGCTGTTGGTGAATTCATTTGCAGGCACGATGTTCCACAAATCAACATACATCCAGCCATTGTCCTGGCTCAACGAAGTCATGATCTCGCGGTAATCGTCATACGCCCAGCGCGGGTAGAAAAAATTATAGCGGATGTCGCTGTTCGCGCCCGAACTTATTAACATCGGCTCATTTACGAGCAGCATGGGTGTTTCGCCAACCACGCGATAGCCCGTCTCCAATGCGTTCAACGCAATCTCATCTTCAGTCAGCGGCGCGGTCAGGTCGTGGTAACTATCGTCCGCTTCGAGATCGGTTTGCGCTTTTTCGTAATCAGACGGATAGACCTGGTCAATGCCTGTGGCGGACCACATCACGCCATAGATCTGCAAGCGGAAGAAGTCCGCCCACGCGCGACGATTGCCAATAAAGGTTTTATCCCAGAACGATATGACTTTGAAATTGGAGTCATTCGCCTCGACTCTTAACCGGTAGTTGGTTGCCAGTTCCCGAGCTTTTTCCTCGTTGTTAGCCACCAGCGGCGTGGACGTTTGTTTTTCCAGCGGGAACGCATCGAGCGTGGTCATCCAGATGACGAGGTCGGGGTCGTATTCCATTGCATACGAGAGAAGCATGACATCTTTGGTGAGTGAAATAGTCGGATACCCCAAGTTATACGCACGGACATTTTTTCCGCAGGCGTTGAGATTATCCGCGTTGAGTTGTCCTGCCAATGTTTCTTCCGGCTTAAGCAAAGTTCCCCATACCGATGAGTCTCCCACGATGATGACGCGAAATTCATCGTCCGCTTTCGGTGTACCAGCGATGACATGTGAGGCGAACATAGCGTCAAGGTCGAAGAGGCTGAGGTTGTACGATTGTGTGGGGTTCTCGCCAAAGGGAAGTCTCTCCCGCCCAGGGTAAAGGACGTTGTAAAGCGAGAATTGTCCAATCCCCGGCTGCCATGCGGCGATGACGAGGTTGAAGAGGATGAATAAGAGCAGTCCTTTGATGAGGACGTTGAGGGGTTTGATTTCGTTCATATGATTACCATGTCATTGCGAGTCTTCGAGAAGCAATCCCTAGCGAAGTAGGAGGTTGCTTCGGGCGAAGAACAAGTACGCCCTCGCAACGACATTAATTAACTCCAAACAATTTCAAAATCACCTGCCATGAGGTGACGGGTGACGATAACGCAAAGAATATCCATCCAATTGCTACGAAATGAAAGGTGAGCAAGATGCCGCTGATGTTGAGCGCGGCTTGTCTCGTGGGTGTCGTCGCCCATGCGGCGGACTTGGCTTTGGTGGCGTCGTTCCAGCGGTTGTGGATGAAGAGTCCCAGTCCGTGCCACAAGCCCCAGAGGGTGAAGTTCCATGTCACGCCGTGCCAGAAGCCGATCAGCAGCATGGTGGCGACTTGTGTGAGAAGGATCATCATCGGAATGGACATCGGTTTCTGCCAAGACCTGAGCCAGCGGGTGATGGGATTAAAGAAGTAAGCGCGGAACCACTGGGTGAGAGTCATGTGCCAGTTGTTCCAGAATTGCGTCAGGTTGGGTTTGAGATAGGGCGAGGCGAAGTTTTCGGGAAGTTTGATTCCGAGCAGTTGAGCGATGCCGAGAGCAATGTCGGTGTAGCCGCTGAAGTCGAAGTAGATCTGGCAGGCGTAGGCGTAGACGATGACCCACATCCAAAAGGTGGAGGTGACTTGGGTTGCGTTGGTGTCGTTCAGGGCGATGAGAGCCAGCGCGTCGGCGATGACAAATTTTTTGAACAAGCCAAGCAACAGGCGTTGACCTGCGGGGTAGAAGGTTTCAAGGTTCAGACCCGTAAAGGGAGCACGCAGGTCTTTGATAAAACGTTCTAAGCGGTCAATGGGACCGGCGGTGAAGGCTGGGAAGAAGATAACGTAGGTGATGAATTCACCCACGTCTACAGAGGGGAAACGACCGGATTGTTTATCTCGAATGGTGTGGATGAGGCGAAAGGCGACGTAGGAGAATCCCAGCCAACGAAAGTCGTTCGCGGAGACGTTGGTCAGTGATTGACCGGAGAGTGTGCGCAGGAAAGATGCGAGCCAGAGAGATAGGTCGGGAATCTTGATGAGGAGAAAAAGCCCAATGGTTAGAATCAAACCCACCGTTAAGAAAGAAGCGCTGAAACGTGTCAGACGAGATAAAACTATCAGCGTCAGTCCTGTTATTAGAAAGATAAAGAGAGTCGTTTCGAGTTGGGGCGGGCGCGAGGCGGTGAGGAGTTGGAAGTCGGCGGGAAGGAAGCGGGTGAGGTTGAGGAGTAGGACGACACCCGCGACGACGGCGAGGATGATGATGTTTTTGCGCTGCTTGCGGGTTTCGTCGTCGGCGGTGATGAACCAGGTGAGGACGACGAGGGCGAGGGTGGCGAGGGGTGTGAAGAAGTCGGCGCCGCGGATGGGGAGGGCGGGTTGCAGCCAGAAGATGACTATGACACTGGCGATGAGCATGAACCACGTCCTGCCGTGGTTGCGGAAGGTCATTGCCCAGAGGAGCGAGGCGGCGGCGAGAATCAGGATGTTTTCAAGCGCCATTTAGAAGCCTTGATAGATCCACGTCGGGCTCGAGTCTGCGGTGAAAATGACGAGGGCGATGAGGATGAGGCAGAGGAGGAGGGCGAGGAGGTTTTCGCGGGTGAAGATTCGCTTCATGGATTTTTTAACCACAAAGTGTCACGAAGGGTCACACGTGTGCCTGCGCACAGTGCAGGCAAAGGTTTTTAAGTTCTTCCTTCGTGTACCTTTGTGACCCTTCGTGGTGGGATGCTCTTAACGTACGCCGCAGACGAGCCAGTTGCCGTCTTGTTCGACGACTTCGTAGGTGCGGTCGGCGAGGTCGAGGGATTGAGGTTCGCCGTTGTAGCTCATGTTGAGCATGCCGGTGCAATTGACGAGGGTTTTGTCGCCGTCGGTGCCAGATTCGGCGCAAGACATTCCGTCTACGGTGACTTCGACGAGGGCGAAGGAGTCGAGTTCGATCAGGGCGTCATCTTCCCAGTCGGCGCAGGAGTTGGAGATGAGGGTGGCTTGGTCTTTTGTTGCCAAGGCAGTGATGTAGCCTTCGACGGCGGTTGTCGCTCCGCCACTTGCAGACGCTCCGCAGGCGGAAAGTAGTATGCTCAGGGTGAGCATGAGTATGGTAAGTTTGGTATGCAAGGGTTCCTCCATGGATTGGGTCAAACGATTGCGGATTATAGCATGGAGGGAAATTGAAACTTGGGAGTCTTTGATGTGGGTGAGGGGTTATAAATGGCGACGATGGAGATGGTCGTCTATCGTCTGCGGTCTATGTTCCATCGTCAATTCACTCAGGAGTCTCCCTTTGAATAACTATATCGCCCTCGCCACTACCTTCGCCATCGCGCTAGGATTTCTACGCCTGATGGATTTCTTTGCCCATCGCGGCTGGATCGAAAGCAAACTCAGCCGTAAGTTGATCCACATCGGCACGGGTCCGATCTTTGTGTTGTGCTGGTTCCTGTTCAATGACGACCCATCCGCGCGCTGGCTGGCGGCGTTGGTTCCGTTGGCGATCACCATCCAATTTGCACTGATCGGCTTTGGCGTCATCAAAGACAAAGCCTCGGTGGATGCGATGTCCCGCACGGGTGACCCGAGGGAAATTCTGCGCGGTCCGCTGTATTATGGAATTATGTTCGTGGTATTGACGGTTGTCTATTGGAAGGATTCGCCTATCGGGATTATCGCGCTGATGATGATGTGCGGCGGCGACGGCATTGCCGATATTTTCGGGCGGCGCATCGTCTCGCCGAAACTGCCGTGGAGCAGGGATAAGTCTGTGGCGGGAATGGTGAGCGTGTTCGTGGGTGGGTTCGTCCTTTCGGCTGCGATGATCTACATCTATGTCAATGCGGGAGTTTTCGCTGCGCCATTCACCAGTTACCTGTTGCCCATCGCTATCATTTCAGCCGTTGGCGCGGCGGTGGAGTCTTTGCATTATCGCGATATTGATAACATCAGCATGACGCTGGCATCTGCGCTGCTGGGTCACTGGTTCTTTTAATCCATCATTTTTCGATGCCGATCCGGATCAATTCCTCCGCGACCAGCCGCGTGAACAATTCCCTGCCCTGCCCGTTTAGATGGATCGAGTCGCGGAACAGATCGCTCGTAAACCGCGGATCGTTCCCCAGGTCCAAAAGATGGACGTTTTGCTCATCGAGGTAGCGTTCCAAATCGGTCAGATACCTGCCCAGCTCGGGAGAATAATCGCTTCCGGATTCAACCCGGATGCGCACAAACATGAGGTTGAATCCGTTCTCCTTTGATATTTCGATCATATCTGGCAGGAGGGATTTGTCCACCTGAACTTCAAAATCCAGCTGGTCGGATGTATACAGCAACGACTCCGCCGCATCGACCGCATCCACAAGTACGCCGGGTTCCATATCTGCGCCCTGGAACAATTCACCGAGGGCGCGGTCGGTGCAGGGTCTGTCGCAGCCGACGAGCGGCGGGGCAAAGTATCGAATACCGCCGTCCACCAGGGTGCGGATGTCGGAGCGAAACCCATACAGCGGGAAATATTTTTCCGCCGCATACTCCAGCGGATTCATCTGGCTGAGAAACGCCTTCTCGACCAGGACGGGTTCGTTCCGCAGCGCGTGTTCGTCGAGCAGTTCAAAGTAACTGCCGTGGACGCGGTAGCCGGGGGCGGTCAGGATGGAATCGCGAAAAACCACCAAAACAAGATCGGGTTTATGTGTGGCTTCAGCGATCGTATTTTTGATGATCAAATACCACAGGGCGGAAGCCGACCCCGGTATGCCAATGCTGTAAACAGATTTCCCGGTTTGGGAGGCGAGCGCTTGCGGATCCATGCCGAGGACGAGGGTGGAGTCGCCGATCAGCACAATGTGCGGCTGGTTTTCGTTGATGTAGGTCAGATGGTCGGTGCGGACCTTGGGATCCAGCGTGGGACCCGGATGGCGGGGAAAGAACTGTCCATAGGTTCGGGGGAGACGGACCGAGGTGGCTACCAGCAGAATGGTCAGGATCAGGCTGAATTTAAGAAAGAAGCGCATGGTCGTCCTAAAACTGAAAGTAGATAAAATCGGAATTCGCCGAGTTGATGTATACGATCGTCAGCATGACGGCAATGGCATAAAAGGCGGCATGCATCCAGCTGCCTTTTGCGTGTTGGTCAAGCAGGTGCTTGATTAGCAGGGGCAGCGAGTAGGCGGTTGTCATGGTCAATGCGATCAGCCCGAGGACGAGTTCGTTGCGGGGCGGGAGGAAGAATCCATGCAACAGGATGTTGGTCAGCCATGCCAGCGAGGGGGCGCGAAAGATCGCCCAGCCGAAAACGACGAATGAAAACATGAGCAGCCATGCAAAGAAAGTTTTGACCTTTGTTGTAGGCTGCCAATCTCCGCGAACGCCGACGAGTTGATAAGCGGCGATCAGCACGCCGTAATACAAGCCCCAGACGACGAAATTGGCATTTGCTCCATGCCATACGCCGCTGATAAACATGGTGACGATCGGCGGGATGGACATCGCCACGCTTTCATGGAGTCGGAAGCGCAGCAAAGCGCGGCGGACAGGGAAGAAGACGTAATCTCTCAGCCATGTAGAGAGGGTGATGTGCCAGCGGTTCCAGAAATCTGTAGGGGAGATGGAAAGATAGGGTTGGCGGAAGTTTTCGGAGGTCTCGAACCCGAGCAGGCGGGAGATGCCGCGTGAAATATCCACATAGGCGGAAAAATCGGCAAGGATCTGCAGGGTGTAGCCAAGCGCGCCGCAGAGAAGAAGGAAACCCGATGGTTCTGCGAAACCGAAGATACGATCCACGATGACCTGGATGCTGTTGGCGACGACCAGTTTTTTGAAGAAACCCATCACGAGCAAGGTCCACGCCTGGAAAAAATGATCCGTTTTCCAGATGCGGGGTGTCTCGATCTGCGGCAGTAATTTTTGTGGGCGTTCGATGGGTCCAGCGATGATCTGCGGGAAAAAAGAAACGTATAATGCAAAATCGATGAAGGATGGCGTTGGTTTGAGCGTTCCCCGCGAAACATCGAGCATGTAGCCCAATTTTTTTAGCGTGAAGAAGGATAGTCCCGCCGGCAGCAGGATGCGAATGAGGTTTGATTGCAGATTAAAAAGCGCGAGAAAGGCGTTGATCTCCTGCACGAAGAACCCGGCGTATTTGAAGAACGCCAACACCCCGAGGTTGACGATCAGGCTCAAAGTGAGAAGGAAGCGTTTCCGTTCTGGTCGGTCCATCATGCCGCGGGCGAGGAAAAAATCCGCGATGGTGGACAACCCCAATAGCGCGGCATAACCGATGTGCAACGAGCCGTAAAAATAATAACCAGCCGTCAGCAAAAGCAGGTTCTGCCAACGGCGCTCGCGTACCGCCCAATACAAAATGAAGACGATGAAAAAGAAAAGCAAGAAATCGTAACTGGTGAATGCCATATCCTACTGTTCCGATTTTTCCTCCGACAACTTCATCACCCGGTACGACTCGGCATACTCAAACTCCTTATCTTTCGCATCTTCCTTCGCCCAATCCTTCATCCACTTTTCAACCTCATCCACCGGAATTTGGCTCACATGCTGCTGCAATGCCTTTACTTTGATATCAATGGTCTCGCTGATATCGACCCACGTATCCGGCTTGTCGATCCCGTGGATGTATAACTTCTTGACGTTATGCGGTTCATACCCCGCCTCGAGCAGGTCGGTGAAAATGAGCCTTGTCCCCGCGGATGGAAAGACCGCTTCGCAAGCCGCCTGTGCCGCGGCGCGATGGTCGGGATGGTTGACATATTCATTGCCGTAAAACCACGCTTCCGGGTTGCCACACAAGACCACATCCGGTTTGTATTGGCGGATGAGGCGGGTGAGTTCCTTGCGTAGTTCAATCGTCGGTTGCAATTCGCCATCTGGATAACGTAGAAAAACTGTCCGCTTCACCCCAAGCGCCTCGTTGGCTGCCATCTGCTCGGTCTCGCGCAGGCGCGCCAGTTCCGGTTTGTAACTTCCATCCTTTGTCACATCGTTCGAGCCGGAGTCGCCGCTGGTGATCGTAACGGAAATAATCTCACAGCCTGCGCGTGCCCACTTGGCGAGCGTCCCGCCAATGGAAAATTCCTGGTCATCGGGGTGCGCATGAATGCTCATGGCGATTTTTGGAGTATATTCAAGGGAGTCGGTCATGCGCCGAATTTTACATCACAACCGAAAACCGTAGTAAAATAGAACTTATTTTCTAATTCCTCCCTGACACACAATCGAATCTCCACAACATCATCCCTGCCTGACCGGCTGTCTTTTAAAGTGCGAGAGCCAGGGTCGCCTACCCTGGCTCTCTTACAAAGGAGGAGAAGAGAATCTGTTACGCGTGTAAATTTATCACGCACGCTCAAAAGGCGCTTGACGCGTCCCCTACGTTTGATACACGGAAAGACAACGAAACACCTAACAGTTTTTTAAGGAGAATTATGTCCGCATCACTTGCCATCGAAACGAAAGACCTCGGTCGCATTTACAAACTGCGCGGCAGCAAGAAGGAAACGCGTAAGGAACTGGTCGCGCTGGAAGGCGTGAATTTAACTGTGGAACGTGGCGAACTTTTCGGGCTTTTAGGTCCGAACGGCGCCGGCAAGACGACGTTGATCAAAGTCCTCACCACGCTTCTTGCCCCGACCTCGGGCTGGGCGCGCGTTGCAGGGAAAGATGTCCACACTGAACCGGATCTGGTGCGTCCGCGCATCAACATGGTCTCAGGCGGCGAGTCATCGGGCTATGGTCTATTGACCGTGCGCGAGAATCTGTGGATGTTCTCGCAGTTTTACGGCGTGCCTTCGAAGGAAGCGAACGAACGCATCGAAGCGTTGCTGGAAATGGTCGGCTTGAAGGATAGGATGAATACGAAATCATCTGACCTCTCGACCGGTCTGCGCCAGAAGATGAACATCGTGCGCGGATTCTTGACCGAGCCGGAAGTGCTGTTCCTCGACGAGCCGACGCTGGGTCTCGATGTTGGTGCGATGCGCGATGTCCGAAAGTTCATCCTCGACTGGCTCAAAGCGGACAAGGAACGCACGCTGCTTCTGACCACGCATTACATGGCTGAAGCCGAAGAGTTGTGTGACCGCGTCGCCATCATCAACAAGGGACGGGTGCTGGCGTGCGATAAACCATCTGTGTTGAAGCAGCGGTTGCAGAAGGATGCGTTGTTCGAGATCCAGGTGAGTCCGCTCAACGGGTTGACACAGCAAAATTTGCTCGACCAGCCCGAGGTCACGAAAGCGGCGATCTCGGAGACAGAGACCGGCGCGAAACTGAGTCTCAGTCTGGTGGAAGAGTCCGCTTTGGCGCGAGTCATCAATCTCTTTACACAAAAGGATGTGAAGGTGATGAACCTGACCAAGCGCGAACCCACGCTCGAAGATGTGTTCGTGGATCTGGTGGGTCGCAGCATGGCAGAGGAGGAGGAACATGGACAGCCTTAAGCCTGACACTATTGCAGCGTTGCGTCCGTATTCGCGTAAGGATACGGGCTGGCGTTTGTTCTTGAAGACCATCATCGCACGCGCGTATCCGCGCATCATCGGTCAGCAGCGCGAAGTGTCGTGGCTGGTGTTCGATGTGGTCATGCCGATGCTGGCGGTCATTTCGTATGTGCTGGTCTATCGCGCCTTAAACGCACCCGAAGAATACATCGGTTTTGTGGTGATGGGCGGCGCGATGACCGCGTTTTGGATGAACATTCTGTGGAGCATGTCGAGCCAGTTGTATTGGGAGAAGGAGCAGGGGAACCTTGCCCTGTACATCATGGCGCCGAATTCGATGATGGCGATTCTGCTGGGCATGGCGCTGGGCGGAATGCTCGCAACCGCGATGCGCGCCCTGGCTGTGACGTTGCTGGGCATGTTCATGTTCGGCGTGACGTATACCGTATCGAGTTACTTGCAACTATTTTTGGTCTTCATGCTGGCGATGGTGGCGTTGTACGGCATGGGCATGATGATGGCTTCCGCATTTCTGTTGTTCGGACGTGAAGCCTGGCACATGGCGAACCTCGCGCAAGAGCCGATCTTCCTCGCTTCGGGATTTTACTTCCCGATCAAGTCGCTGCCGTTCTGGGTGGCGGCGGGCGCGTCGGTCATTCCGCTGACTCTGGGCATGGATGCGATGCGTCAGTTGGTCTTCCCCACGGGATTCCAGTTCGGCTTTATGAGCGTGCAACTGGAGATTATCATCCTTGCGGTGCTTTCGGTGGTGTTCGTTGTGACGGCGAAAATTCTGCTGGCGTACATCGAGAAGATCGCCGTGCGTGAGGGAAGAATCACAGAGAGTCGGAGATAGTTTTTAACCACAAAGGAGACAAAGGGTCACAAAGGAAAACCATTAAAACCTTTGTTTGTCTTCGTGACCCTTTGTGGTGAGAAAAGAGATTTTATGCAAACTTCAACCTCATGGCGTTCGTTCCGCATGGCGGCGTGGCTGGGATGGGTGATCGAATCCAATTGGACCGACCCGTTCCTGTTCGCGGTGTATTCCATCGTCAAGCCGATCTCGGGTGCAGCGATTCTGGTCATTATGTACGGCATCATCTCGCAGGGAAACTATGAAAGCGCCCTGTTCCCGTACATTTACCTCGGCAATGCCTTTTATATCTATGTCGGCGCGGTGATGACGGGCGTCTCGTGGGCGGTGGTCGATGACCGCGAACATTACAAGACGCTCAAATACATGTACATTGCGCCGATCTACATTCCGCTGTATTTGCTCGGGCGCGGCGTGGCACGTTTCATCACCGGTTCCATCGCGGTCTTCATCACCATTGCGGCTGGGATTCTCTTCCTGAACGTGAAGATCAACTTCGCAGAAGTGGACTGGCTGTTATTCTTTGTGACGTTGATCGTGGGCGTGGTGATGCTCGCGCTGCTCGGTTTGCTGCTAGCAGGCATCACGCTGACAGTTGCCCGTCACGAAGGCTTCATTGGTGAAGCGACGGCAGGCGCGTTGTACATTTTCAGCGGCGCGATCTTCCCGTTGGATGTGCTACCCGAGTGGCTGCGCCCCGTTGGATATTTCATGCCGACGACCTACTGGCTGGAACTATTGCGCCGCTCACTCGTTGGGAACGTGGCGCAAGCCTTCCCAACCCTGGCAAACTTCAGCAATATGGAGATTCTCGGTGTCCTTCTGGCGTTGAGCGTGTTCTTTGGCACAGTCAGCATTTATGTCTTTCGCTGGTGCGATGCCCGCGCGCGGGAACTGGGTTTGATCGATAGGACGACGAATTACTAAATGTCATTCTTTCAACAATGACGGTTTCCATATAAAGACAATACAAATCTTTCGACGAATTGTCATCGCTCTCTGCGCCATGACAGGCAAATTTCCGGCCCCGATCTGGAGACAGTAGGCAAATGTTGACGAAACGCATCTGGCCATGATAGACTGATTATTAAGTTTCTCCTTAATCGATTGACTTATTAATGAAAACTGTCACCCCCATCAATTCTTTCGACAAAATCAAATTGCTGGCTGACGCGCGCCGCATGGACATTTTGCGCCTGCTCATGGCGGCACCCGCCACACTCACGCTTCTCGCACGGACCTTGAAACAGTCGCCCGCCTGGGTGCGGCATCACATCCTTGCGCTGGAATCCGCCGGATTGGTCGAAATCAGCGAAACGCGCCGCACCGGCAAAGTGACCGAAAAATTCTATCGCGCCAAAGGTGACGCTTTCCTCCTGCAAGAAATGGTCCTGCCGAAGAGCAAGCTCCCCTCGGTCATTTTTTCCGGAAGTCACGACCTTGCCCTCGAAGGCGTGGCAAACCATCTCGCCAAACACGTCAACTTGCTCAGTCTGCCCGTCGGCTCGCTGGATGGATTGGTCAATCTGCGGCAGGGACTGTGCCAGATCTCCGGCTCCCATCTTCTCGATGAAAACGGCGAATACAACACGCCTTTCATCCGCCATCTTTTCCCTGACCGCGACGTGGAAGTCATCACCCTTGCTTATCGCACACAGGGGCTCATCGTCTCGCAGGGCAATAAAAAGGGGATTAAAAAACTGTCGGACCTGATCCGCTCCGAGGTCCGCTTTGTGAACCGCAACCCCGGCTCAGGCACGCGCCTCTGGCTGGATGCAGAACTCCGCAGGCAAAACATCCCCGTGCAGCGCATCAATGGATATGAAAAATCTGTGAAGACACATAGCGAAGCCGCAACCCTGGTTGAAATGGACAAGGTGGATGTCTCGCTGGGTTTACAGGCAGCGGCGCACCAACATGGGTTGGGGTTTATCCCGCTGTTCGAGGAACGCTACGACCTCATCCTGCCGCGCGAGCAGGAGAAGACGCTTAACCCGCTGCTGGACTTTATTCAGACGGCTGGCTTCCGAACCATGTTGGGGGCATTGACCGGATACAACGCCAGACACAGCGGCGAAGAGATTCACTTGTAAATCCCCTTTTCAATGACTGGTCAAAAGTAGAGGTTGCCCATTGTTTTTTATCTCGAAGACTAAACTTTAGCACTAGCCGTTCCTATGTTTTTTTATATAATTCAATTAAGTTTTTACTTAACAGAATATTCTTTCATGGTTTAGTTGACAGTGCATCGGCTTTACTCCCCATCGTTTTGGCGGAAAACAAAATCAGTTTATAAAAAGGAGAAAAAAAGAATGTCCCGTTCGATGAAATACATTTTGTTCATGGGCGTGATCCTATCCCTGGTGCTTGCCGCCTGTGGATCAGCCGCCCCCACTGAGACTTCTGCCACGGAAGCCCCTGTTTCAACCGAAGTGCCCGTTACCGAAACTGCTGCCCCCGCCATCGCTGAGTTGATACTCGCCACCACCACCTCCACACAAGATTCCGGCTTGCTGGATGTGCTCATTCCCATCTTCCAGGAACAGACCGGTTATATCGTGCAGACCGTCGCCGTTGGATCCGGTGCGGCGATCAAAATGGGCGAGGAAGGCAATGCCGATGTTCTGTTGGTACATGCTCCTGCCGCTGAAAAAGTATTGATGGAAGCCGGCTTTGGAAAAGACCGCTTGCTTGTGATGCACAACGACTTTGTCATCGTGGGTCCCGCTGATGACCCAGCAGGTATTAATGGGCTCTCCACCACGATCGAAGCCTTCCAGGCAATTGCAGATACCGGGGTAAACTTCATCACCCGCGGCGATGACTCTGGCACACACAAGATGGAACTCAGTCTGTGGGGCAAAACCACTGCAGAGCCTGCCGGGCAGGCTTGGTATGTAGACTCCGGTCAGGGCATGGGCGCCACGCTGACCATTGCCTCCGAACGCCAGGCATACACCCTCACCGACCGCGCCACCTATCTGGCGAACAAGGACAACCTCGAGCTCGAAATCCTCTTTGAAGGCGATGCCGCCCTGCTGAACATCTATCACGTCATCACGGTCAACCCCGAAAAATGGGAAAAGACCAACTACGAAGGCGCGATGGCTTTCGCCGAATTCATGGTCAGCGATGAAGCCCAAGCGATCATCGGCGAGTTCGGCGTGGATACGTTCGGTCAGCCGCTCTTCTTCCCCGATGCTGGAAAAACCGAAGCCGAACTCGGTTTGGATTAGAATCATTTCCATAGGGGCGGCTCTTGAGCCGCCCCTACCCATACTATGATCTTCGATCTCGAAATCTTCCAGATCACCCTGCTTTCCCTGCAAATCTCAGCGTTCGCCACCGCGTTGAGTTTGGTCATTGGGCTGCCGTTCGGCACACTGCTTGCCTTGGGTAAATTCCCCGGGCGCTCCTTTTTGCTGAGCATCGTCAACACCGGCATGGGGCTTCCCCCCGTGGTCGTTGGCTTGTTCGTGGCGATGATGCTCTGGCGTTCCGGTCCATTGGGGGATCTGCGGCTGATCTACACCCCCACCGCCATCATCATCGCCCAGGTTGTGATCTCCTTCCCGGTCGTAACCGGCTTAACCGCCGCCGCGCTTCAAGCCCTGGACCCGAGACTGATCCTGCAACTCTATGGGCTTGGTGCATCCCGAATCCAAATGATCTGGATGTTATGGCGTGAAGCACGCCTGCCACTGCTCGCGGCATTGATGGCTGGCTTCGGTTCGGTCATCTCGGAGGTGGGCGCATCCATGATGGTGGGCGGCAACATCCGCTACCAAACGCGCGTACTGACGACTGCCATCGTCCTCGAAACCGGCAAGGGAGAATTCGACAAAGCCATCGGGTTAGCCATCCTTTTGCTTGTCATTACCTTCCTCGTCAACTGGGCGCTGACATGGATCCAGCAGCGGAGCGTGCGGCGATGAAGGCTCTGGTGGAAATCCAAGACCTGCTGGTCAGGCGCGGCGAACATCCTGCTTTACAGATGGAACACTTGGCGATCCAAAATGGTGAAGTGCTGGCGGTCGTTGGTCCGAATGGCGCAGGCAAAAGCACGCTGCTCCTCACACTGGCACGATTGCTCAAACCCGAGCGTGGCGAAATTCGATTCAATGGCATTCAATCTTCGGCGGAGTCTGATACGGATTATCGGCGACGGATCGCGCTCGTCATGCAGGATCCGCTTTTGTTCGATATGACCGTCTTCGACAATGTTGCATCCGGCTTGAAGTTTCGTGGAGTTCACAAAGATGAACTTCGGAGCAAGGTTCCGCTTTGGTTGGAACGGCTGGGTGTGGGGCATCTGGCAAAACGGCGCGCCAATCAACTTTCCGGCGGCGAGGCGCAGCGCGTCAGTTTGGCGCGGGCGTTGATCCTTGAACCAAAACTGCTCCTGCTCGACGAACCGTTCTCCGCGCTCGACCCCCCCACCCGCAGCCGCCTGTTGGATGACCTGGGCACGTTGTTAAAAGAAACCGCCACAACGACGGTCTTCGTCACACACGACCTGCCCGAAGCCGCTCAACTCGCAACACGCATCGCGGTCATTGTCGGCAATCGCATGCGACAGGTCAGCAGCCCGAATGAGGTCTTCAACTCTCCAGCCGATGAAGATGTTTCGAGGTTTGTGAATCACAGGCAAGCAAAATAGGCTCTCGTTAGTTTTCATAAAAGGAGAGCGACATGCAATACATCATTGGAATTGACGATACCGACAAATTGGAATCACACGGCACGGGTCATTTAGCGCATGACATGGCAGAGAAGCGCTGATTTTTTTGTACGCAGACCCAAGGAAAGACCCATCGCAAAGCCATCTCCCCTTTTAACGGCATACACCGCGCGTTGCGCGGTGCAGCCAATAGACCAACTCAGAGGGAGGAGAGAGAGTTTGGAGGAGCAACTTGCGGTTGCTCGTTTAAACTAGATCCAGGTCAGGATTTGTTCCACAGAGGGAGCAAGCCGGTTTTTCCATCATGTTACATTCCAGAGAATGTGAACAGCGGCGTGCCGTAACTCGCGGAGGCTGATATGGCAGGTGTTCCGCAGGGTAAACAACCTCGTTCTCGATTGCAACTTCCTGCTCCACATGTTCGCAGTACTTCACTTTCTCGATCTGCCAAACTTTTTCAGTCACGTCGACCTCCTGACTTTGACGCTTTGAAGTTTACGAGAAAAACGCCTGTCACACCAGTGACAGGCGTCACAAACCGACATGACAAAGCACCTATTTAGGATGTGATATGTCTTTATTTCCTTGCAAGGATGTAAAGCCCCCCCGCGTCGCTAAGAAGATAGACCTCCCCGGCATCGTCCTGACCAAATGAGGTGATTGTCACCCCCGCTTCGAACAGGACCTGAGACCGCCACAGCCCATTGGAATTGATCAACCCCCAAACGATCCCCGAGCAATAATCGCCGTACAGATACACTCCATTCCACTCCGGCATCGCACCGCGATAGACGTACCCACCCGTGATGGAACAGCCGAATTCATGGTTGTACTCCGCTGCCGGGAGCAAAAGCCCGGGCTGGGGCTCACCGTCATAGCCATAGCTGCCTTCCATGATGCTCCAGCCGAAATTCGCGCCGCCGGGCGAACCCGCCGGAAGGAAGTCGATTTCCTCCCAGGCATTCTGCCCCACATCGCCGATCCACAAATCACCAGTGGACTGATCGAAGGAAATGCGCCAGGGATTACGCAAACCATACGCCCAAACCTCGTTCCCAAAGGGATTATCCGCAGGGATGGCATACGGGTCGCCGTTATCCACATCGATGCGCAGGATTTTACCCAACAGCGAACTCGTATCCTGCCCGCTCTTGAGCGGGTCTCCCGCCGCGCCGCCATCACCGAGACCGAGGTACAGGTAGCCGTCGGGACCAAACGCAACCGCCCCACCATTGTGATTTGGGAAGGGCTGGTCGATGACCATCAGCACTTTTTCACTACTTGGGTCGGCAGTATCACCATTGGCTTGAAAGCGTGAAATGCGCGTATGTCCGCCGCTGCCTGTATAGTTGACGTAAAAATAGCCGTTTTGCTCGAACTCTGGGTGAAAGGCAAGCCCCAGCAAGCCCATCTCGTTGCTGGAGTCATTCACACGGTCATCGATGTTGAGAAAAGGCTGCGGAAGGACAAACCCATCCTTGTAAATACGAATCGCGCCATACTTTTCGACGATGAACAACCTGCCCGAACTATCGTACGCAGACTGTACATCAACAGGGCGGGAGAGTCCGGCAGCGATCAGCCGCCACTCAAAGGCATTCGGGTCGGGGAACTGGCTCGCGCTGGCTATGGGCGTCTCGGTTGCGGAGACGGTGGGGGTATCTGTTCCCGGCTGAGGCTCGGTCTGCTGGGCGGGAATCGTTTCCGTTGGGGAAAGAGGCGTGATCGTCGGGGCTGCGGAATCTGAAAATCTACCGCAGGCGATCATCACCGGCAGGGTCAATAAAATCAGGAATCGTTTCATTATTCGTTTACGTCGGTGGTCTCGGCATCCACCACTTCATCCTGCGCCCCGTTGGAAGTGGTGTTGCTCGCCAGCGCCTTCATATGCTCGGCAACGACATCGGGCGGGCAGAGTTCGGTAAATATATACGAGCTCAGCCAAAGCAGGGCGGCATCGTCCACTACGCCGATGATGGGCAGGGATACCGCGTCGATGGGCGAAACAAGGTAGATAAGCGCGCCAACGGGAACCAGCTTGGCAAAGAAATTGACACGCCGGTCACCCATCAGCCGGAAGATGAGCTTCAATTGGTTAAGGATGTTTCGTACCACGCCACCTTGCTGTGCGACGATGATATCAGACGATTTTTTCTCGGTCATGAGGGTCTCCTTCTGTTTGGTGGGTTCATTATATTCGGAATTGCAGGTTGGAAAATTTTTCGAAGCCAACATTAAGCAATTTCAAACCAGAACATTTTGTATACGCAGCCGGCGCGGTTGTGATGCATGTTCCGCGACGAATGTCATTCCCCGAACCTGACCATTCCCTGCAACTTTTTCCAGCGCGGAGCATCAAAGCATACGATACTTAATTTGGAGGATTTTCCCATGGAAATGATCATCGACTTCCCCGGTGGGCTGAAGGTGGACGCCCACTTTCGCGGACATACTTTCAAGACCGACCAGCCCCCCGCCGACACGGCTCCCATGCCGTTCGAACTCTTCCTTGCATCCATCGGCACCTGCGCTGGAATATATGTGCTGGGCTTTTGCCGCCAGCGCAACCTGCCCACAGAAGGCATCCGCATTATTCAGCGCAACCACCCCAATATGATGACCGGGCTGATGGACAAGATCGACCTTGAAATTCAAGTGCCGCCCACCTTCCCCGAGCAATATCATGCCGCGCTGGTGCGTTCTGCCGAATTGTGCAAAGTGAAGAAAACGCTCGAGAACCCGCCCGCGTTCGAAGTGACCACAAAGGTCATGCAGCCTGCATAACGAAACCTGCCGCGAGAAACCCTCGCGGCGTTTTTTTAGTACAATGTCGCTATGCCCTACCTGATCGACGGACATAACCTGATCCCCAAAATCGGACTGAGCCTCGATAACCCCGATGACGAGCTGGAACTCGTGCGCCTCCTTCAAGATTTTGCGCGGATCAAACGTCAGCAAGTGGAGGTGTACTTTGATGGCGCTCCCCCCGGTTCTGCCGGGACCCGAAAACTGGGAACCGTGAAGGCGCATTTCATCCCCCGTGGGCAAACGGCTGATTCCGCCATCCGCAGAAGGTTGGGGCACATGGGCAAGTCGGCAAAGAACTGGACCGTGGTCTCTTCAGACCGCGAGGTGCAGACCACTGCAAAAGTCCATCAGGCTGCGTTCGTTTCTTCAGAAAATTTCGTGAAGGCATGTCGGGCCACACTCATCTCCGCATCCGCGAAGGAAGCGGAAGAACGACAAATGTCTGCGGGGGAAATGGATGAATGGTTGAATCTCTTCAATGGAAAAGAGTAAAAAAATCTGCATAGTACTTATGTC
>ERZ761610.527-NODE-527-length-29291-cov-17.879361_pt1 | contig 29291 bp, 25 predicted proteins | sample MGYA00512164_ERZ761610 | MGnify/ENA primary metagenome ERZ761610 (study PRJEB28899, sample SAMN02850038) | bioreactor sludge metagenome | biome: EBPR Sludge; feature: EBPR Bioreactor; material: flocular biomat | place: Australia: Thorneside Wastwater Treatment...
GACCACCGAGATCTACACTCTTTCCCTACACGACGCTCTTCCGATCTGGTAGATGAAATTGTCAAAAACGCAGGCGGTGATTTGAAACAGCATCACGTTTACATGTGTGGACCATTTCCGATGATTCAAGCTTTTGAACAACAGTTTTTAGACGCAGGCGTGCCAGCAGATAATATTCATTTTGAAGAATTTAATTTTAGATAATTTTTTCACCACAAAGGGTCACGAAGTATTGTAAACAAAAAACTTCGCGTCCCTTTGTGACACTTCGTGGTAAAAGGACTTAAAATGCAAATTACATTTTCTAAACAAGAGCAAGTAACAGTTATGCACTTGATGGGTGATATTGACGCATCGAATTACACAAGTGTGATTGATAAAGCCCAAGAAGCCTACAACGATGGCGCACGTCATCTTTTACTTGACCTTGAAAAAGTTCCTTACGTCAGCAGTGCTGGATTAATGGCATTGCATACCATTGCACGCATTTTTTCTGGGCAAATGACTCAAACCAAAGACGGCGGCAGACCAGTGTTTCGTTCGTTGAATCCAAAGCAAGATACTTCGGCGAAAGACCATGTTAAATTGTTAAATCCGCAACCTGCCGTGGAGCAAGTTTTAGAAGTTGTCGGCTTGAAGCAATTTTTGGAAGTGTACAAAGATTTGGATACGGCAGTGAAATCGTTTTAGGTCTTGAATACAAAATCATAAAAAGACTCTTTGAAAAGAGTCTTTTTGTTTTTAACAAACCCTCATATTTTTTCATTATAATCATCGCGTGCAAACAATAACTTCAAACCGCCCATCACGAAATTTAATTGTCATCATTTCAATTGCTATTTTAATCATCACAGCCTCAAGCATGGTGCCTGCAAACTTTTTTTCATGGCTGTGGGATAAGCTTAATGTTTTTGCAACCGTATTTCTTGGCATCTTCGTCGAAGCCGTGCCATATCTATTACTCGGCACACTTGCCTCAGGCTTAGTCGAAGTATTCACTGACAGAGACCAAATTACCCGTTGGGTTTCGAAGCGTCCCGTTGCATCATCAATCACTGGCGCGATGATGGGCATGATTTTTCCAGTGTGTGAATGTGGCGTGGTTCCACTCACGCGCAGATTATTTAAAAAAGGATTACCGCTTTCAGCAGGGATTTCATTTCTACTTGCCGCGCCTGTGTTGAATCCGATTGTGCTATTCAGCACCGCTTCAGCCTTCGGGTGGGCTGATATGTTGTTCTGGAGATTTTTTCTTAGCCTCATCATCGCTGTGACGGTTGGTTTGGTATTTTCTGTTGAAAAAGATTCAAACAATGTTTTGAAGACCGTTTTTGATTCACACGAGCATGAGCATTCATATCAAGATAAATCTATGACAGAAAAAATTCGCCAAGCCTTCTTAATCACAGTGGATGAATTTTTTGATATGGGACGTTATCTTGTATTAGGCACAACACTCGCGGCAGGCTTGCAGACCTTTGTTTCACAATCCACTTTACTTGCCATTGGCAGTGGACCCATTCTTTCCGTGCTGATTATGTTGCTGTTAGCCGTACTGCTTTCAATCTGCTCCACAGTCGATTCATTTGTAGCGTTAGGTTTCGTTGGTACGTTTAGTTTTGGTTCGATTCTTTCATTTTTAGTGTTTGGTCCAATGGTAGATATCAAAAGTGTGATGATGTACACGCAAGTATTCAAACGACGTGCTGTCTTTTACATCGTCGCCATTCCATTTATGATGAGCTTGTTAGCTGGCTTGTTGTTTAATTATTTAGGAAAATAAACTATGACTCACCGCATGGCACGTTCATTTCAAGGATTAATTCTCTTAGGCTTGTGCATCTTCTTTGCATCCAAAGCCATAAACGGGCAACTCACTTGGTATATCAATGCTCGTTTTATTCCATTAACATTGTTTGGGATTTTATTCCTTGCTATTTTGGCACAAACAGTTTTCGCTGAAGTGCGTCGTTCACGCGCAGAAGATAGTGAAGAACATGAACATCATCACGACCATGAACATTCTCCTGCAGGTTTGTGGGTGATGTTGATTCCGTTGTTGATTGGCGTTTTGATTCCGCCCCGCCCATTGGATTCATCGGCATTTACGAGCAAAGGATTCAACACAAACGCACCATTGGTCAGTGCTGAATCATCAGCGCAATTATTTGAAACGGAATCAGAAGAAAGAAATATTTTAGATTGGCTGAAATTATTTAATTACAACGATAATGTGACACAATTTTCAGGTCAGCAAGCCTCGGTGATTGGCTTTGTGTATTTTGATGAAGCCTTAGGTGAAAATCAATTTTACGTCAGCAGATTCGTAGTCTCATGTTGTGCGGCGGATGGATTTGCAATTGCGATGCCTGTGCAATGGAATGATGTAGCAACTCTCGAACAAGATGCTTGGGTACAAGTCAAAGGCAGGATTGAAGCGATTGTGATTGATGATAGAAATGTCCCGTTGATTGTGGCTGAGTCTGTGCAAGAAGTGCCTGTGCCTGAAAGACCGTATTTGTTTCCATGAAGCAAACTATTTCATTTGATAAACTCGCTATCAGCATTTTGCTGATTTTATTGGCACTAGTATTGGTCATCATTGTTTGGGGTGAAAGTGCAGGCGTCCGCGTTGTAGCAGATGTCCCCGAAGAACGAGGCGCGAGTCCATATCAAAGAATCAAAATCACGTTTTCTGAGTCAGTCAGCACAGAAATGGCGTTTGATTTAATCACGATGAATCCTGTGCATGAAGCGTATTTGGAATGGACGAATGAGCGCACGGTATATTTTGTTCCAGTCAAGCCGTTTGAATTAAATAAAAATTATACGTTGACAGTGAGTGCTGGTGTGATTAATGCAAGTGGCGGTGAAATAAAAAATCCTCGCAGTTGGAATTTTTTTGTGCGTGAACCTTTGGTGGCATATATGTTTACGGATGCGAATCAAAGCGGCGTGTGGGCAATTGATTTGAATGGTGGTGAACCAAAACGATTGACGAGTGAAGAGATAAAAGTTTTATCTTTTGATGCGGCGCAAAATGGTGACTTTGTTGTGTTTACAACATTGAATGAAAACGGCGGCGTGGATTTGTGGAAAGTAAACCGTGATGGAAGTGATGAATCGCTTCTTCTCGACTGTGGACTTGATCGGTGCACTGTGCCATCTATTTCGCCTGATGCAAAATACATTGCTTACTCGCGTGAAGTTGCGGGACCGACTCCTGACATTCCGTATGGTTCGCCGCGTGTATGGTTATTGAATTTGGAAAATAGTTTGAATAGCCCCGTGTATGCAGACCCGCAAGTGTTGGGATATAACCCGTCATGGTCGCCTGATTCTCAAAAGTTAATTTCATTTGATGGCTTGGCAGATTTAATTAATTTATTTGATTTATCTACCAATCAACAATTTGTTTTTCCATCGAATACAGGCGGACCAGTCGTATGGTCTCCTGATTCGACAAAGTTGATGTTTACAAATATCAGACAAACAGAAGAAGGATTTCGCACGCAAGTCCGCTTGGCGGATTTGACATTAAATGACACAATCACTTTAATTGGTCAGAATGATGAGCAAGATTACGGTTATTATTCTTTGGCATGGTCATCACTTGAAGAACGCGCTGTGATGGGTTTTCGACTCAGTGAAGAGCAACCCGCACAAGTGTTGTGGATGTTTAATCCCGCCCGTTTGGATGGAATTTTGATTGCCAACGAACCTGAATATACGTATAACTCACCACAATGGGATGCGTGGGGAAGCACTTTAGTATTTCAACAATTCCGTTTGAAAGGCGTTCATGCTCCCGAAATTGGATATTGGCAAGATGGTTTTGATGCACCAAAGTTTTTGACAAATGGTATCTTGCCGCAGTGGTTGCCGTAAAATTATCATGTCATTGCGAGGAGATTTTAATTAAAACTTATCGCATTTGCTATAAACTTTTTTACTAAATACCCTACCACAATGCCAGCCAACATAGCACAAATAAAGCCAGTTGTTATGCCAAACTTATCACTGACATAAAAATTTGTAAATAACCCTGCCATTCCGCCAAGAAAACTGATTAGTAAGAATGTGGCTATAAATATCAAAACATCTTTGGCAATTTTAATCCTTGAATTTTCAGTTTGTTTATGCTTTTGAATGATGGCGTGTAAAGCAAAGGCAAGGCTTAGAAATAATATAAGCATTCCTAAAATAGTTGTAAGTGTTGGATACTGCCAAAGATAGAAAATTGTAAATAGAGAAAAAAGGATAAGAAGTATAGGAATGTATTTTTGGGGCATTTTATTAATCCTGCTTATTTAGCGTTCAATTTTGTATGTGCCATCGTTTGGGTCAATGTCAACAGTTAAAAAATATGTTCCTCCCCAATAATACCGAACTACCCATTTATCAAAAAAATATGCAATTACTATACGACATTCATTATTTGATAACTGTTGACGGAGTTCTTTACCGCCTGCTTCTTCCGCAATTTGCAATGCTTTTTCAGCAGTAATAGAACCTTGAACAGACAATGCTTCCTTAAAAGCTGTATCAGGGTCAAACAAGAAATTTTCAATCAAAGTATCGTATGAGATACGTTCATAATCTGGGATAGCAGAATAGATATGTTCTCGCAACGGGCGGATTTCTATATAAACTACTGGAAATGACTCTGGCTCGCGTTTGTAAAAAATGATAGTAGCCTTATCGAACCCTTGCATATCATCACTACATTGGTCAATTTCAAAACTTCCAGGCGCAAATATTTTCCATTCGCCATCGGCAGTTTCGCCTGTTCGGTATAAGTGATGCGCCTTTGCAATGGCAAAATAATCGGCCGAAGACCAAGCAAAACTGCCCGACGGATGTTCTGGATAGATATCTCTTTCCTCAAAATATTGAAAAACTTCGATGTTTCCTTCTTCTATTTCTGAAAGTACCGTTTCAGGATTAATCTCATAATATTCTCCTGATAAAGGAGGATTATGAAGTGGGTTCATTTGAATTGGTGTACTCATTACCACTTTCCACAAATAATATAAGAAAACGAAGGCGCATATACAGGTTATGATAATTAATAAAAAAAACAACCATTTTTGTTTTTTCATTGCCCACCTTCAGTTCCTGTCAGTGGACGATTGATGAGCTCTTCAACGCGCTCAGCTTCTAAATCTTCTGGTAACGCATAACCTTTTTCTTCCAGTTGAGAGGTTTCGTCATAAAATTCTTCAAGCATAAATTTTGTGTCATAATCTGCACCGCCTGTTCGTATGTTATTGACAAGAAATTGCCAGTCATTTGGGTTGAACCATGAGGATGAATCTAGCTTATTGTTGTAAGAAATTTGCTTGCTATCAAAGTAAGCCTCCCAATTTATTGTTCCATCTTGAATAAACCCATTAGTGGGGTTCATTACTATTTGAATATCATTCAAATCAAAGCCGGGTCCATTTTGTGCCATTGCAATCATGATATATTCATCGGTGCTTGTCAAAACAATATCGTTCTTTTCGCCTAAGTTTTCTGCCTTATCTAACACTTGTTGAATACGATTATTCATTCCCAAAACCGCCGTATCATTATCGTATGGGTTTCTACCTGGTAAGCCTAAACCATATCCACGACACTCGCCGTTTTTACAATCAAAACCTTCACCATAAGGAGTGTCTAACTCATTTCTACTTAATTGGGCATATCCTAAATGAGCATTATCGCCATCTTGAGTAGTATTTGAACCTTTACTTTGTATATTAATTGAGGCAATCATGTATGTTAACATTTCTGGAGAGTAATCAAGTCCCAATTTTTCAGCATTAGTAAGTAAGGTTTCGCCAACCGTTTTTGTAACGGACCCACCACTAGCACTTAAACCAGCAAATGGATTTTCCTCTTGCGTTACAGGCTTCAACAACGGCTTTGAACCACTAGTATTAGGTTTACTGACATACACACCCGTTTGGCTTTTATGCTCATTCATCAAATGATTAAAAGTGTTTTGACTTGCAATTTTCTTGGCTTCTTGCTTCGCTTCTTCAATCTTTGCAATACCATTCCAGCGTGCCGCAGAAACTGCAATTTGTTTTTCTTTTTCCCTATCTAACTTGGCTTGATAAGCCGCATTCAAATAATCAAGGCGAGCTTGTTCTTCTCGCTTGCGAGCATTTTTCTCCATCTGAGCGATTCTATCTAATTCTCTTTGTCTGGCTTGCTCTTCTTCACGTTTTCTTTGCCATTCCGCAAGCGTTGCCCCTACTATGGCTGTTGCCATCGCTCCCCACAGAATATCGGTATTTGTTATTGGCGTGCTGGTATTTTCATTCCCAGAAGTAAATGAAGTGAGTGTACCTGCTTGGGCAATCGTATTGGCAAAGACAGTCTCTCCACCTACATTCGTAGAGCTGGTTTCATTTGATGAGTTGCCATTATTTTCATTCCCAAACGTTAGTTCACTAGTTGGCTGGTTATCTAGTTGATTCGTTCCTTCTTCATTGGTAGTTGGAGGTGTAAATGGTGGAATGACTTGTAAGAAACTTAGTGGATTGACATTTACAATTGCAGTTCTGAAAGTCTCATTGCCTGCTTGGTCTGCGATTTTCAAAGTGATGAAATACTCACCCACAGGTGCAGAGGTTTTATCGGCAAACTTTCCATCCCACAGAATATCACTTTCTATTTTGTATCCAGAAATTTCTTCGAGCCAAACAACCTTTTTATACTTCTCATCCTCATCTTCAATGACCGTGCGATTTATCCACAAGCCACTGCCATTATCTTGGAGAGCATAATATAAAGTATCGCCTAAATCAATTTCATCGTCCATGTCTACTACTGGAGCAATTGTATCCACTTTTAGGGTGATGGATGGTGTGGTTGTGATGTTGCCAGCGTTATCTGTAATTTGGAATTGATAATTATTAATTCCATCAGTAAACTGTAATGGAGAAGTATAAAGATTAAATGACCCATTATTAAGTTTATATTCTATCGAAGCAATCCCTGAATCTACATCTGTGGCTATTGGGGTGACACTTGTTTGAGAAGTGTACCAATCGTTTTGTCCTTTTGTACCAATGGTAGAAAGACTCAAACTTGGTGTTGTAGTATCTATCTTAATTTCTTGTAATGTAGTTGTGTAAGTATTTCCAGCATTATCTATGGCACGATATTGAATAGAATGGATTCCATCGGTGAAAGTTACAGGTTGAAGGTCAAAGGTCGTCCAACCTGTATTGTTGAGGTTTATTTCAAAACTAGCAATTCCTGATGTTACATCCGATGAATTGGCATTCATGGTCACATTTGAAACATACCAATTGTTTAATCCAAGTGTACCTGTGGTGGAAATATCAATCACAGGGGTTACTGTATCTACTTTAATTTCTTGAATGGCTGTTTCGGTTACATTGCCTGCATTATCTGTAGCACGATATTGGATAGTATTGATTCCATCTGTAAATGTTGTTTCTGCATAAGTTACCCAACCTGTGTTATTGAGATTCATTTCAAATGTTGAAATGCCAGAGGTTGTATCTGTAGAAGAAGCAGATAGAATCGCTAAACTGACATACCAATTGCTTTGTCCTGAGCCTGTCGAAGGGTTTAAGCCATTTGCACCTGTAACATTTCCATTAATTTGTGGTGTGGTTGAATCTTTTTTGTAAGTGGTGGTATCTGAATCGGAAAGTCCTGTTGAAGAATCGACTCGATAAGTAATATTTCCTTGACCATCATTTAATGGAACAGAGCAAGTCTTGTTTCCTGTTGGGCAAACAAAGGGAATTCCATTAATCGTCCCACTGATGATGACTTGGGCATTTTGCGGGTCACTGGCAGTTAAATCTAAACTCAAATTGCCTTTGCACCAGCCATTATTTCCATTGCTTGTGCAAGTTAAAACATGAGAAATTGTTGGTGGCTGGGTTGGAGGAGGTAATTCTTCTTCACAATCTGCTAAACAAACATATTCTAAACAATTCTTGGGCCAGGCATCAGGGTCCCAAGCAGTGCATTTGACACAAGCAAATGGGCAAGCATCGGCACTGGAAGCAAAGAGTTTCAAAACAGGTAAAGATTGTTGTAACGGCGTTTGTTCGGCTGTATTGGGTGGAAAAGCGATGGGTACAAACCAAATGAGTGCAACAACAAGAATAGCAATAAATACTTTTATGGGGTGAAGAATATTCTCTATAAACTTTTTCATGCAACTTTCCCTCTTTGAGGTAAAAATTTTCAAACATTGTAAGGACGAATCTTTTTATGAGCAATGTCTTTTGTATACAAGTTTGTTAGGTGTGGTTTACAGAATTGTTTGGCAAGTAGTTTTATAATCAAAAATATGAAAATAAAAATTTATTTCCTGCTTACCATCATTTTTTTGATTCCTCTTCGCACAGTCCAAGCCCACCCAGCGGATTTGTTCGCACACAACATTCGCATCAACATCCATCAAAACGAATTGAAAATAGATTGGGAAATTAAGCCAGGTCCATTGTTGATTAACTTCTTATGGAGTCAAATGGACACTGACCAAAATGGCTCGCTTGATGAAAATGAATCTGAAGCGTGGGCAAATTCGTACGCTTCGTTGCTCACAGGCACACTTGAAGATAAACCTTTTCCTTTAGAACTTGAATCATTTCGATTCCCGACAGACTTAAACAAATTTCAATCAGGCGAAGAGACGATTCATTTTTATTTCTCTGCCGAATGGAATCAAAACGCGAACAACGCCCAACGTTTGGTGATTCAAAATGATATGGAAATCACCAAATCCATTAATTGGTTTTATATCACAGCAGAAGAAAATACTGCCTTTTTATTTCCATCACAAAAGAGTCATGTTCTAACCATAGACATGATACGTGATAGCAGTCTCATATCAGACCAATCACAACTCATTAAAACATGGGATAGCGGCACACCAGCCTTGCCATTGGGTCAAAGAAAAGATGTCGTCACCGAAACTGCTGAAGAGCTTGTGCCTGAGTTACAAGAAAGAAGTCCGCAAGAAATTTTGTTGGATTTAGTTCGTAATGAAGAATTATCTTTTCTATTTTATATCGCCGCATTATTTATCGCCTTAGCACTCGGCGCGTTACATGCACTCACACCGGGTCACGGCAAAACTGTCGTCGCCGCATATCTTGTCGGTTCGCGTGGCACATCATTTCATGCCATTGTGTTAGGCGCAGTCGTCACACTCACGCATACAGGTTCAGTATTTTTGCTGGGCATCTTTACACTCGCTGCATCGCAATATATTTTGCCAACCACCATTATTCCATTTCTTGAAATTCTTTCAGGTCTTTTGATTCTCGGTTTAGGATTTTATTTGTTATGGCAACGAATTCAAGTTTGGCGAAAACCATTTGCTCCCGGCGGTGAGGTTAAAAGAAATTTTTCTTTATCACCAACTTCAAATAAAAAAATATCAAGCAATATAAAAATTCAAAAAACAAATACACATCTTCATCATCATGGAGATGGCAAACTTCATTCGCACGATGTTCCCGAAACGATTACATGGCGTTCATTAATTGCACTCGGCATTAGTGGCGGTCTCGTGCCATGTCCCGATGCAATTGCGATTCTTCTCGTTGCCGTTGCTATCAATCGCATTTTTCTTGGATTAACTTTAATCCTATCTTTTAGTTTGGGATTAGCAATTGTTTTGATTGTGATTGGCTTATTGATGGTGAACAGTCGCCGCATATTTGACCGCATCGGATTCTTAGACCGCTTCGCTACTACCCTGCCAGTTGTTTCAACAGTGATAGTTTTATTCTTAGGTGCAGCATTGACGTGGGCGGCTGTCGTTCGGGCGAGAGATAATGTTGGGTTTACAGTACCAGTTCAAACGTCAATTGATGAGGCGCAAATTTTGTATCTGGTAGAAAATGAAAATCGAGTCAAAGAATTATTCATCACAGATTATGCAAATAATTCATCTCAATTGATTTCAAATGAAAACGTGGTTGAGTTTGCTGTTGCGCCGAATCAAAATGATGTTGCTTATGTGATTCAAAACAGCAATATCCAAAATGAAATTTGGTTGATGAATCTTGAAAGCCAAGAAAATAAAAGAATATCTGCTTGCGAAAACGCGACTTGTTCTGGAATGGTTTGGTCGCCCGATGGAAATAAAATTATTTACGAACACATCGGCAATGATGGCAACTTGAGCGGCTTTTCAACTTTATGGTGGATTGATATTTTAAGTGGCGAAGAAGGTCCCGTATTTCAAGAATCACAATTGCCCGGTGGTAATGCGCGTTGGTCATCGAATGGTGAATGGTTAAGTTATGCAACACCGGAAGGCATTCGTTTATATAATTTTGAAAATGGCGAAACACGTTTGATAGAAAATATTTTAGGCGGTGCAGTGATGTGGTCGCCGAACAGCAAAACAATTTTATTGCGTGACGTTGTCATTCGTCACGAACAATTTGTGACTCAATTATTTTTATATGAAATTGAAAGCGAAAAAATATACAATTTGAATCCAGATGATGCTATGGAAAATATTTTGGTGGCATGGTCTCCAAACGGAGAAATGATTGCAGTTGTCCGTAGAGATTTATCCATCCCGCGTGGTGACCAAATTTGGTTAATGAACGCCGATGGCAGTGACGCACAAATGATTACGAATGACCCCGATGTTTTACACGCCAGTTTGAATTGGTCGCCTGATGGAAAATATTTGCTCTATGAAATTTATGCTTTGGATGTTTTCCCATTTGAATCTGAATTACGAATTTTGGAAATTGAAAGTTTGGAAGTGCAAGCATTGGAAATTAAAGGGTTTAATCCGCAGTGGGTGTGGAAGTAACACAAAAGTGACAGTCACTTTTTATTGAACTTTTTATATGCCTAATTAAAAACTTGCTGGCTTAATAAAATCTGCAAAAGCTGAAAGGATTTTTGCGGTTTTGTGAAAACATTCTGCTAATTCTTCATTTGATAAAGGTTCTATGCTTGCATCTTTGCTAGCATGACGCCTGTGACTAGCATTTGCTCTACGAGTTACATAGTCAACATCATTTTTATCAATATTGAGCAATTCTCTCATCAGCTCTTCTTTTCCTTTATTCTTATTCTGTTTTGCCAATATGGCGAAGTGGTTTTCAATTGATTCTATAGATCTTGATAGAAATATAAGTGCATGCTCAGGATATTGAAGTGCTTGATGAAAATCACTTAACGCAAGGTCAAAATATGGGCTTAATTCCATGAATGACAATGCTGAAAAAGCTAATTGAATATCAGAGTCTGATATATTCTTTGTATTTGTATTTTCACTAAGCGTAAAACCAACAGACTTAAATTTATTTTCATTCCCTCCTAATGGAACTTCAACCCAATTAGCAAATTCAACTTGTAAGGAAATTTGAGTAAGTGGTGCCTGTGCGTGAATTATTCTATTAACAAATCTTAGTACTGCTTGATTAATAATTTCAAATTGTTTCGGGTCTCCCTCTGTTAATACTGCAATTCCATTATCTCGTATTAACAAATTTGTACCCCAGCGATAAAGCTTAATATCTAAGTTCTTACAAACATCAGCTGGTTTAATATTACCTATAAAAGTAAAACTAGACCAATTCCATGCAAGAAAAGATTCATTAATCCATCCCGTTAATATTTCATCAGAGACCTTAAAGTAGATAATCTGATTACCGTTATGTTCAATGACTTCTTTACCTAAAATACTTACTTTTGTACCATGAGGTATTTTTCCAACAACTTCGTTATTTAACCTATGTCTTTCACCAGCATTTTCTAAAACATGAGCATCTTCTATTACAACATCACCTAATGCAAATGAGTCGTCCCAATCTTCTCTACAATTAATCCAAGCATGCTTTGGAAGGTTTTCATAATCAGACATAAAATGTTTCTATTATTCCCAATTACTATTTACCAACTTGCTCCCCATACAATTTCCGATGCACAACACTCAATGCTCTCACCTGTTCCGCCGCGTGATATGAAGACCTCACCAGCGGATTTGACTCTACCCATTGGAAACCAATTTCTTTTCCGTAATCTCGTAATTCAGCAAATTCTTCCATGGTGTAATAACGGTCAATGGGCATGTGTTTTTTGCTGGGTTGCAAGTATTGACCAATCGTCAAAATATCTACGCCCCAACTGCGTTGGTCACGCATTACGGCTTTAACTTCATCCATCGTTTCACCGAGTCCAAGCATAATGCCTGATTTTGTCAAAACTTCAGGGTCAAGTTTTTTTGCATTCGATAAAGTTTTTGCCGCCCAATCATAATTATCTTGTGGTTGTACCGTTTTGAATAAACGTGGCACAGTTTCCACATTGTGATTCAAAATTTCAGGGCGAGCATCCATTACAATTTTCAATGCTTCAATACTGCCTTTGAAATCTGGAATCAACACTTCAACTGAACAACCATGCTGTAATTCTCGAATTCTGCGAATCACCATCGCGAAAATCGGCGCACCGCCATCTTTTCTTTCATCACGATTCACAGATGTAATCACAGCATGATTCAAATTCATTGACTTTACTGCTTGTGCAACACGTTCGGCTTCGCCCCAATCCATCAAGGTTGGTTTACCATGTTTGATGTCACAAAATGCACACGTGCGCGTACAAACATCACCGAGCATTAAAAATGTTGCCGTTCCGCTTCCCCAACATTCACCCAAATTCGGGCACATGGCTTCTTCACAAACCGTATGCAAAGATTTCGAGCGCATTAAATTTTGAATGCGTTCATAATTTTCACCAGCAGGCGCGCGCACTTTAATCCACTCGGGGCGGCGTAAGGGGCGCACATCTGTTGCGGGTATGATTCTGTCTCGGGTTGGTGTAGCAGGCATAAGGTCCTTTTGAAGCGAAGGGCGAGATGACCTCGCCCCTACGGAAATCTTATTTCTTTTTTACAATTAATCTCAATCCACGAACTTCGACGACTTCAATCAAATCGCCCTTACTGATTGATTCTGAATCTTTTAATTTGGATGCACTCCATAATTCTGATTCAACTTGCACTTGCCCCGCTTCTTTTACTGACGTTTTAGCGGTTCCTGTTTTCCCAATCAGACTCTCACTTCCAGTTTGTATCGCATTTCGTAAAGCGCGTAAAGCGAAAACTAAAACTGCGAAGAAAAGTAAACCGATGAAAATTCCTGTTCCCACAACTAATGGAACAGATACACGTTGAAACTCCGGCGTGCCGGGTGAATTAAATAAAACCAATGCACCCACAATAAATGATGCAACACCAGCAGTGGTTAACGCGCCATGCGTGGCGGCTTTGATATCTAAAATAAATAAAACAAACGCGATGATTAAGAAAATAATCCCAAACCAGTTGATGGGTAAAACACCCAAACCGTATGTTGCTAGGGTTAAACAAACTGCACCAATAAAGCCTGCAACCCAACCACCCGGTGTTGAGATTTCAATGAGGATGGCTTGCACACCAATGGCTAATAAAAGAAATGAAATGTTTGGGTCTGTGAGTAACAGCAAGAGTGCTTCAATAAAACTCATGTTCACTGCTTGCGTTTGAATATCTTCTGTTTTTAGAGTTCTTTCGCCAGTAGGCATTTGCACTGTGAAGCCATTTAATGCTTGTAAGAGGTCTTCTGTATCATCAGCAATAAAATCAATTAGATTAACTTCTAAGGCTTCATCAGCAGTGACAGCAATGGCATCATCAATCATAGACTCTGCTAATGTCAATGCTTCTTCACCACGTGGGGTTACATACGGGCGAATGGATGCTTTGATAATCTCTTTGGCTTTGGTATCTGCTGTGCTATTTAAGTTTTCACCTGTGCTGGTAATTGGGCTTGCCGCACCAATGGATGTTTCTGGAGCCATAGCAGAAGCATGACCTGCTAGTGTAATCATTGCGCCCGCACTGCCTGCAATTGCATTGCGAGGGGAAACATATACAACTACAGGGACTTCACTTGCACGCATAGCAGAAATAATTTCAAGGGTTGTATCTACTGCACCGCCCGGTGTATTTAATTCGATAATTAAGACTTCGGCATCCACTCGCTCTGCTCGTTCAATTCCGCGTTTGATGTATTCCAACATGGGCGGCATGATGGGTCCATCAGCGGTGAGGACGACGGCAGTGGAACTGTTTCCCTGCGCAAAAACAGGCGCAACGAAAGTCAGAAGCGTGAATGTAATCAGAAGAATGCGTACGGTTTTCATTGTCAAAGATTATAACCTTAATAAATTAAGCCACAGATCTATTTAAGTTTTTTCTCAAATAGCTCTGTGGCAAATCATTTGTAATATTTTAGTTAAGCGCCTTGAAGTGTTAGGTATATGGTTCTTATGCTCAACAAAATAATGACGGTTCCTACAATTATCATCAAAGTTTTTGCTGGCAACTTTTGAGCAAGCTTTGCAGCAATTGGAGCGGCAATGGCTCCACCGATTAACAATCCCAAAATAATTTGCCAGTATTCGCCAAAACCCAATGCGATGATAAACAAAATAGATTGACCCAGTGCCACAAAAAATTCTGTGAAGTTAACTGAACCAATAGTGGTCAATGGATGTTTTCCGCGCGCAACCAATGTAGAAGTGACAACAGGTCCCCAACCGCCACCACCAACGGCATCACAAAATCCGCCGATTAAACCGAGAATGCTAATGCGAGGTCCATGATATTCATCAGGTTTTTTGCGTGGAATCATAGTGAAGGCTTTATAAATAATCACACCACCCATGATTAAGAGATATACCGCGATATATGGTTTGATGATATCTCCATCAATTGAAGTTAAGACATACGCCCCAATAATTCCACCAATTACACCGGGGATAAGCAAACGACGCACAAGTTTCCAATTCACATTACCAAGTTTCCAGTGAGAAAAGCCAGAGATTCCAGTTGTCACCACTTCTGCCATGTGTACACTGGCAGATGCCGCCGCAGGCGGAATGCCTAAACTTAATAAAAATGTATTGGAACTAACGCCATACGCCATACCCAATGCGCCGTCTATCATTTGTGCTAAAAACCCCACAACAATAAACAGAATAATGTTTGTTTCCATGAAAGTGCCCTTCTCAAATTAAGAGTCCGATTTGCACGATACAGTCAATTTCGGGAAGAACACAAATGTGTTCAACAAGGTAATTATACCTGTTATGAAAAATATGACTTTAATTCAAAAGACAGCTCTTAGGCTGTCTTTTAATCTAGAATAATCCTTCGAGATATTGTTTTGTTCTTTCATGTTTTGGATTTGAGAATACTTCTTTGGCAGGACCTGCTTCAATCAATTCACCTAAGTACATAAAGATGACATAATCCGCTAGACGTTTGGCTTGGCGAAGTGTATGCGTCACAATGACTGTTGTATATTGTTTTTTTAATTCCAATAAACGGCTTTCAATATTTTGTGAAGAGATTGGGTCTAAGGCAGAAGTAGGTTCGTCACCAAGAATAATCTCAGGTTCAACTGCCAAGCCGCGCGCAAGACAGAGGCGTTGTTGTTGCCCGATAGACAAACTGGTGGCGGGTTCACTTAATCGCTTGCAGACTTCATCCCATAAGCCTGCGATTTCAAGATAATGCTTGACCCCCGTTTTATATTCTTCTCGGTTCTTTCTTAGGTGATGAATGCGCATTCCATAGGCGACATTATCATAAATTGACATAGGCAATGGCGAAGGACGTTGTGCCAACAAACCAACAACTTTGCGAACTTCGGTGACATCTACATCTTTGTTATAAATATTTTCGCCGTCTACTAATACTTCACCAGTCAGTTGAGTATTTTCTGTTAATTCAAAAAAGCGATTGAATGTTTTTAATAACGTTGTTTTGCCACAACCAGAAGGTCCCATAATGACTGTGATTTGATTTTTGGGAATTTCGATGTTGATATTTTTTAATGCAAGTTGCTTACCGTAGTAAGCATTAAGATTTTTGACTTGAATATGTGCATCCATAACTTTTTCCTTTTCTTTCGTCATTGCGAACCACGAAGTGGTGAAGCAATGACGAGAATGTCATTTAACTGTATATTTATTTAACCTTGAAGCAAGCCAACGTGAACCAAAACTGACAAGCAAAACGATGATGGTTAATATCAATGCGGCGGCGTAACCACGTTCACGCACTTCAGGGTAAGGTGAGCCGAGTTGAAAAAATACTGCCAATGGTAATGAGGCTGTTGGATTCATCAATGAAGTTGGGATTCTGTCTGTATAGCCTGCTGTAAATAAAACGGAAGCCGCATCACCAATTCCGCGACCAAATGCAAGCAAAATGCCAGTGATAATGCCGGGTAACATTTGACGTGTGACAACTCGTAATGCCACTTCAAATTTTGTGGAGCCTAACGCTAATGCGGCATGTTCCAAATCTTTTGGCATTCGGCGGATAACTTCATCCATAGCACGAGTCATAATTGGAAGTTCGACTAAGGCTAAGGCAATGATGCCTGCTAATAGTGAAGCGCGTAAGCCAAGTGAAATCATCAATGCAAAACCAAACGCGCCATACACAATAGATGGAATGCCCCATAACACATCTAAAGACAAACGGACGTAATCACCCCATTTTGAATCTTGAGCATAGGCTTGTAGATATAAAGCAATTGGCAAACTCAATATAATTGCAATTAACGTTCCGCCACTGGCTAAATAGATAGACCCAATAATGGCATTCAGAATACCGCCTTCTTTGCCCATGTAATATCCACCTTTAGGGATTTGTGTGACCATATCCCAAGTTAAGGAAGGAAGTCCGCGAGAAAGGATTGTCCATAAAATTAAACCAAGCGAGCTTGCTACGATAATTAAAGCAATTCGCATGATTGTTTTTATGAATAATTCAATCAGATGTCTTCGTTCAAAATGTTTTTTCTTAAAGTTCATTTGCGCCTCAACATTCTTTGTAAAACCAAGGTTGAGAGAATATTAAAAATTAAAATCACGACCAATAAAACGAGTGCCGCACCGAGCAGAGCGGCATCATATAGCGGAATGGACATCATTTCGCCGTAGTTGTTGGCAATCAATGCTGGGAGTGGATAAGCTGTATCAAATATAGAGGTTGGAATATTTGGAACGTTTCCTACCACCATCAAAACAGCAATTGTTTCACCTAATGCACGTGATGCTCCTAAAACAATGGCGGCGATAATGCCCGGCAAAGTTTGTGGAATGACCACATTGCGTATCGTTTGCCATTGTGTAGCACCAACACCTAAAGAAGCATGTCTTAAATCATTGGGAACTGTAGATAACACTTCAAATGTGACTGAAATAATTAAAGGAGCAATCATCACAGCTAAAACGATTCCACCAGCAAGGATTCCGAATCCAGTTGGTTGGGTAACCGAAAGTAGAGGTACAGAATCAAGTCTCCCCTCAGCAAGAGGCGCGAGCACGTCATCTACAAATGGAACGATGGAGAGTAATCCCCACACGCCATATACAACAGGTGGAATCGCGGCAAGTAAATCTAAAATTGGTTTTGCGATTGAACGTGTGCGAGCATGTGCATATTCAGCTAGATAAATTGAAACGAGCAAACAAGCAGGCACTGCAAGAATCACGCCAACAGTTGTGACCCAAATTGTGCCGAGAATAAATGGACGAAACCCAAATAAACCTTGATTGGGTCGCCATACTTCGCCAAACAATAAATCTGAAAGTTGATATTCACTTAAGATAGGGAAAGCGCGGAAGAAAAGTGCAATTGCAACAATGAGGGTTAATATGACTGGGAAAATTGTGATTCCAAAAAATATTTTTTGTGCAAAAATATTTTTCTTGGTGCGGTTTTCCTGAATTGTTTTTATTACATTAACTTGATTCATGATTTTTTGCCATAGAGTCACAGAGAACACTGAGCAGTAAAAGTTTTTCTCAATGTTCTCTGTGACTAATAATTTTTATTTCAATTTTTCTAAAGATTCAGCTTGTTGTTCAGGTGTGAGCGGCACGTAACCAGCGGCTTCGAGATATTGTTGACCATCAGTCAAAATCCATTCGATAAAGATAAGTTCTAAACCTTCTGGTTTGCCTAAGGTTGCTAAGTTTTCAAAACGTGCGGGAGGTGATGGATATGTTCCATTTGCCACTGCGCCAAAGGCATCTTCTTTGACAGTGTAAATCTCATCTGCATCAGCCACACCATTTTCATTGATATCAAGTGGTGGGATGATAATGCCTGGAACTAAATTGCCATTGCTCAAATCGAAGATACTGTTTAAGTTTCCAAAGCCAATGCCAAATGGGTCTTTGAGAACAGTATCTAACATAGCAGGTTCACCATTCACGCCAATGCCAAGCAAATCTTCTTGTGCGGCACCACCAGAATATTTAGACCATTGTTCTGCCGCACCAGCAGCATCTGAACGAGTGAAGATGTTAATTGGATCAGTATTGGTTGGGTCACCTACAACTTCACCCCAAGTGGTAATTTCACCAGTGATATAGATTTTGTTAAAAGTTTCTTGGGAAATACCTTTTTCAAGGATTTGTTGGGCAACTGGATTTTCTGTATTGATGATTGGGAAAACCGCATCTTTTGTAACAGATACCCAGAAAATACCTTGAGCCGTTTCTTCTTCTTTGATTGTTCGTGAAATCATGCCAATATCTACTGCACCAGCAATCGTATCGGTCATACCTTTGCCTGCACCACCGCCTTGCACATCAAAAGTAACGCCGGGGTGAAGTTTGCTAAATTCATCAGCCCAAACGGTCATCATTGGGTACAAAGCAAAAGCACCAGAGATGGAAAGTGTTCCACTGAGAGGTTCTTCGGTTAGAACTGTTTCAGTAGATGAAGAAACTTGCGCTTCTTCCGTCGGGACAGTTGTTTCAGCAGGGGAGGCAGTTCCACAAGCCGACACAATCACTGCCAACGTCAGTAATACAGATAATAAAGTGAAAGTTTGTTTTTTCATGGTTTAACTCCTAAGTTTATATACAAAACCTATCAGTTTAGTAGGGTTTAATGGTAAAAAAATAAGCACTTATTCTTTTTTTAAATCCTAGTAAGTCAATAGGAATTATTGATAAAATCATAATTCAGCGACTGAATTATGTCAAGGGATGAAATCTATCGTTTTGTAGGTGTTTAAGGTGAGTTACAATATACAACCGATAGGATAAATCAGAAATGAAACTTACCACCCGCAGTGAATATGGACTCCTTGCCTTAATCTACCTCGCCCGACATCAAGATGAAGGCTTCATTTCCATTGACGTGATTGCAAAAGCACAAGGCATTCCACCAAAATTTCTTGAACAACTGATGTTGGCATTAAAACGCGCCCACTTTTTACGCAGTGCCAAAGGTCAAAAAGGTGGGTATCAACTTGCCAAAAAACCGAATCAAATTTCCCTTGCGGAAGTGATTCGTCTCTTCGACGGGGCACTTGCTCCCACTGAATCCGTCAGCGAAAATTTTTATGAATCAACTCCCATCGAAAAAGAGAAGCGGCTCACCAAAGTATTCAAAGATATTCGAGACCACGTCTCGACTAAATTAGAAAAAACCACCATCGCCGATGTGGCATAGTTAATGAAATGAATGGAATAAAACATGCGAAAAACCATAATCCTTTGCCAAATTATCTTTTGTTTTTTTATTGCTGCGTGCGGCTCATCAGAAAATACAAGTGAAGTGCCACCTCCTGCCCCTATGACAGAGACTGTAGAAGCCATTGCAACTTTAGACCCTTGCCTTGCCCCTGCGCTCAACGATGAGGTTGCTAAAATCAATAAACTGATGCGCGAATTTGATGATTACTCTACTCTAGCCTCTAATACTCCACAAACACAGCTTGTTGTTATCATCCCTGAATTACAAAGAATTTTACGCGAAGCCGAAGACCAAGTTGTCCCTTCTTGCTTGCTGTCATTAAAAAAACTTCAACTTGAACATATGGAAATCGTAGTACAAACCTTGCTCGCCTTCATAGGAAATTCTGACCCAAATTTAGTAAACACTGGCATATCCCGCGCTAGAGATTTACACCAACAATATGATATTGAATTAGCTCGTTTGCTTGGCATTACCCTACAAATTTCTACTGCTCCTGCTACAACCTTAGAAACATCATCACCTCCAACATCTTCACCAACATCCATTCTTACAAACCCTGGACCAAATAAAATTAATTTATGGAGTGCCCCCAGTTTTGATGCACCTGTTTCTGGTGTGCTTGCAGTTCAAGCCACTGCCAATGCCGTAGGTAGAACCGCTGATAATCAATGGATTCAAGTTGAAATACCGGGCCAATCTGGTCAAACCGCTTGGGTAATTGCGTCAGTAGCACAATTATCAGTACCTATTGAACAACTCTTGGTTGTGACCCCTTAATTTAAAAAATGATATTGAAGATGATTAAGAAAAATCTATCTCTATGAGAAAACTATTACTCGCTATTGTGCTTGGCTTGAGTGCCATTATCATTGCCCTTAGCTTCAGCGAATTAGAAACGATTCTACTCACCTTACAAAAAGCACATCTTAGATATTTCCTATTAGCACTGGTGATTCAATCCATTTGGTTTGTAACCACTGGCAGAATGTATCAATCCATTTTTCATTTACTTGGGATACACGACAACGTCATTACTTTAACTCGCATGGCAACTGCCGCGACATTCATTAATATTGTTGCTCCCACAGGTGGAGCTGGAGGCGTTGCCTTATTTGCATCTGAAGCCCGCAGGCGTGGACATCCCACCGGCAAAGCCACAGTCGCCGCCGCGTTATTTCTTTTATTAGATCAAGCCGCCTTTTTAGTCATCCTCGCTTTAGGATTAATCATTTTATTCCGCCGCAACGATTTAGATGCAGGTGAAATTTCTGCTTCGTTATTCTTATTTACCATCGCAATAGCTTATGGATTCATTTTATATCTTGGCTATCGTTCTGCAGAAAGGCTTGGTAATTTTCTTGCAAAAATTGCGCGTGGTGTTAATAAAGTTGTAAATTTTTTCGGTAAAGAAAATTATCTTAGTGAAGCCCGCGCTCATGAATTTGCGCACGAAATTTCAGACGGCTTTTTAGGCTTAACTGAAAAACCGTCTAGCTTAATCAGACCTATCTTATGGGGGATTTTAGATAAAGGCTTATTAATGCTAATTTTGATTTGCTCATTTCTATCCTTTCAAGTCCCATTTTCAGCAGGCACCATCATTGCAGGTTTTTCACTCGCCTATCTTTTCTTAATCGTTTCACCTACTCCATCTGGCATCGGCATTGTTGAAGGCATTATGCCCATTGCATTAACTTCATTAAACGTCAATTGGAGTCAAGCAGTCGTCATCACACTAATTTATCGTGCTGTTACATTTTGGTTTCCGCTTGCAGTTGGTGCTTGGGCATTCCGCACGTTACATATAGGCGAAATCAAACAAACCTCTTGAACACAATTCAAACTCTCTTAGATTTTTGGAAAGGGGATGAACAAACCGCGCCGAATTTTCCTGCATGGAAGACGACTCCGCCACGCCAAGCACAAACGCTTCCAATCCCTGACCTGATACCTGCTCCGCTTCGAGAAGCATTATCTTCACTGGGAATTAATTCTCTTTACTACCACCAACATTCCGCATGGACTCATGTTCATGAAAATAAAAATATTATCCTCTCCACCAGCACTGCCAGTGGAAAAACACTAGCTTACAACTTACCTGTTTTAGCAAAAATTATTGAAGAGCCAGAATCACGAGCCTTATATTTATTCCCAACCAAAGCTTTAGCACAAGATCAGTTATCTAATCTCCAAGCTCTTCAATCGTCAATCGAAAATTGTAAATCGGCAATTTACGATGGCGATACACCCCAACCTCAACGTTCTACGATTCGCAAAAATGCAAACATCGTTTTATCCAATCCTGATATGTTGCATACAGGCATTCTTCCACATCACGCCAACTGGATTGAATTTTTCTCAAACCTAAAATTCATCGTCATTGACGAAGCCCATACATACCGAGGAGTTTTCGGCTCACACGTTGCTAATGTGATTCGCAGACTCAAACGCGTAGCAAAATTTTATGGAGCAAATCCGCAATTTATTCTTGCATCTGCAACGATTGGTAACCCAAAAGAATTAGCAGAAAAATTAATCGAAGAACCCGTTGAACTCATTGACAATGATGGCTCATCCAAAGGTGAACGTCATTTCATTATTTACAATCCGCCTGTAACGGATGCAAGTTTGGGATTAAGAAAAAGTAGTCTGCTCGAAAGTGTGAGATTGGGTATTGATTTACTAAAACATGATATTCAATCCGTTATCTTCGGGCGAACTAGAAGAACAGTTGAAATTGTATTAACTAATCTCCAATCATTAATTTCTATTTACAAATTACCAATTACGAATAACCAAATTCGCGGATACAGAAGTGGTTATCTCCCAACGCAACGAAGAGAAATTGAACAAGGTTTGCGAGATGGAAGTGTCAAAACTGTTGTGGCAACGACTGCACTTGAACTCGGCATTGACATCGGCGGACTTGGTGCAGCAATTTTAGTTGGCTACCCAGGCACTATAGCAAGTGCTAGGCAACAATCAGGTAGAGCAGGTCGTGGAGATGACCCAGCCGTTTCGATTCTCGTTGCATCGCCAAATCCATTAGACCAATTCCTTGCCCATCATCCTGAATATTTTTTTGGTCGTTCACCTGAAATGGCATTGTTGAATCCGAATCACTTATTGATTTTATTAGAGCATCTTCGCTGTGCTATTTTTGAATTACCATTTCAAAAAGGTGATACTTTTGGAAGTATCTCTGATGAATTGTTGGAAGAATATCTTAACTTTTTGGTTTCAAATCAAGAAAGCCATTTTTCCAACGAAAAATATTATTGGATGAAAGACCAATATCCCGCCACCAATATTTCGTTGAGGTCTGCTTCGCCACAAAGTTTTGTTTTAACTTCAACCGATTCAGATAACAGACCTATCACCATCGGAACCGTAGATGGCGAATCTGCTCATTGGATGATTCATCCAGGGGCGATTTATATGCACGAAGCACAACAATATTTCGTGCAAGAATTAAATCTTGAAAATCATAACGCTCAGCTTGTGCCAGTTGGTTTGGATTATTACACTGAAGCGCAACAACGCTCTGAGATTCAAGTGCTATCTACAAATGAAAATCAAAATATCAAAGGTGGTGAAAAAGGATACGGAGAAATTCAAGTCACCACTCAAGTTGTTGGATTTAAAAAACTAAGATGGTTCACTAATGAAAATTTAGGAGAAGAACCATTAGATTTACCTCCATCCGAATTACAAACCACTGGATATTGGTTAACTTTATCCGAACAAACATTGAATCATTTACGCGAATCAGGTGCATGGACAAACGACCCAAATGATTATGGAGCAAATTGGCAAAAGATAAGAGAAACTGTCAGGAAGCGTGACCAATTTACATGTCAGGTATGCGGCGCGAAAGAATCAAATCGTCAACATGATGTGCATCATAAAACTCCATTTCGTGCATTCACATCTGCCGAAGAAGCAAATCGTTTAGAAAACTTAACAACGCTGTGTCATAGTTGTCATCACAAAGTGGAACAAAATGTACGCATGCGAAGTGGGCTGGCAGGGTTGGGTTTTGTGTTGGCAAATCTCGCGCCATTATTTTTGATGTGTGATGCCAGAGATTTAGGAAATCATACAGACCCAACAGGTTCAATCAATGGAAATCCTTCTGTTGTTTTATATGATTTGGTTCCCGCTGGAATTGGTTTCAGCCAAAAACTTTTTGAAATTCATGATGAATTAATTCAACGTGCTTATGAATTGGTGACGCAATGTGAATGTATTGATGGCTGTCCATCGTGCGTTGGACCTGGTGGTGAAAATGGTGTAGGCGGAAAAAATGAAACGCTTGAAATCTTGAAACAATAGACAATGAATAATGGATAATTGATAATTATTCATTGTCAATTATCCATTATGAAAATTTCTTATCTAAATCTATTTCTCAAATTTCTCCGTTTCGGATTCCTCGCATGGGGCGGACCATTTGCACAAATCGCCATGATTCGTCAAGAACTTGTTGAAGAAGAAAAATGGATAACGCCTGAAAGATTTAATCGCGTGCTGGCAGTCTATCAAGCATTGCCAGGACCCGAAGCGCATGAGTTATGTGTTTACTTCGGCATGATTGCACGCGGTCGCATCGGCGCATTTCTTGCAGGGCTTGGTTTTATGCTTCCAGGTTTTTTGCTTATGTTCGCGCTTTCATGGTTTTATGTTACGTATGGAATCACATCTCAACTTTTTCAATCTATTTTTCTTGGCATGCAACCCGCCGTCGCCGCGTTGATTATCCGCGCCATTCATCGCATCGGCTCACATGCTTTACATAAAAACAAATGGCTTTGGTCAATTGCAATTCTTGCTTTCATTGCTCAATTGCTAGATGTAAATTTCTTAATCACACTTTTGATTTCAGGATTCATTTTCACATTCGCACAAAGAGGACAAAATCGCTTCGCATTCACGCTGATACTTGTTTCTGTTTTCATCAGCATTTATGTTCTCTTGAACATTTCTCCCACATCACAAACGATTCTCGATTCCCAATTCACATCAACCAATTCTCCCAATTTACTAATTCTCCTTTTTTCCGGTCTCCGTGCTGGACTCTTAACCTTCGGCGGCGCATACACCGCCATTCCATTTATTCAACATGATGCCGTTGAAATTGGACGTTGGATGACAAATGCCCAATTTTTAGATGGATTGGCATTATCAGGTTTATTACCTGCTCCATTGATTATCTTCTCTACTTTCGTCGGTTATATTGGTGGTGGAGCATTGGGAGCCATAGCAATGACCATTGGAGTCTTCGCCCCAGCCTTTTCTTTCACCATGATTGGGCATGATTATCTCGAAAAACTTGTCGAGAATAAATCTGCTCATGCATTTTTAGATGGAATCACAGCGGGCGTTGTGGGTTTAATCTCTGCTACAGCAATTTATATTTTGATTGAAACAATCACTTCTATTCCCGCTCTAATAATTTTTTCATTGGCGTTAATTGTTTTATTTGCATCCAAATCCAAATGGGCAGTGGCTTGGGTGGTTTTAGGCGCTGGTTTGATTGGTCTTTTTATTAACTTGATTTAATATCAACAATGTGATTCCATGTGTGGACAACGCTGCGAAAATAGCGGAGAAAAATGCCAAGGCTAAACTACTGTCGAGGATTAGCAAACCAAGTGTGAGGTAGAAAGAAGCGAATGCAAAAAGACCATACGTTAATCCGCGTAGGACGTTAATCGCTGCGGCACTACCATCATGTCTGTGAGCAAAAATAGTCAAGATGCTGACGTACAACGGAATCATCGTTAACAAACCTGTCAAACGTGCGCCGATGTATGGGGCAATGGCGGTGATGAAAATGATGAAACTTGCGCCAATCAGAATACGTGAGGGGATGTCCCATTTGCCCGGCACGGCTGTGGATGTGACAGGTTCATATTTTGGCATCAGCCAAATCGCAAGCAAAATGGTAATGACGTTGCTAATAAAAATTTGAAAAAATGGTGTGGTGATGTTTTGCAAAAATATGGAGAGGGTTGTAAAGATGATGATGCTTATAAAAAATGAAATTACCCAATTAAATTTTTTTGCAGACCAAGCATAAGCCAGTGCAAAAGAGACAATCGAAAACAAGCCGCTTAATACACCTTGAATGCTTTCAAATACAAAAGCGCGGTCATGACTCAATGCAAGAAAAAATACAACGGGACCGGATGTGAGCGGAAGTCCGACGAGCCATCCGCTGACGGATGCGCCCCATTTTCTACCGGCAAGGCTGGCAGAACCAATGATGATTGGCGCGAGAATTAATTTGAGGAGGAAGAGGCTCAATATTTATTTTCTTAAGTACTTTTCAAACTCTTTTAAATCTACCCGTGCAGTCATATCCAAATTTAATGGTGTGACAGCGACCATGTGTTTTTTTCTTAAGACAAATGCATCGGTGTCTTCGGGTTCGGTATCTGCTAATACTTCGTGACGATAACTGATTGCGCCGGGTTTATCCCATGATTCTCTTTGCGCGGGAAATGGTTCGTAATATCGCTGACGGGATAATCTCGCCACTTGCCACCCAGTTTGAGGCGTGGCATGACGCGGTACTTCCACTTTTAGTAAATCAACCCCATCAAATAATTTTTTATCTAACATCATCTTTGCAAAGTATGCGGTGAAATATCCTGCAACTTTGAAATCAATATCATCCGAATGTGTGAGGTGATAACTTGCATCAGTTTCGAGCGAAACTGCCAGTGATGGATAACCCATAGACGCGGCTTCCATTGCGGCACCAACTGTACCGGAGATAGTAATTCCGAGACCGACATTTTCACCATAATTAATTCCTGAAACAATTAAATCTGGTTTGTGTGGAACAATTTCTAGCAGACCATGTAATACGGCTTGAGCCGGTGAGCCGCCGACTGCGTAGACATCCCATTCTTGACCAATGACTTGCATTTTTTGTTCGTGAATGATTCCATCGGATGTGCTGGGTAAACTGCGCCCCATAGCAGTAGATTGTTCACGCGGTGCGGCAACAGTGACGAAGCCAACTTTTGCAAGTTCACCTGCCGCCGCCCATAGACCGGGTGAGCCGATGCCGTCGTCGTTGGTTAATAAGATATGTGGTTTATTCTTTTTCATAAGTAATATTATAAATCGTTTGTAGGGACACAGCGAAGTGGTAAAGTGTCAATATCATAATATGACTCGCTGTGTCTCTACATGTTATTAAATAAAAAACCGCCTCATACTAGACGGTTTATTTGTGTGGCGCCCTCGGACGGACTCGAACCGCCGACCTATTGCTCCGCAAGCAAACGCTCTAATCCACTGAGCTACGAGGGCATACTTAATTTTGCGTGTGGTATTTTACTGTATGGTTTCACTATTGGCAAGGTGAATAACTGTGTAGTAAAATTCAGCCCGTTCTTGTAATGCGGGAGTCGCCAAGTGGTAAGGCGTCAGCCTTCCAAGCTGATATTCGTGGGTTCGAATCCCATCTCCCGCTCTGGTTTAGTGTACAGTGATCAGTTTGTCAGTAATCAGTAGTAAATTTATACTGCAACACTGGCTACTGGTCACTGATTACTTTATCACTAGAAACGGGGGCCCGTGGCGCAGCGGTTAGCGCAGGCGACTCATAATCGCTTGGTCGTAGGTTCGAATCCTACCGGGCCCACTTTTTATGTAAAATCGTGTTGGACAATAAACTATTATTAAAAACAATTTTCAATGCATGGGCTTTCAGTAGATGGGATTGTTAGTTTTGATAACATCACAAGTATGGAAGAGTGGAGAACACTTATACGTTGCAAGTCCCTAGCCGCTTAAATAGTACACGTTCCACTTTGATTGAAGCCTGTATTCCGATATGCAATGTAAAAATATTTATGTAATTAACCAATTAATTCTTTTGCTGCTAACCGCTGAAAAGAATTAATTTTTTGTTCTTCTCGTTTTAATTCTTTATATTTTATAGTCTGTTCTGAAACTCTACCAGTGTATACAAGTTGCTCAACTACTTTTCTGTTACTAAGTCCTTGTTCGGCATTTTCTAACTCTTTTTTTATTTCAAAAATGAAGTCATTTGCTCTCTTTTGAGTCTCTTTAATTTCTATCCTTAAATTAAGAATTCTTTTGTAGGCTTCAGATATTTTTTTAAGTAAATCAGCAGAAGCAAGAATGGCATTTGCTTCTTTTCTCATCAGTATATTATCAGTTAACAACTTTTCAGTATCATATTTTAGATCTTCGCCTTTGGCGTATATCTTTTCAATATTCTTAAGTGTCATTCTTAAGTAATCGACAATATCGCTGTTTTTGTCTATTGGGAAATAGCCAAGCCTATAAGATGTAATATCAAATTTATATGTGTAGTATGCAACAATAAGTATATAGGCAATAACGATAACACCTGATATTAAAAAATTTTGAGTTTGTATTGAATTAAATTGAGAAATTAAAGTAACAAGAAACACAAACAAAAGAATACTTGTCACTTGAGTTAAAAACATTTTTCCAAAATATCTCTTTATCGCTTGAGTATTTCTAAGTAAAAAATTGTTTTTCATATAAATTCCTAATTTAATCTTCATCTTTCAAGAATTGTTTTTCGATTTGATATTGACCATACAACGAAAAACCAGCATGGATTAGAAAGCCAACGAGAGAGAACACTGCAATTGCAATCTGAACTAGCTCACTTATATTTCTAACAATTGATAATTCCTGAATATCCTTTTCCATTAAAGACCATAATAAATTAAATAACGTAAATTCGCATAAGGCTGCAAATCCAAATACAAGAGCCGAAGTTAGTGGAAGCGAGAGATAGTGGACTACCATCCAAAATCTTGTTTTTAGCTTATTTTTATAATAACCTTCTCCACTTTCTATTTTTGGGGATTGTGGAGACTTTATTCTTGATTTAGTTAATGTTTTTTTTGCCATATTAAATTCCATCATACAACCCAATATCTGAAATCATTATATCCTAACTTAAGTTATTCTAACTCCTCTTTGAATTGCCATAAATTCCCTGCGTTGTTGCAAAAATAGATAATAATAGAATAAGTTTTCCGTTTTCAAATCACATTTCTAATTCAGTCTATGCCATCGGAATAGTGAGTGTTGCTTGTGTTCATTCACCCAGCATGGATTTCACTTCCATTCCAGCTTATTTCAACTGCTCTTTCAACTCCTCATAAATCCCCGGTGTGGATGCAATAATTGATAACGGCGCGGATAAATAATCATCTCTCCCATCCACAGCGGTGACTTTAGCTCCTGCTTCTTCACAAATCAATCCAGCGGCGGCGATGTCCCACGCTTTTAGTTTAAATTCCCAAAACGCATCAAAACGACCTGCGGCGACGTAACAACCATCTAAAGCGGCGGAGCCAAGTCTACGCACGCCTTGAGTCTTTTTTCCTAAACGTTCAAAATATTTGAAATTATCTAATTCGGTGTTCCATGTGTCATAAGGAAAACCTGTCACCAACAAACTTTTGCCTAATTCTTTTGTTTCAGATACTTGTATCTTTTTTCCATTCAGAAATGCGCCTTTATTTCTTTCAGCAGAAAACATTTCATCACGCAATGGGTCATACACTGCGGCGTGAGACATTTTTCCGTTCAAAGCAAATCCAATAGAAACACAAAAGATAGGAATGTGATGAGCATAATTGACCGTGCCATCTAATGGGTCAATGTACCAAAGGTCTGCGTTCTGACC